>Ga0070730_10001504_pt1 | contig 22356 bp, 24 predicted proteins | sample Coa_R1_3_FD_66447 | JGI IMG/M metagenome (GOLD analysis project Ga0070730, IMG submission 66447) | Surface soil microbial communities from Centralia Pennsylvania, which are recovering from an underground coalmine fire - Coalmine... | ecosystem: Environmental > Terrestrial > Soil > Unclassified ... | reverse complement strand
CCTGTCTCGAGGTGCTCGCCGAGACGCGCGAGTTGCTGCCCGACACGCCGCTGATCCCCATGACGTACTCGTCGCTCCTCGAGGCTTACGGCTGGGAGCGCTTCGCGGACGATGCGGCCGGCGCGGGCGCGACGAGCCTCATCGTCGCCGACCTGCCGGCGGGAGACCGCTCCGAGCTGCGCCGCGTCCAGCTCGTCGCGCCCACCTCCACCGACGAGAGGATCCGCCTCGCGGCCGAGCAGACGGACGGCTGGCTCTACCTCGTCACGATCGCGGGAACGACGGGCGCGCGCAACGAGGTGTCGCCCGCGCTCGCAGGGCTCGTCGAGCGTGCACGGCGCGCAACCGACGTTCCTCTCTACGCCGGCTTCGGGATCTCGACGCCCGAGCATGCCCACTCGGCCGCCGAGCTCGCCGACGGCGTCGTGGTGGGCTCGCGGGCGCTCGAAGCTGCGGAAGCCGGAGCCGAGGCGCTGCACGGCTATGTCGCATCGCTCCGCGAAGCACTCGGGACTTAGAGGACTCTCACTCCCTGCTCAGACCCCTCTCACATGAGACGGGCACGATCTCGGCATGAGCTTCAAGAAGACAGTTGTCCGCCCACCACAGCCGGTTCTACTCGCGCTGTCCCTCCCGAAGGACAAGGTCGAGAAGCTCGCCGAGGCCGCCTAGCCCCGGCTCCTTCCTACGAGAGCGCCAACCCTTGCCCGGCGCCGGCCAATCCCCCCTCAACGGCCGGCGCCGGGTTTGGCGCAGTGACGACAGCAGCCCGCACGGGCAGATGGAGCCGGAAGGTCGTCCGGTGCGACCGCGACTCCACCGAGCAGCGGCCCCCGTGAGCTCGCGCGACCGCGGCGACGATCGCCAGGCCGAGCCCGGCGCCGCCGCGCTCGCGGGTTCGGGCGCCGTCCGCCCTGGCCCAGCGGTCGAAGATACGGGGTAGCGCTTCGGCCGGGACGCCGGCTCCCGAGTCCGAGACCTCGATCACGACTCCGCCTCTGCCGTCCGTGTGCGCCGCGAGCTCGACGGTGTCGCCCGGATCGGTGTACTTGACGGCGTTCTCGAGCAGCGCGTCGAGGGCATTCCTCAGCGCCTCCGGGTCGGCGAGGAGCCGGCCCTCGAGATCGACGTTCAGCCGCCAGGCGCGGGAGGCGACCTCCGACCAGCGAATGAAGAGATCCGAGAGGAACGTCTCGACGTCGATCGTTGCGAAGGCGAAGCCCTGTTGCTCGGACTTCGCGAGGAGCAAGAGCCGCTCGACGATCCGCTCCATGCGGCCGAGCTCGTCGAGAGCCACCTCGAGCTCGGGCGCGTCCGGCTGCTCTCGCCGCAGCAGCTCGAGATGCCCCCGCGCGATCGTGACCGGCGTCCGCAGCTCGTGCGACGCGTCGTGGAGAAAGCGCTCCTGCCGCTCGAGCAGCGACGCCCGCATCGCGGCGACTCCCTGCACCTCCGCAAGCGCCGCCTGCCGCCGTCGGGCATGCCAGACCATCGCGAGGAACATCGCCGACATGAGCGGAACCTCGAACAGCTCGCCCCAGAGCTGTATCCCTCTGAACGCGTCCGAGAGGATGCTCGCCCCGGTTGCGAGGACAACGACCGAGAGGACCGCCGACATCGTCCGCATCGACCACGTCCGGATGCCGTAGACGACCGTGAGGCTGATCCAGACGAAGTGAAACGGAATCGTCTCCCAGCTCGGCCACGCCACCATCGCGACCCAGTTCGCGGCCGCGAAGACGGCCCAGCCCGCTTCGAGCGGGTTACGCCGCAGCCAGGCGGTAGCCCGCATGCCTCACCGTCTCGATGGCCGCGTCCGGCCCGAGCTTCTGCCGCAGCCTGCGCACGCAGACCTCCACGACATTCGAGCCCGGATCGAAGTCGTAGCCCCAGACCTCGGCGAGTAGCCGCTCGCGACTCACAACCTCGCCGACGTGCACGAGCAGGTGGTGCAGGAGCCGGAACTCTCGGTCCGAGAGATCCGCAGTCCGCTCGCCGACACCGGCCCGCCGCCGCGCAACGTCGAGGACGACGCTGCCGCCGCGCAGGACATGCTCGTCGCCGAAACTCGCGGCTCCGCGCAGGCGCACCCTGATCCGCGCGAGCAGCTCGTCGAGCGAGAACGGCTTCACGAGGTAGTCGCTGGCGCCCAGCTCGAAGCCGCGCAGCTTCGTCTGCACGTCGCCGCGCGCCGACAGGATCACGACCGGCAGCTCCGGCTTCGCGAGCCGCAGCTCGCGCAGAACCTGCAGGCCGTTCAGGCCGGGAAGCAGCAGGTCGAGGACGACGAGATCCCAGCGCGCGCCGGTCGCGAGGTCCAGCCCCTTGCGTCCGTCTCCGGCCGCGACGACCGTGTACCCCTCCGCTTCGAGACCTCGCGCCAGGAACGCCTGGATTCGTGTCTCGTCCTCGATGACAAGGATGCGCATGCCGACCTCCCGCGCGGGAATCTACTACCTCGCAGAGCCGGGGCGAAGAGCTGCGCTCTTCGCCCCGGGGGAAACCGAACTGCGCTGTACAGCGAGCACATAACAGCACGGAGCTGCCGGGAGACCGCGCTCTCCCGGCAGCGCAGTTCCCTTATCCCAGTTCGGAAACGCGCAGCGTTTCCGAACGACCCCAGCGGGCGGGTGCGCAGCACCTGCCCGCTCCCTCCCGATGACGTGTACATGACACGAAGATGACAGGTTCGTCATGCGGGGGACGCGCGTCCGCCACGCTTGATAGGAACGGCATCCGATGCGGGTCGGATCGAAGCTTTTGGTTGTTGCTGCCGCGGTGGCCGCGGCCGGCGTGCTCATCGGCTTCTACGTCTCGCACCTCACGACACTCGCCGGCTCACCGGCGTACTCCGTCCCGGTTCAGAACGCATCGAGCGGCCACCCGGTTGTGAACCTCGAGTTCCAGACGGTCGCCGCGATCGGGCCGAAGCTCAGCCAGAACCCCGACTGGGTCTCGTATCTCATCAAGACCACAAGCGGCTGGAAGCGCGAGACCGTGTGGGACCTGCCGGCCAACGCCACCGTGCACGTCACGTGGATGAACTTCGACGGGGCGAGCGGACTCCGCAACCCGTTCTACGGCCGGCCGCAGGGCATCGACGGGAACAGCGTCCTGATCGACGGCAAGCATGCGGACGCGGTCGATCCGAACAACGCCTCGCACACGTTCGCCGTACCGGCGCTCGGGCTCATCGTCGCGGCGCCCGGCGTCGCGGCAGACGCGAAGAACCAGTGCGGCTTCGCGCCCTGTTCGATGTCGAACGCGCATCGCACGATCCAGTTCACATTCCACACCCCGGCCAAGCCGGGCCACCTCCGCTGGCAGTGCTTCGTCCCCTGCGCCGCCGGTTGGATCGACGGCTTCGGTGGGCCGATGCAGACGATCGGCTACATGGACGGCTTCCTCAACGTGAAGGCCTGATGGCGAGCCAGCCGACGACAGCGCCCACGCCGCCGACCGACTCCACGAACCACGGCCTGCGGGTCGTGGTCGCGTGGCTCGTCCTGAGCGCGATCACGACGCCGCTCGTGGCCATCTACGTCGGGCCGCTCATCCCGCCTGGCAATGCGACCGTGCAGGGGCAGGGGCAGGTGTTCGACAACCAGGTGATGACGAGCTTCGTGACGCCGATCCTCTGCCTCATGGCCGTCTTCTTCGCCTATGGCCTCGTGAAGTTCCATACGAGGCGCAATGAGGCGATCCTCGACGGCCCGCCGTTGCGGAATGACGCGCGTGTCCAACTCCTCTGGATCGTGATCACGATGGCGATGGTGCTCTTCCTCGCCGGCTTCGGAACGTACGAACTGCTCAAGGACGGCTCCGGCGGAGGACAAGGTCCGAATCCGATCGCGTATCCGGCCCACCACCAGAGCGCATTGCAGGTACAGGTGATCGGCCAGCAATGGCAGTTCACGTACCGATACCCGTCGCTGGGCGGCCTCGAGTCGAACCAGCTCTATCTGCCCGCGAACACGGACGTTGCGCTCCACGTCACCTCGCTCGACGTCATCCACTCCTTCTGGGCGGTAGAACTGGGCGTGAAAGCGGACGCCAATCCCGGAATCGACAACGTCGCGTACGTGCAGACGAAGGGGCCAACGGTTTTCCACGTCCGCTGCGCCGAGCTCTGCGGGCTCTGGCACGGGTACATGTACAACAACGGCTACGTCGTCAGCGCGTCGCAATTCCAAACATGGGCCGCGCAGCAGACGAAGCTCTACGCCGCGATCAAGCCGTTCATGGACAAGCCCGACAACCAGGGCGGAGCGCCATACGCGCATTCGTATCTTCCCGCTCCGGGCGGCGGTGCCCCGCCGGTGAGAGCAGGATGACCGACGTCGCCCTCGCCATGCCGCGCACGCCGTTGTGGCGTCGCCTGATCGGCTTCAACCTCCTTACCGGCATCGTTCTCGGCGTCGGCGGCTGGTACGTGGGCTGGTTCGGCGCCCACGCCCTCGGGACCAGCAACAGCCTGGACTTCATTCCCAAGATCGATCAGAACGACCTGTCCGTCTACCTCGCCTACCTGGGCGGAGTCATCGGCTTCCTCGTCGGCCTCGGCTTCCTCAACTATCCGATCGCGCGCCTACGCGGATACCCGCCGTCACTGCGCGAGAAGGAGGCGCACGGCTGGACCCGTTACTTCAGCCTCTGCACCGATCACAAAGTCGTCGGCATCCAGTACCTCTGGGGCATCGGCCTGTTCTTCTTCATCGGCGGCCTGAACGCGATGCTGATCCGCACCGAGCTGCTGAGCCCGAACCACCAGGTCTTTCCGGCGGGGACATACCTCACCATCGTGGGGATGCACGGCACGATGATGATGGGGATGATGACGAGCGGAATCCTCGGCCCGTTCGCCAACTACCTCGTCCCGCTCATGATCGGCGCCAGGCGGATGGCCTTCCCCCGTATCGAGGCGTTGACGTTCTGGCTGCTGATGGCGGCCGGCGCGATCCTCACGACGACGATCTTCTTCGGCGGCTTCCCGACCGGCTGGACGGGCTACGCGCCGCTCGCGGACCAGAGCAACGCGGGGATGGACAACTACGTCCTCTTCTTCGCCCTCGTCGGGATCTCGATGACGCTTCTCGGGCTCAACATGATTGCGACGATCCTGACGATGCGCGCGCCGGGCTTGACCTGGTCACGGCTGCCCATCTTCATCTGGGGCGTCCTCTCGACGGCCGTGCTCATGGTTCTCGCCGCCCCGGTCCTCATCGCAGTGCTCTCGATGGAGGCCATGGACCGGACGGCGCAGACGACGTTCTTCATCGCCCAGGCCGGAGGCAGTAACTACCTCTACCAGAACCTGTTCTGGGTCTTCGGCCACCCAGAGGTGTACATCCTCGCACTGCCCGGCTTCGCAATCGTGCTCGAACTGCTGCCCGTCTTCGCGCGCAAGCCGCTCTGGGGATACCGGCTCGCCGTGGCGGGGATGCTGGGCGTGTCGCTCCTATCGTGGTTCGTCTGGCAGCACCACCTCTTCGTGAGCGGCATCAACGGCGACCTGCGCCCGTTCTACATCCTCTCGACCGAGCTGATCTCGATCCCGACCGGGTTCACGTTCCTCTGCGGGATGATGACGATCTGGCGCGGCCGGATCCGCTTCACCGTACCGATGCTGTTCTGCCTCGCCTGGTTCTTCAACTTCCTGATCGGCGGACTCTCGGGCGTCTATCTCTCCGACACTCCGAGCGACGTGACGACGCACGGCAGCTTCTTCTCGATGGCCCACTTCCATTACACGATCATGGGCGGCCTCGTCTTCACCTTCTTTGCCGCCGTCTACTACTGGCTGCCGAAGATGACCGGCTGGCAACTGAACGAGCGGCTCGCCAAGATCCATTTCTGGACGATGTTCATCTTCTTCAACTCGACATTTGGGCCGCTCCTGGCGGTCGGCTTCCTCGGTCAGCCACGCCGCGTCGTCACCTACGCGAGCGGCCTGCAGTTCCTCAACGACTGGGTCTCCGTCTCTGCCTTCTGCCTCGGATTCTCGATGCTGATCTTCCTCTTCAACCTCGTCTGGTCGCTCGCGTTCGTGAAGAAGCCGGCCGAGATGAACCCGTGGGCGTCCCGGTCGATCGAGTTCCAGCTGCCGTCGCCGGTGCCCGTCCACAACTTCGACCGGATCCCCGTCTTCTCGAGCGACCCGTACGGCTACGGCGAAGGCCCGGTGCCGACCTTGGTGCCGGCCGGGCAACCCGCAGGGAGGGAGTGAGTTGGCCGAGCCGCTCGCCTACGAGAGCACCGGCTACGAGGTCGTCGAGGGCGAGCCGCCGGAGCTGCTCGGCCGCAACCTCGTCTCGGCGAGCTATCTCCTCGCTGGCGCGACCGCGTTCTTCTTCATCTCGTTCCTCTTCGCCTATTTCTACCTCCGCTCCCTCAACAGCGCGGGAATGTGGAAGCCGAAAGGCGTCGATGCCTCGGTCGCCTGGGGAACCGTCGTCGTCGCGTGTTACGCGGCGAGTGCCGTGCTCGTCCGGCTCGGGCTGGCGGATCATCGTGAACTGCGCCGCGACCAGTGGCGCCTCAAGGGGTTGGTGGCGCTGCTCGTCGGCGTGGCGGGTCTCGTCCTCCAGGTCTTCGCGTGGACGCACCAGAGCTTCGGCCCCGCCGACGGCGGCTTCGCGAGCGTCTACTACGGCTGGACGGCCTTCCTCTTCCTCTTCGTCCTGGGCACCCTGATCTGGCTCGAGATGACCCTGGCGACGTCGTACCGCTACCGCAAGACGGAGACCGGCGCGCCGCCGCCCGGCCACGCGTCGGGAGACCCCGGCCGCATGGGGCACGACATCCGCGACCCGCTGTCGCTCGTCCGCGCCGAGCTCGTCGCGCTCAGCTTCTACTGGACGTTCCTCGCGGCGATCGCGATCGTCACCTGGATCATCCTCTACCTCATCTAGCGCGGTGTCGATCCTGCCGCTCCTAGCCTGCGCGGTCGCCGCCGCGCTCTACGCGCTGGGACGACGCGGGAGGATCCGGCTCTGGCGCGAGGTGAGCTTCTACAGCGGCGTCCTGCTCACGCTCGTCGTGCTGGAGCCGCCGTTCGACGGCTGGGCGGACAGGTGGCTGTCCGCGCACATGGCCCAGCACATCCTGCTCATGACGGTCGTACCGCCGCTCGTCGTCTACGGCCGCCCGTGGCCGCGGATGTGGTTGCCGTTTCCGCTGGCTGCCCGTCGCACGGTCGGCGGCGCGCTGTCGCACTCGACGACGTTCCGCCGAAGCGCCGGTTTCCTGAAGCACCCGGGAGTCGCGCTCGCGCTGCAGTCCGCGGCGGTCGGCGTCTGGCACGTGCCGCAGATGTACGACGCCGCCGCCCGGAACGAGTGGGTTCATCTCGCCGAGCACGTGTCGTTCGTCGCTCCCGCACTCGTGTTCTGGGGCGCGTTGCTCGACGCGCCGCCGGTGCGATCGCGGATCGACCATCTCCGCCGCTCGATGTGGTTCGCAGCCGCGATGGTTCCCGGCTGGATCCTCGCGATCGTGCTCGCTTTCGCTGCAACGCCGCTCTATACCGCGTACCCGTCTCTCAACGACCAGCAGTTCGGCGCCGGAATCATGTGGGTACCCGGATCGCTCACGTACTTCGTCGCCGCCTTCATCGCCTTCTACCACTGGCTCGATGCTCCAGTCGAGCCTCGACCCGAGGAGCTCTCATGGACGTGATCGCCTCTTTCCTCACCGGTTCGATCCTGACCCTGGTCCTGCCGGTCGGGCTGCTCCTCGGGATCGTGATCTGGTGGATCGCCGTGCTGCGCCGCCGCGGCGACGAGGGCTAGCCGCTCGCGCGCAGGTCGATCGCGCGAGGCTTGCCGCCGCGCGTGATCTTGAGCACGTCCCACATGCGCGCGGCCTCGTGGCCCGGCACGAGGCACGTGAAGCGGAAGACGCCCGTCTTGCTCGCGCGGAACGAGAAGCGGGCCGTGCTTCCCGCCTCCAGCCCGATGAGCGGCTGCGGTGTCGTCGCTCCGCGAAACACCGGCTTCGTCGAGACGGCGTTCGGGACGACCGCGCAGGAATGACGTAGCGGGCCGCGATTCTGACACACGACGCGCACCATCCAGCCGCGCGGCACCGTCCACATGAGGAACCGCGAATAGCCGTCGAAGTTGAAGCCGCCGTTCGTTCCGTCGTAGGAGGCGACCAGCGTGATCGTGACGCGATGCCGGTGCGCATCGACGGCGAGGAAGCGGCTCGGCGAGGGCGGCGCCTTCGCCACGAGCGACAGGGCCAGGACGGCTGCGCCGAGCATGTGCTCAGGATCGCAGAGAACGGCGGCGGCCGCGCCGGTCACAGCGGGTTCTTAGCGAACTTTCATGGGTCTCTCACTCTGGTCCTAGGGATTACGGGCACTCTGGACAAGACACGATGCAAGGAGAGTCGAAGACATGAACCTTCGCCCTGCCTCCCCGCGCCTGCGGCGCCTCATCCCCATCGCGGTCGCCGCGGCCATCGGCATCGGCGTCGGCGCCGGCGCGTACGCGCTCTCGAGCGACACGGGCTCGAAGGCGTCTGCCACGCCCAAGGTCGTCGTCCCGGCGCAGCCCGCGTCGTCCACCTCGCCGGTGGACTCCCTCACGCAGCTCTACAAACAGGACGCACCCGGCGTCGTCGACATCACAGTCATGTCCACGTCGAGCACCAGCTCGTCCGGCGGCTTCCCATTCGGCACGCCGAACGGCACGCAGCGCTCCGAGGCCGAGGGAACCGGCTTCGTGATCGACCCGAAGGGCGACATCCTCACCGCCGAGCACGTCGTCGACAACGCCACCAAGGTGACCGTGACCTTCGAAGACGGGTCGACCGCGAACGCGACGGTCGTCGGCACGGACAAATCCACCGACACGGCCGTGATCCGCGTGAACGTGCCTTCGTCCAAGCTCCATCCCCTCGCGCTGGGAAACTCGTCGAGCGTCCAGCCGGGACAGAGCGTCGTCGCGATCGGGAGCCCGTTCGGCCTGCCCGAGACGATGACGGGCGGCATCGTCAGCGCGACGAACCGGACGATCACGGCGCCGAACCAGTTCTCGATCACCGGCGCGATCCAGACCGACGCCGCGATCAACCACGGCAACTCGGGCGGCCCACTCATCGACGTCGCCACGAACACCGTGATCGGGATCAACGATCAGATCGAGAGTGACACGAACGACAATGCCGGTATCGGCTTCGCCGTTCCGATCAACTCCTCGAAGGCCGTCGCCCAGACGCTGATCGCCGGCGGCAAGGTGCGGCACGCCTATGTCGGGATCCGGATCAAGGACGTCACGGACGGCGCCCAGATCACGCAGGTCGTCAAGAACTCGCCCGCGGCGAGCGCCGGGCTGAAGGTCGGCGACGTCATCACCTCGTTCGACGGCAACACCATCACCTCGGCCGACACGCTGACCGCCGCCGTCTTCAACGCGAAGTCGGGCCAGACCGTGCCGGTCACGGTCAAGCGCAACGGCGCGACGCAGCACCTGTCGGTGAAGCTCGGGGTCCAGCCGGCATCGCCCTCCTCCTGAGCCTTCGTTGAACGGCGGGCGGTCGACCCGACCGCCCGCCGTACGATCGGTGCATGGAGGGCGTGCAGAGCGCTGCGCCGGTCGTTCCGCGCATCGCCCGCTGGACGCTGATCGCGAGCATCCTCGGCTCTGCGATGGCGTTCATCGACGGCTCCGTCGTCAACGTCGCACTGCCATCGATCCAGCACGACCTCGGCGGCGGGCTCGCGACCCAGCAGTGGGTCGTCGACGCCTACCTGCTCACGCTCGGCTCGCTGATCCTCGTCGGCGGCTCGCTCGGCGACATCTTCGGGGAGTCGCGGGTCTTCGCGATCGGCGTGGCGAGCTTCGCGGGCGCTTCCGTCCTCTGCGCAGTGGCCCCTGACACGCCGTCGCTCATCGCCTTCCGCGGCATCCAGGGAATCGCGGGCGCCGTCCTCACCCCGGCCTCGCTCGCGATGCTCACCGCGACCTTCTCGGGCACGGCGCGGGGCAACGCCATCGGACAGTGGACGTCGTGGACCGGGGTCTCGTTCCTGATCGGGCCGGCCTTCGGCGGGTGGCTCGTCGACGTCTCGTCGTGGCGGGCCGTCTTCGTCATCAACATCCCGATCGCCGCCGCGACGCTTCTGATCGTGATGCGGCTCGACGGGATGCATAAGGAGCGGCGACGGAATCTGCGGGTCGACGTGCCGGGTGCGATGCTCTGCACGGCGGGGCTGGGCATCCTCGTCGCCGGCTTCATCGAGCAGCCGCACCTCGGCTGGGGAGACCCGCTCATCCTCGGCGCCTTCTTCGCCGGCGTCGGCCTCCTCGTCGCCTTCGTCGCCTACGAGCTGCGGACGCCCCTGCCGATGCTTCCGCTCCGCCTCTTCCGGCTGCGCAACTTCTCGGTCGCGAACGCCGAGACGCTCTCGGTCTACGGAGGGCTGTCGGCGCTCAGCACGTTCCTGACGCTCTTCCTGATCGAGTTCGCGGACTATTCGGCGCTCCATGCCGGCCTCTCGCTGGTCCCGACCACGATCGTCATGTTCTTCCTCTCGCCGCGCATAGGACGCCTCTCGATGCAGTACGGCCCGCGGTTCTTCATGGCCCTCGGCCCGATCATCGCGGGCATCGGCGTCGTCGCGTACACGCGGCTCCCCGAGCGCCCGAGCTACTGGGTGGACATCCTCCCGGCGCTGCTCGTCTTCGCGGTCGGGCTGTCGCTGACCGTCGCGCCGCTGACGACGACGGTGCTCGCCGACGCGGGCCCCGGTGACGCAGGCGTCGCGTCGGGCGTCAACAACGCAGTCGCCAGGATCGCGGGCCTCCTCGCGATCGCGGTGCTCGGGATCGCCGCCGCCGGCGGAGGCGACCACCTCACGGCGCACGGTTTCCACCTCACGATGGGCGTGGTCGCCGGGCTGCTCGTCTGCGGCGGCCTGATCGGCGCGGTCGGGATTCGCAATCCCTCGACCACCTAGGCAATGCATATGTATGATCCAAGCTGTGGCGAAGCAGGCGTACACGGCGACCGAGGCTGCGCGTGAGCTGGGGATCAGCGTCGACACGCTCCGCCGCTGGGATCGTGACGGCCGGATCCACGCCGAGCGCGACAGCGCGAACCGACGGCTCATAGCGCTCGAGGAGATCGAGCGCCTGCGCGGGACCAGGGCCGCGCAGCACATGAGCGCACGTAACCGCCTCGATGGCACGGTCACCGAAGTCCGCGTCGAGGGGCTGCTGGCGCAGGTCGAGCTGACCGTCACCGAACCGGCGCGCATCGTCGCCGTCGTGACGGCCGACGCCGTCGAGGAGCTCGGCTTGAAGCCGGGGATGGCGGCAACGGCCGTCGTCAAGTCGACGTCGGTGATGGTGGAGGCATGAGGCTGCGAGTCCTCGCAGCGGCCGTCGCGGTCGGGCTCGCCGCTGCATCCACGGTTCTCGCCGCACAGGCGAAGGCGCCGCGTCTCACCGTGTTCGCCGCCGCCTCGCTGACGAACGTGTTCCCACGGATAGACCCACACGGGCGCTACTCCTTCGGTGGATCGGACACGCTGGCGGCGCAGATCGAGCAGGGTCTGCCCGCCGACGTGTTCGCATCGGCTAACACCGCGCTGCCGTGGCAGTTGCACCGGAAGGGCCTCGTCACTCGACCGGTCGTCTTCACGGCGAACCGACTCGTCGTGGTGATCGCGCACGGCAACCCGCTCGACCTCACCAGCGTCCGGTCCCTCGAACGGCCGAAGCTGCGGATCGTGATGGCAGCCGCGGGGGTGCCGGTGGGCGACTACACCCGCAAGGTGCTGGCACGCATGGGGCTCTCCGACCTCGTCGACAAGGCGGTGAGCCAGGAGACGGACGTCCGCGAGGTGCTGGCAAAGGTCGCGCTCGGAGAGGCCGATGCCGGCTTCGTCTACGCGACCGACGCGAAGACCGTCGCGGGAGAGGTCTCGCTCCTGGGCATCCCGCAGTCGGCGCAACCGCAGGTGCTGTACGCGGCCGCGGCGGTCAGGTCGAGCAAACACCTGCAGGCGGCGAAGGCATGGGTCAAGCAGCTCCGGAGCAAGGCGGCGCAGAAGAAGCTGCGCGCGGCGGGCTTCTTGCGCATCCCGCGCTGATCCGCCGCGCGCTCGCAGGCACAGGCGTGTTCGCGGCCACTGCCGTCGCGCTCGCCTTTCTGCTGCTCCCGATCGTCGCGGTGTTCGCGCGCGTCTCGCCGGGGACGCTCGTCGATCAGCTGTCTCGGCCGGTCGTGACGGACGCGCTCGTCATCAGCTTGAAGACGAGCGCGATCGCGCAGACCCTCGTGCTCGTGCTCGGCACGCCGACCGCATACCTCCTCGCGACGCGCCGTTTCCGAGGACGCTCGCTCGCGGTCGTCCTGATCGAGCTTCCGCTCGTCCTGCCGCCTGCCGTCGCCGGCATCGGGCTGATTGCGGCGTTCGGGCGTCTCGGACTGCTCGGTGGAACGCTTTCGGCGCTCGGCATCCAGCTGGGCCTGACTCAGACGGCGGTCGTCATCGCCGTCGCCTATGTGGCGAGCCCGTTCTACGTGCGTCAGGCGATCGCGACGTTCGAGGCGGTCGACCCGAACCTCGTGGCCGCAGCACGCACCCTCGGCGCGGGTCCGGTGAGGACGTTCTTCCGCGTCGTCCTCCCTCTCGCCCGCCGCGGTCTCGCCGCCGGCGAGGCGCTCTCGTTCGCGCGTGGGCTCGGCGAGTTCGGCGCCACGATCATGTTCGCCGGCAGCTTGCAAGGAGTCACGCAGACACTGCCTCTTGCCATCTACCAGCAGCTCGACACAGACTTCACCACCGCGCTCGCGGTGAGCGCGCTCATGGTCGTCGTCAGCGGCGCGCTTCTCGTGGCGCTCAGGGTCACCCTCCAATGGCAGCCCTCCAAGCAGACTTCACGCTTCCTCTTCGCTCCTTCGCGCTAGAGCTCGAGCTCGACGTCTCGCGCACCGTCGCGCTCGTCGGGCCCTCGGGCGCGGGAAAGTCCTCGGTCCTTCGCGTGATCGCAGGCCTCGTCGAGCCGCAGCGCGGCCATGTCCGACTCGACGGAGAGCGCTGGCTCGACATGGAGCGCCGCGTCTCCCTCCCGCCCGAGCAGCGGCGCGTCGGGCTCGTCTTCCAGGACTATGCGCTCTTCCCGCACCTGACCGTGCGCGGGAACGTCGCCTTCGGAGCCCGCGGGCGCGACGTGGACACGCTGCTCGAGCGGTTCCGGATCGGGCACCTGGCGGCCACGCAACCGCAGGAGCTTTCTGGCGGCGAGCGGCAGCGGGTCGCGCTGGCGCGTGCGCTCGCGCGTGACCCGGCGGTGCTTCTCCTCGACGAGCCGCTCGCGGCGCTCGACGCGCACACGAAGGCGGAGGTGCGCCACGAGCTTGCGGAGCTGCTGAGGGAGCTCGCACTGCCGACGCTGCTCGTGACCCACGACTACGAGGACGCGGCCGCGCTCGCCGACGAGATCGGCGTACTCGTCGAAGGCCGGCTCCGGCAGCTCGGGACACCGGCCGAGCTCGTCTCCCGCCCGCGAGACGCCTTCGTCGCCTCGTTCACCGGTGCGAACCTGCTGCGCGGTCGCGCGCGCCGAGAGGACGGCTCGCTGACGGCGATCCGGCTCGAGAGCGGCGAGGACCTGTACTCGGCCGACGAGGTAGAGGGCGAGGTCGGCGTCGTCGTCTACCCGTGGGAGGTGTCGGTGGCGCGGACCCACGCGCCGGAGGCCGACTCGGCGCTGAACGTCGTCCGCGGCCGGGTCGGCTCGCTCGTCGAGGTCGCGAACCGGGTGCGCGTGCGCGTCGGGCCCGTCACCGCCGAGGTCACGGCGGCCTCGGCCGAACGTCTCGAGCTCGCGGACGGGGGCATCGCCTTCGCGACGTTCAAGGCAACGGGCACGCGCCTCGTCCCGCTCTGACCTTGTAACAGACTGTTACTTGCCCGATTTCGGGTGCCGCCGCCCGGTCTATCGGGACGGCGAGCCGGTCTCCGGAACACCGGAGTGACCACTAGTAACAGTCTGTTACTAGGTGAGTCGTGTCCCGATCAGCGGGTGGTCAGGCTCGCGCGGCCCGGTACGCGTCGACCACGAACGGCAGGCGGAGCACGCCGCCGTCGTCCAGCGACGGATCCGCGTCGAGGATCTTCGCCACCGCGACGCATTCTCGCCGCCGTTCGTCCTCGGGCAACGCGGCCAGCCCGGAGTAGGAGAGCAGGTGATCCTCGAGCGCCTCGCGCGGCAGCTCGTGGACGTGCTCGAAGAGCGCGTGCTCCACGGCATCGAAGAGCCCCGTCTTCTGGATCTCGCTCGACCAGTCGCGACGCTGCCAGCCCGACGTCTGCTTGGAGGGTCGGCCCGAGTAGATGACCTCCTGCATCGCCGCGATCGTCGGATGACGCACGTCGCGGTGGTTCCAGCCGAAGCCGAATCGTCCTCCGGCCGTCAGAACGCGGTGTATTTCCGGCAGCGCCTCGTCGAGTTCGAACCAGTGCACGCTCGAGCCGGCAACGATCGCGTCCGCCTCTCCGTCGCCGAACGGAATCGCCTCCGCCGTTCCTTCCATGCCGTCGAGGCCACGCTCACGAAGAACGGCGAGCATCCGCGGGTCGGGCTCGATCGCGACGACGCGCACGCCAAGCGCGGACACGGCACGCGTCAGCTTCCCGGTGCCCGCGCCGAGCTCGACGACGAGCCTCGCGTCGTCTGGCACGAGCCAGCGAGTTGCCTCCGCCGGCCACTCCGGCCGCGCCCGCTCGTACGCAGCGGCGTGTGCGCCGAAGCTCAATCGCCGGGAAGCCGCTGCCACGTTCTCAACCTAGCGAGCCAGATCGCGACGGCGCCGACGAAGCCGTCTGAGCTTCAACTCGAGATCGCGCGCGAACTCGTCCAGCGTTGCCCGGCGCCCCCGGACGAGCTCGAGCTGGCGCTCGACGTGCGGGATCGCAGCCTCGACGATCGTCAGCCGCTCCTCGTCGCTCGGATCCTCCTCCCAGCGGCCGCGTAGCGCCGCGCGCGCCTCCTCGGCCTCGGCGAGCTCGACGAGCTCCTCGAGCGTCAGGCCGAGAAGGTCGCGCAGCCTGATCAGCTCCTGCAACCGGCCGACATCGGCCTCGGCGTACGCCCGGTGCGCTCCCTTGTCGCGCGTGCCGCTCGACCCGAGCAGGCCCAGCTCCTCGTAGTAGCGGATCGTCCGCGGCGTCACGCCGACCCGCTGCGCGACCTCGCCGATGCGAAGTGCGGTCGCCGCGCTCACGCGGCCGCCTCGATGTCGAGCGGATCGACCGCGAAGGTCTCCAGGTGGACGTACTTCCCGCCGCGCATGAGCGAGGCGACCGCTGCGACGACGCACGCGACGATTGCGAAGACGAAGGCGTAGACGAGCGCCGTGTGGAACGGGCTCGAGATGAGGTGCGGGAAGAAGCCGCGCCCGGTCAGCGTGTGCGCGTTCGCCGAGGAGAGGTGATGCAGCACGTGCGGCCCGAGCAGCGTTTTCACCGGGTTGTAGCCGAGGAACGCTGCGAAGAGGGTCGCGACGGGCGGCAGGTGCGAGATGCGCGTCGCATCCGCCGGAGAGACGCCGTGCGCGACGAGGCCCGACTGCGTCGCATGCGGCAGGCCGCTCGCAAGCCCCACGATCATCAGCGTGAAGAAGACGCCGATCGAGAGCACGCTCGACGAGACGTTGAACGTCGCGAGCATCCCCGCGCCGGCGCCGCGCTGCGACGGCGGCAGGCTGTTCATCACGCCGGCCGTGTTCGGCGACTGGAAGAGCCCCATGCCGATCCCGTTCAGAAGGAGGATCAGCGCGAACCACGGATAGCCGAAGTCCACGGGCAGAACGATCAGGAGCGCGAAGCTCAGCGCCGCGACGAGCACTCCGCCGGTCGCAAACGGACGCGCGCCGAAGCGGTCGGAGAGCCAGCCCGAAGCGGGGCCTGCGACGAGCAGGCCGAGGATCAGGGGCAGCATGTAGATCCCCGCCCAGAGCGGCGTCCTCGAGAAGTCGTAGCCGTGCTCGGGGAGCCAGATTCCCTGCAGCCAGATGATGAGGATGAACTGCAGGCCGCCGCGAGCCATTGCCGCGAGCAGCGCCGCGAGGTTCCCCGCTGCGAAGGCGCGGATGCGGAAGAGGTCGAGGTGGAACATCGGCTCCTCGGCGCGCGCCTCTATCACGCAGAAGACCGCGAGCAGCGCGAGACCGCCGAGGAGGCACGAGAGCACGAGCGGCGACGTCCAGCCCATCGTGTGCGCGCCGTACGGCTGGATCCCATACGTGATCCCGACCATGAGCAGCACGAGCCCGGCCGCAAAGGTGAGGTTCCCCCACCAGTCGATTTTTCCGGGCCTGCGGATTCCGATCTCCCTCAGGGAGCGGTACGACCAAACCGTCGCAAGGAGCCCGACGGGCACCGAGACGACGAAGACGAGACGCCATTCGAACGGCGCGAGCACGCCGCCGAGCACGAGCCCGAGGAACGAGCCGACGACCATCGAGACGCTGTTGATGCCGAGCGCCAGCCCGCGCTCCTCGTGCGGGAACGCGTCGGTGAGGATCGCGCTCGAGTTGGCGAAGATGAGCGCGCCGCCGACTCCCTGCCCGACGCGCATCAGGATCAGCCACAGCGCACCGGCCCCGCCGTGCAGCCACGTGATCGAAAGCAGCACCGAAAAGACGGTGAAGACGGCGAAGCCGAGGTTGAACATCCGCACGCGGCCGTACATGTCGCCGAGACGTCCGAGGCTGACGAGCAGAACGGCGAGCACGACGAGGAAGCCGAGCAGGAGCCAGAGGAGGTAGCTCGTGTTGCTCGGCTGCAGCGGGTCGATCCCGATGCCACGAAAGATGTCCGGGAGCGCGATCAGCAGGATCGAGCTGTTGATCATCGCCATCAGCGTCCCGAGCGTGGTGTTCGAGAGCGCCACCCACTTGTAGTCCAGCCTCCGCGCGCCGACCCGCAACCAGAGCCTCCTTCTGCAAACTTGACGTTTACGTAAGGTTAACTGATCTGGACGAGCCTGGCCGACGCGTGGTCGACCTGCAGCGTCGTGTGCGCCAGGCCGAAGCGGTCGCGCAGGAGCGCCTCGAGCTCACGCCGGATGCCATGGCAGTCGGCTCCCGGCTCGACGAGCACGTGCGCCGAAAGCGTCGGGAACTCGGCGGTCACCTCCCACACGTGGAGGTCGTGCACCTCGACGACGCCTGTGTGGGACGCCATCGCGGTCCCGATCTCCTCCACCGGCAGTCCCGCAGGTGCGATGTCGAGGAGGACGCGGCCGGATTCGCGCAGCAAACGCCACGACGCGCGCAGCATGAGCGCCGCGACGAAGAGCGCCGCGACCGCGTCGGCCCGCACCCAGCCGGTGCCGAGAATCACGCCGCCGGCGATCGCGGTCGCGATGAACGCGAACAGGTCGTTGAGGACGTGCTGGTAGCTGCCCTCGACGTTGAGGGATTCGCGGTTCGCGCCCGCGAGTTGCCAGGTGGCGACGAGGTTGACGCCGATTCCGACGAGCGCGACGACGACGATCGGCCAGCCGCTCGCCGGTGGCGGCGAGACGAGATGCCGAACGCCGCCGTAGACGATCACGAAGCCGAGCACCAGCAGGGCCGCGCCGTTCGCCTGCGCGGAGAGGATCTCCGACCGGCGCAGCCCGAACGTCTGGTTCCCGTGCGCGGGCCGGACTGCCAGGCGCAGCACGACGAGCGACATCGCGAGCGCTCCGGCGTCGGTGAGCATGTGCGCCGCATCGGAGAGGAGGGCGAGCGAGTGCGCGACGATGCCGACCGCGACCTCGCCGGCCATGAAGAGGAGGATCAGCGCGAGCGCGAATCGCAGCCGGCGCGCGTCCTCGCCTCCGTCCGCATGCCCATGGGCGTGGTCGTGCACATGCGAATCATGCCGGTTCCGCTTGCTCGAAACTACTGCCTAACCTAGAATTTAGGCATGACTCAAATTCCCGCATCGCAGGCCGGCGAGCTGACCGCCGCCGTCCAGGACTACACGAAGGCGATCTTCACTCTCGAGTCGCGCCACGGCGCCGCTTCGACGAACGAGCTGGCCGCGTTGCTGGAGGTGCGCCCGGCCTCCGTCTCGGGGATGCTGCGCAAGCTCTCGGACCTCGGGCTGGTCGAGCACGAGCGTTATCGCGGGGTTCGCCTCACCGAGCACGGCCGCCGCGTCGCGCTCGAGGTGATCCGCCACCACCGGCTGGTCGAGCTCTTCCTCGTCGAGAGCCTCGGCATGACGTGGGACGAGGTGCACGACGAAGCGGAGGTGCTCGAGCACGCGCTCTCCGAGCAACTCGAGGAGCTCATCGCGACGAAGCTCGGCAACCCTACAGTCGATCCTCACGGCGACCCGATCCCGAGCCGCGAGCTCAAGCTCGAGGAGACGGCCACGCCCGCGCTCGCCGAGCTCGAGACGGGCGAGGTCGCGACGTTCGTGCGCGTCTCCGACGCCGATCCCGAGATGCTCCGCTTCCTCGGCGAACGCGACATCGTCCCTGGCACGCGCCTCGAGCTCGTGGAGCGGCAGCCGTTCGACGGGCCGCTCTTCGTTCGCGCCGGCGCCGAAGTCCACGTGCTCGGTGCGACCCTCGCGCGCGCGATGCGCGTGGAGCGCGAGCAGCACACGTGAGCCAGTCCGCCGAGACCTATTCGAGGGCGAAGCACGGCGCGATCCCGCTCCACGCGATCCTCGAGCGCGGGCGCCTGCGTGCGACGCTGACGATGCTCGGCCCGGCGTTCGTCGCCTCGATCGCCTACGTCGACCCGGGCAACTTCGCGACGAACATCCAGGGCGGCGCGCGGTTCGGCTACCTCCTGCTCTGGGTCGTGCTCGTGGCGAACCTCATGGCCATGCTGATCCAGTACCTCTCGGCGAAGCTCGGCATCGTCACCGACCGGAACCTCCCGGAGCTCTGTCGGGAGCACTACTCGCGGCCGGTCGCCTGGGGGCTCTGGCTGCAGGCCGAGGCGATGGCGATGGCGACCGACATCGCGGAGTTCCTCGGTGCGGCGCTCGGTTTGAACCTCCTCTTCCACGTGCCCCTCCTCCCGGCCGGCTTCCTCACCGGCGCGATCGCCTTCGCGCTCCTCGAGCTGCAGCGGCACGGGTTCCGGCGCTTCGAGCTCGCTATCTCGGGGCTCCTGGGATTGATCCTGCTCGGTTTCCTCTACGAGACGGTGAGGATCGGTCCGTCTGCGAGCGGAGTGGCGCACGGGCTGATCCCGCACCTGAACGGCTCGGCCTCGGTCTACCTCGCGGTCGGGATCATCGGCGCCACTGTGATGCCGCACGCGATCTATCTCCACTCGGCGCTGACGAAGGGACGGACACCGGTGCGTGACGAGCAAGAGCGGACGCGGGTCCTTCGCTTCGAGCGGATGGACGTGATCGTCGCTCTCGGCATCGCCGGCGCCGTCAACATGGCGATGCTCGCGGTCGCGGCGAAGCTGTTCCACGGCACGCCGGGCTGGTCGCACGTCAAGTCGATCCAGGAGGCGCACACGGGCTTCTCGCACCTCGTCGGCGGATCGGCCGCACTCGTGTTTGCGGTCGCGCTGCTCGCCTCGGGCGCGTCGTCCTCGAGTGTGGGCACGTACGCAGGGCAGGTCGTGATGGCCGGCTTCGTGAACCTGCGGATCTCGCTCTTCTTCCGGCGCGCGCTGACGATGGTGCCCGCGCTCGTCGTGCTCGGCGTCGGTGTCAGCCCGACGAGCGCGCTCGTCCTCAGCCAGGTCGTCCTCTCCTTCGGGATCCCGTTCGCGCTCGTCCCGCTCGTCCTGCTGACGAGGCGGCGGGACGTGATGGGCGCTCACGTCAACCGGCTGCCGACCACGGTCATCACGATCGGAATCGTCGCGCTGATCAGCGCACTGAACGTCTTCCTGCTCGCGCAGACGTTCGGAATCGCCTAGCGGCGCCTGCTGACCGTGGGCTCGATCTCGTCGATGCGACCGTGGGCGAGCTCAACGAGATCTTCGAGCACGTACAGGCTCTGGGCGAGCATTCGCCGAGACCGTTGCGCGAGAAAGCCGACGACGGCGCCGGCCGCGACGTAGCTGACGGACCGGGCGATCACCGGAGCACGGTCGAGGTCGGCCCACCCCAGCCCATGCGGATGGACCCCGAGCTCGTAGAGGAAGAGGGCGCCGAGACCGGCGAGTGCACCCTCGGTCGCGCCCGTGGCGGCGGCGGCGAGGATCACCGGCACGAAGAAGCCTTCACCGATGCCGAGTCCGGAGCGGCCGTACGCGAGGAGGAGTGCGAACACTCCGCCGTAGGCGAGCGCCGACGCGATGAGGAGCCGCTGCGGGATCGAGATCTCTTGCCACCAGAATCGCGACCGAGGCACGACCCCATTGTTAGCAGCGAAGCTCAGCGGTACAAGTAGGCCCACGATGGAACTCGCCCGGCGTTGCAACTGTGGAGCCCGGTCAGTGTTTCCACCGACCTCCTCCCTCACGGGTGCCCGGAAGCGGTCGAGAGCACGATGGGTCACACCTCGACGAGCGCCGGAGTCTCTACGCCGGCGACGACGCATCGTGCTCGCCGGCGACCAAACCAATCCGCGGCACGTGCCGTAGTCAGTTGTCGACGGCCGAACCCACCGGTTATCGGTCGCAACCGGGCCAAGGAGGTTGGTCTCATGACATGGGAGCGGTTCAGGTGGGAGCGGGGCCGGAGGCGGTGGTAGCTGGGGCTAACAGCATCACTGCGGTGAGTGGGGGCGTGGCTGCCGCCTGCTGGGCTTTTCGGCTTCCCCTAGGTCGGATCGCCGGTCCTGGCGGTGGCCAGCGTCGTTGAGCGTGTACCGATCACAGAGTGCGTCGTCGTGGGCCGTCGGGTGGCCGACTCGATGGGGGACGGTTCGGATCCGGACGGTGGTCACGGTGGCATGCAATCTTGCGGGCGCCGCGTTCGCCGTGTATCTGCTTCGGCCGAATCTCCGGTTCTTCCTCGATACGCACGCCCCGATGGCGCTTGTGTTCGTGGTCCAGCAGGTGTGGGTCGGCGTGATCTTCCTCATTCGCCGTGCGCCGCGTAGCGCGAGCCACAACCCGTTCGACTGGGCGATCGCCTATGGCGGATGGTTCTTCGGGCTCCTGGTCAGGCCGGGCGCACCAGCTCTTCCGTTCGCATCCACCTTCGGACTGGCGATGCAGTGCGCCGATCTCGCCCTCTGGACGTGGGCGTTCTCGAGCCTGTCCCGCTCGTACGGAATAGTCGCCGCCGATCGGGGCCTGGCGACTCGAGGCCCGTACACGTTCGTCAGGCATCCCCTCTACCTCGCGTACCTGATCGGCGGAGTCGGCTACCTCGTCCAAAGCCTCTCACTCTGGAACACCACGATCGTCGGCGTCACGGTGACCTTCCAAGTGGCGCGGATCCTGCGAGAGGAACACCACCTCGAGGGCGCCTCCTACGATCAGTACCGACGCCGCGTACGCTGGCACCTCTTGCCCGGGATCTGGTGACCCGGCAGCGCTAGATCGAGGGTCGGTAAGACTCGCCCGGGGCGGCCGTCCTGGCGCCTGCGTTCTACAGAGTCGGCTCGCCAGACCAGTAATCGACACCGCTCGCGCGATGGACGATCAAGTCGTCCCCGCGGTTACCGGTCCAGATTGCGATCTTGTCGCTGTCGGGATACACAGTCGCAGCCGGGTGCTTGACGGTCGAATACATCAGCAGGCGAACGGCTTCGTCGGTGTCGTTGCGCACTTGATGCGCGCCCGCCGGGCCGCGTGGAAAGCAGACGACATCCCAAGGAGCGAGTCGATCGATTCCATCCGCGTGGCGGAGCGTGGGGGTGCCGACCAAGACGAGAAGCCACTCCTCTTCTGCGTATTCGTAGTGATAGGGGCAGATCGACTGGCCGGGCGGAAGCTCGTACACACTCGCGCCAAGTTCCTCGGCGCCGACGAGTGGCCCGAAGCGGAACAGTCCGCCGCGGAAGCCGACAGGATCATCGGTGTCGTATGTGAACGAAGGATCGGCGATGTTGATGCGCTTCACAGCCCGAATCTACCGACCGCCGCGGATTAGGTCGCCGCGACGCCACATCAAGACGCGAGGCGCCTGACGACCCGCTCGGGGCCCGCTGCCGGCGTCGACGACCGCCAGTGTGTGCCGATCCCACTCGCTGAACGTGTTCGTGGTCACGCTCGCGGGCGGTCTTGCCGCTTCTCTGGTGCTGCGCCGCTTTCTGCCGCGCTGACGACAGTCAAGCGGCAGGGCAATCGGCTGCGCGCGCGATGCTTCTATGTTTGTCAAGCTCGCAGGGGTGGGTTCTCGAGGAGGCGGTAGAGGCTGCGGGCGAGGTAGCGCTTGAGGCAGCGGGTGGCTTCGCGGCGGGTCTTGCCTTC
>Ga0070730_10001503_pt1 | contig 22377 bp, 23 predicted proteins | sample Coa_R1_3_FD_66447 | JGI IMG/M metagenome (GOLD analysis project Ga0070730, IMG submission 66447) | Surface soil microbial communities from Centralia Pennsylvania, which are recovering from an underground coalmine fire - Coalmine... | ecosystem: Environmental > Terrestrial > Soil > Unclassified ... | reverse complement strand
CGTCAACGCACGTCGGTGAAAATGCATGCCCTGCAAGGTCCCGGAGCAGCGCTCGCGCCAGCTCATCGAGGGCGTTTCGAACCTGTCCCGCCGTGGCGCCCGCACTCGTCCACTCCGAAAGAACGAATGCCGGTGGATCCGGCCAAATACCGTGGGCATGGCGCAGGGCGGCCGGATCGATTCCGCAGGCGCGCGTCAGCGCCTCGACCAAGGACGGGACACTGCCGTTCGGACTGCGCAGAATTGCAAACAGCAAATCCACCAATGCCGCCCCCTGAGGCGGCGCGCCGAATACATGCAGGCCGCCCCGGATTTGGGCGCGGCCCAAATCGCATAGATAGGCATCGAGATCTTCCAATAAGTGCGCAAACCCCCGTCCCGACAGCCGTTCCAGCGCAAGCGGAATTCCCTGCTCGTTGACGCGTTCGTCCCACTGGTGCTCGTGATCGCCGTGGCGTTGGCGCCGGATCTGTTTGAGATCATCCTCGAGCCGCGCCGTGCGCACCAGATCCCAGACTTGACGGCGCAACACCGGGAGCTTGTTCGTATCGAGCACCTCGGCGCGATAGTATTCCTCGACGAGACGCGCCAACGTCGCGAGCGGTCCATAGGTATCCGCGTGGGTCAGCGGCGGCACCAGATGATCGACGATGACGGCATGGGTGCGTCGCTTGGCCTGGGCGCCCTCGCCCGGATTGTTGACGACGAACGGATAGATGAGCGGCAGGTCCGCCAGCAGTACGTCCGGCGCGCAATCGGCCGACAGGCCCAAGCTCTTGCCCGGCAACCACTCCAGGGTACCGTGTGTTCCGAAGTGAATGATCGCGTCGGATCGCCATTCATCCGCCAGCCACCGATAGAACGCGGCATAGTGATGGCAGGGCGGCAAATCCGGCGCGTGATACACCGCTTCCGGATCGACTCCGAAGCCGCGCGGCGGCTGGATGGCGATCACGACATTGCCGAACTTCAAGCCGCTGAACAAGTAGTCCGTGTCATCCGAAAACGGCTCGTGCAGCGCGAGCAGTGGCGAACGCCGCGCCGACTGCTTGTTGCCGCGCCAAAACGGCGGAGCGATTGTCGGACCCTCGTCGGTCGGCTTGCCCCACATGTCGCGCAGCGACTTTTGGAAGCCATCCGATTGCGCATGGAACCATTGCGAATAGCGCGCGCGCGGCATGCGCCATGCGGTCGCGGGATTCATCGGGTGTTTCTCGTCGTAGCAGCCTTGCGTGAGCAGTTGCGCCATCAACGCATCGGGCGTGCGCGGCAGGGAACCCACCGCGTAGCCGGCTTCGCGCATGTCGATGAGCCATCGCAGCAGCGATGCCGGGGTATCGAGGCCCACCGCACCGCCGATTCGCTGCGCCTTCCCGCCGGCATTGCTGAGCACGATCGCCACCCGCTTCTCGGAATTCGATTTGCCGCGCAATGCCGCGAGGCGCTGCGCAAAATTGGCCACGCGCTGCATGCGCTCCGAATCGGGCACGTACCGATGATTTTCCTTGAACGAGATGGGCACGGAAATCACCCGCCCGTCGCATTCCGGCAGAGCGATATTCATCGCCGCCTCCGATGGACTCAAGCCTCGGGCCGATTCACTCCACGTCGCGCGCGGTGTCCCGCAGCAAATCGCCTGAACGAGCGGTGCGCCGATCACCTCGAAGGGTGTGCCGTCCGGCTGCGGTGCCGGAGCTTCCAGCGAGCTCAATGTAAACACCGGGAAGCTGACCGTGTTGACGATGACATCCGGAAAATCCGGCAATAGGCGCAGCGCGAGCGGCATTCCCGTCGCGTCGCGATCCCGCAGAGAGCTCGTGAAAACGCCGATTGCGCAAAAGCCGCGAGCTTCCAGCGCCCGCAGCGCCGCATCGACGAATTGCAGATTTCCGGAGAGCACATGCGCGCGATAAAAGAGCACCGCTGCGGTGGGATTCTCGGGCGCGCGCTGGCCATTCCATTCCACCGCATTCGTCACCAGCAGGTCCGGGTGGTACAGACCGTGAGCGGGCATCGGGCGGGGTGGTTCGAATCCCACGGCAAATCCGAGTTGCTCCGCCGCCGCATAGCGCAAAGCGTGAGCGATGTTCGTCACGCCGCCCGCCATGAAGTAGGAAGTTAGATTCGATGCGAGCTCGGACTTTACGCCCGAGGTGCGGGGCAATAACTCAGCGCTGCCTCCGACACCACTGATCACGACGAGCGCCCAGCCCTCTTGGTGCGCGAGCGCGATGAGGTCCGCAAGTCCCGCAACGGAAGAGACAGTGCCGTGAATGCGCACGATCGCCATCAGCTGCGTCGAACGCCGCGTGCCGAATAGAGCGGACAGCGCGGCCGAACTCGACAAGCCAAGCAGGGAATGGCCCACGACGGTCGGAAAGCCCGCGGGTAACTCGGAACGAGCGCGTTCAAGCGCCAGCAGGTCCGTTTCTGCGTGCGAGAGCAGCACGAGACCTTCCGTGGCCCCGGCCGGGCTCGAGTCGGACTCTTCGGACGCGACCGGTGCCGGAGGAAATGCGAACGCGCTCAGCGCGCAAGCAGCGGTTGGAAAACCCTCGGCGTCGAGCACGGCGCCGGCGAACTCGATCGTCAGGCGCCGTTTATCCGCGTCGTCCACCGGCCCAAACCAGCGCAGCGCCTCACCGTAGCCCAATCCTACCGCATGCCGGTAACGCGCATCATCGCTGCGGTCAACCCGCTGTAGGACGATTCGCGGTGCGTCCGCGCTCGCAAGCCGCGCGGCCTGCCAATCCGCCCAAGTCCCGTCATCGACCCCGTGGGTCGCGATCAAAATCCGAATGCGCGATGGCCTCGAACCCGCCGGGCTGTTCGTGCGCATCGTCAGGTCCCTCTTAAAACTCGATGCCGGCCTGCGCACGAATACGCTGCAGCTTCAGGGGATGTTTGATCAGGCTCATTTCGGTCACCAGGTCCGCACGCTCGATCAGCTCTTCCGGCGCATTTCGTCCGGTGAGCACCACATGGGTTTTCGGCGGCCGCTGGTTGATGCCGGCCAATACTTGGTCGACGGACAAGTAATCTTTCTTCAGGGCAATGTTGACCTCATCCAGCAAGACAAGGTGGTACTCGGCATCAGCCAGGTAGCGCATGGCAACCTCCCATCCCGCCTGCGCCATGAGCTTGTCTCGCACTTTGTCCTGCGTTTCCCAGGTAAAGCCTTCACCCGTGGCATGGAATTGCAGCTGGTTGCCCCACGGTTCGAACGCCCGCTTTTCAGCGGGCTCCCACGCACCTTTGATGAATTGCACTATCGCGACGCGATAGCCATGACCCAGGCTGCGCAACACCATCCCGAGGGCCGCCGTGGTTTTTCCCTTCCCGGCTCCCGTGTGAACGATGACCAGACCTCGATCGGTGACCGTTTCGGCCATGCGCCGATCCTGAATTGCTTTGCGCCGCTGTATCCGTTGCGCATAGGCCTCGGCATCGGCGCCTTCGGACTCGGGACCGGGCATGTCGGGTTCCGCCATAATCGCTCACCTTCCGCACGAATCGGATCTTGAAATGCGGAGACATCGATGCGAAAGGCGCACCGGCATCGGGGTCGGCTAAGGTTGAGTGTGCCAAGCCCTCTCGGGTCTGGTCCGATGGCCGGGGAGTGCCGTCGGCGCATAAGCACATAGCCCAATTCGCCCACCGCGAAGGTATCCGTCGATGCCAGGCCGGTCTCCGGACTCGCGAACGCCTTTGGCCGACGAACCGTCTTCCCACGCCAATCGGCGCAGTGACTTCAAGGTTCGCCTTCGATTCGCTTACCGTTGCGGGGGCAGTCCCGGAATTCAGCGCCAACTCAAGCGCTTGCACCGGATTCCCGTTTCACTCGCCAACCCAATGCAGTTGGTTCCGAGCACCTGACAACCCAATCAGAGTAATGCATGGGGCCGGCAACGACAATAGCGCAACCGTAGGCCGACCGTTGGGGGCCAGGGGCCCGGACCTGCTGGATTGCCATTGACAACGCGCGGGCGCAACGTTGTACTACCGCCCTTTGATGGCCTCTCTCAGACGAGAGAGCGATGAGGGAATGTGGTACGCAGCGAGCGCCGCCGAGGCGCTCGATACAAACCCACGGCCGCCCCCGCAACTGTAAGCGGCGAGCGCTTGCCCGATGCCACTGATTTCTGTCCGCAAGCGACAGGTCGGGAAGGCGGCAAGCTGCACTGACCCGCGAGCCAGGAGACCTGCCATCCATTTGGTCGCGTGCCGGGCGGGGTGCCTCGGCGACGGTCGAGCTATCTCGACTGTGTGGGAACCGGCAGCAGCCGAATCTCACCCGTTCCGCACCCCGAACGCGAGCTCCAGGAGCCATGCGGATGAGCGACGTCGGGCCAGCCGGTCGATCCACGGTCATGGTATGCATCACTTGCCGCGCGGCCACGGACCCGATCGATCCGTCGGACGCCGCCGCGCCGCGGGCCGGCGCTGCCCTCGCCGACGCGACCGCCGCCGCCGCCGGTGCCTCCAACATTTCGGTGCAGCGCATCCGCTGCCTCGGCAACTGCAGTCGCGGATTGAGCGCGGCAATCCGGTGCGAGAACACTTGGACCTATATATTCGGAGGCCTCGAACCCACACGAGATGGCCCCTCTCTGATCATCGGCGCGCAATTGCTCGCGCAGGCGGCGGACGGGATCATGCCGTGGCGCGGCCGCCCAGACTCCTTGAAACGCGGTTTGATCGCGCGCGTGCCCCCCGTCAATTTTCGCGAAAAATTGCCGTGAATCCGCTGCGCCGCGGTGCGTGTCCCGGCATCTCGCAGCCGATGCGGACCGGCGACGGACTCCTCGTACGGTTGATGCCGTCGGCGCCGATTCCCCTCGATGCGTTGATTGCTCTTTGCGACGCGAGTGCAGCGCATGGCAACGGCATTGTGGAGGTGACGCAGCGCGGCAACCTGCAATTTCGAGGGCTTTCACCTGTTTCCGCACCGGCTTTTGCTGGAACCGCCGCCGCACTCGGACTGGGAGCGGAAGGCGGCCCACCCATCTTGACGTCGCCCCTGATGGGTTTGGACGCGCAAGAGCACGTTGACCTGCATGACTTGGTTGGCGCATTGCGGTCGGAATTGGCGCGCAACCCCGAGGCTGCATCGGTCAGTCCCAAGGTCTCCTTGCTCATCGACGGGGGCGGCGTTCTGCACCTGGACGATGTTCCGGGTGATCTGCGCTTGCGGGCGGACACGGCCTCTCGTTTCCATGTGAGCATTGCCGAAACCGCCGCGGCCTCGACCAGTCTGGGTTGGATCGAGGCGCACAATGCACTCCGGTGCATCGTGCAAGTCCTCGCCGGCATCGCGCATCGCGGAACGGATGCCAGAGCGCGGGATCTCACGAACGGCCCCGATGCGGCCGCGCTTCGCAAAGCACTTGGGAGCTTGCTCACCGACGAACCGCCGCCGAATCGAAGAGCGCCCGCAGAACCGATCGGTACGCACCTGCTGAACGACGGGCAAGTGGCCCTGGGGGCCGCTCTTCCCTTTGGATATACCGAGGCTGGCATCCTCAAACGATTTGCGCATGCCGCCGCACGCTGCGGAGCCGCCTCGATACGGCCGGCACCCGGCCGCGCTCTGCTTGCCATCGGGTTGGCGGCCGCCGCGGCAAGCGAGTTAGCCGCGGCGGCGGTGGCGGCGGGATTTGTGCTGCGGCCCGACGACCCGCGCCGCCACGTCGTCGCCTGCGCCGGCGCGCCGGCCTGTGGGTCCGCGATGCTCGCCACACGGCGATTGGCCCCGGTGATAGCGCAGGAGGCCGGGGCATTTCTCGACGGCTCGTTGACTCTGCACGTGTCGGGCTGCGCCAAAGGATGTGCACATCCCGGCGCCGCTGCGTTGACGATTGTCGGACCCGATCGCCTCGTGGTGCAGGGCCGCGCCGGCGACAGCCCGCACGGCACGACATCGGCCGCTGAATTCATCGCCGGCTTGGCGCGTCTGGAGGCGGAACGACGGCGCTCGCGCGGCGCAGAGGAGTGCAGCGCGGATGTGCTGTCGAGGCTCGGCGCGGCGCGCGTGCTTGCACTGATGAATGGGGAGCCGGTGCATGACTGACTACTTGCGCGACGGCACCGCGATTTACCGGCAATCGTTTGCGCTCATTCGCGCCGAAGCCGACCTGGCGCGATTTTCAGACGCGGAAGCGGATGTCGCCGTTCGGATGCTCCATGCCTGCGGCCTGGTCGAAATCGCCAAGAACATCGTATTCGCCGGCGGGGTCATCACGGCAGCTCGGCGGGCGCTGGACGCTGGAGCGGCGATCCTGTGCGATTCTGAAATGGTCAGCCATGGCATTACGCGCGCGCGCCTACCCGCGGGCAACGCGGTGATCTGCACGCTGCGCGATCCCACCATACCGGCTCTTGCCGAGAAACTGGGCACGACCCGCTCTGCCGCTGCGCTCGAGCTCTGGCTCGATCGACTCGAGGGGTCGATTGTCGCGATCGGCAACGCGCCCACCTCATTGTTCAGGCTGCTGGACATGCTCGACGAAGGAGCGCCGCGTCCCGCGGCGATTTTGGGAATTCCAGTCGGGTTCGTCGGCGCCGCAGAGTCGAAGGAGGCGCTCATCGCCAACCCGCATGGCGTACCCTTCATTGCCGTGCGCGGCCGAGCCGGCGGAAGCGCAATGACCGCTGCCGCCGTGAACGGCTTGGCGCGGGCCGGCCTATGAACCGGCCGGGAAGCCTCGTCGGCGTCGGCGTCGGACCCGGGGACCCCGACCTCTTGACGTTGAAAGCCGTGCGCGCGCTGGAAAGCGCCGATGTTGTCGCCCATTTTGCGAAAGCCGGAAATGCCAGCAATGCGCGGTCTACCGTCAGGCAGTTTTTGCGACCGGGTGTGACCGAGATGCCGCTTCTGTATCCGATCACGACCGAACAGCCGACGGCCGATCCCACGTATCGCTCGGCAATCGAAGAGTTCTTCAATGACGCAGCGGCGGCCATTGCCGCTCATCTGGATGCCGGACGAAACGTCGCCGTTCTGTCGGAAGGCGACCCTTTGTTTTTCGGATCGTACATGCACCTCCACGTACGCTTGATGAAACGCTTTCCCACCGTCGTGATCCCCGGCGTGACCGGTATGTCGGGCTGTTGGTCCGCCGCCGGGCTGCCGCTTGCGCAAGGAAACGATGTGTTGACGGTGTTGCCGGGTACGTTGGATGAGGCGGAACTCACCCGCCGGTTTCGGGAAAACGATCCGACCGTCGTCATGAAAGTAGGGCGCAATTTATCGAAAGTGCGGCGTGCGCTGATCGCGGCGGACCGGCTGAGCAATGCGACCTATGTTGAGCGCGGCACGATGGACGATCAGCAGTGGATGCCGCTCGTCGAAAAATCGGATGATTCGGCGCCCTACTTCGCCATCGTACTCGTGGCCGGCCGCGCGTGGGCCCCGTGAGCGGGAAACTGACCGTGATCGGATTGGGGCCCGGAAGCGCCGGTCAACTCACGCCTGAAGCATCCGATGCCTTGCACGCCGCCGATGTCGTATTTGGATATGGCCCGTATCTCGATCGCGTGCCGGAGCGAGCGGGCCAGCGTCGTCAGGCTTCCGACAACCGGGAAGAAATCGATCGTGCGACGCGCGCCTTGACGGAAGCGGCCCAGGGCGCCAGCGTTGCGGTCGTATCGGGCGGTGATCCCGGAGTTTTTGCCATGGCCGCGGCGATTTGCGAAGCACTCGAACGCGGTCCCGGCGCATGGCGCGAACTTGACCTTGCGATCGTTCCGGGCATTACCAGCATGCTCGCCGTTGCCGCCCGCGTCGGTGCGCCGCTGGGTCACGACTTTTGCGCATTGTCGTTATCGGACAACTTGAAACCATGGCCCGTCGTCGAGCGGCGTCTGCGAGCCGCGGCGGGCGCCGGCTTCGCAATCGCACTGTACAACCCAATTTCACGCGCGCGACCGTGGCAACTCGATCGTGCGTTCGAAGTATTGCGGGCGGAGCTTCCTGCCGGCACGCCCGTCGTATTTGGACGCGCCGTGGGCCGCGTCGATGAGCGCGTACGCGTCACGATATTGAAGTCGGCCGATGGGTCCGATGCAGATATGGCGACGTGCATCATCATCGGATCGTCCGAGACGCGCCTCGTGGAACGGCCGAACCGAACCGCGTTGGTCTATACCCCGCGATCGGTCGGGACCTTCAGCACATGATCAAGCCAGGCAATCGCGGCACCGACACTCGCCACCGCGGGCACTTCCAATTCCGGCGGTCGCCGCAGCAAGATCACGGGTATGCCGAGCTGGCGCGCCGCGACGATCTTGCCGTAGGTGGCGCGGCCGCCGCTGTTCTTCGCGACGATTACATCGATCGCATGCGCGAGGAGCAGCGTCCGCTCCTGACCCTCTTCGAAGGGGCCTCTCGCGATGATGTAGCGCGCATGCGGTACCGCGAGCGGCGGTTCCACCGGATCGACGCTTCGAATCAGGTAATGGTGCTGCGGCGCCGAGGCAAAGTGCGCGATCTCTTGTCGGCCCAGGGCGAGGAATACATTCTTGGCCTCGATGCCCAGCGCGCCGACGGCCTCGCACGCATCGAGCACTTCGGTCCATCGGTCGCCGGCGAGGGCGGGCCACGGCGGCCGTTGCAGCGAAATCATCGGGGTTTTGGTCTCCAAGGCGGCGCGCAGTGCGTGGGCCGAAATCGCCGGCGCATACGGATGAGTCGCATCGATCAATGCCTTGATCTCATTGTCGAGCAGATACTGCGCGAGGCCGGCGATCCCGCCGAACCCGCCGCGGCGCACCGGCACCACTTGAGCCAAAGGCGAGGCGGTACGGCCCGCCAGCGACAGGGTTACCGCGATGTCGGTACGGTCCGCGAGGTGTTGCCCGAGTTCCCGGGCCTCCGTCGTTCCGCCAAGAATGAGGATGTGTTTTCTCATGCCGCCCGCTGAACCCGCCAGTTCACAGCCTGCCGTATTGCACCGGTGGCTGTCCATCGTCGGGATCGGCGAGGATGGTATCGACGGCTTGAGTGCGGCCGCGCGGGAATTGATTCAATCGGCTGCCGTCGTCTTCGGCGGCTCGCGCCATCTTGCGCTGGCGGCACCCTTGATTCGAGGCACTCCCCGACCCTGGGCGGTACCTTTCGACCAAACGTTGGCTGAGGTGCTTGCCCACCGTGGCCGTGCGATATGCGTGCTTGCCTCGGGGGACCCATTCTTTCACGGCGTCGGGAGCCTCCTGTCGCGCCACGTCTCCTGCGCTGAGACGCTGGTGGTGCCGGCGCCGTCCGCGTTCAGTTTGGCGGCGGCGCGAATGCTGTGGCCGCTCCCGCAAACTGTCTTGCTTTCGCTGTGCGGCCGCTCGCTCGACTTCGTCCGCCCCCATCTGCACCCTGGCGCGCGGATTTTGATTCTCACCGAAGGCCACGACGCGCCGGCAAAGTTGGCACGCCTGTTGTGCGATATCGGGTTTGGGCTTTCCCGAGTCACGGTACTCGAATCGCTGGCGGGACCGCGCGAGCGGATGCGCTCGTCGCCGGCGAACTCCTTCGAGATCGAAGCGATCGACCAGCTCAACACGGTTGCGATCGAGGTTGCTGAAGAGGATGGTGCGCGCATTCTCCCCAGGGCGGCCGGCCTGGCGGATGAGTTGTTCGAGCACGACGGACAGATCACCAAACGAGAGATTCGCGCCTTGACGCTGTCGGCGTTGGCACCGCGGCGCGGTGAACTCCTCTGGGACGTGGGTGCCGGGTGTGGGTCCGTAGCGATAGAATGGCTGCTCGCGGATGTCTCCTTGAGCGCGATCGCCATCGAGCGGCGCAGCGATCGAGTCGCGCGGGTCAGACGCAACGCCGCCGCATTCGGGGTGCCGAACCTGTCCGTGATCGAAGGGTCGGCTCCTGCTGCCCTCGAGGGATTGGCGTCGCCGGACGCGGTGTTCATCGGCGGTGGCGGGACGACGCCTGGGATGATAGATGCCGCACAACGTGCCTTGCGCCCCGCGGGTCGCTTGATCGTCAACGCGGTGGCATTGGAAACGGAGATTGTCTTGTTGAAATACCGATCCCAGTGGGGCGGTTCGCTCACGCGAATCGCGATCTCGCGTGCCGGTGCCATCGGCGGTGAGGATGCGCGCATGACCGGTTGGCGCTCCGCCATGCCGGTCATGCAATGGGCTTGGGTGAAGCGGTGATCGTCGCCGGAGTCGGCTGTCGCAAGACGATCTCGGCGGCGCAGGTTGAGTCGGCCATCGAGGCGGCATTGCTGCAGCATCGGCTCGCCGCCTGGCAGCTCGAGGTGATTGCCGTGCCGGCCGCGAAAGGCGCCGAAGCCGGAGTTGTGGCCGCGGCGGCGGCGCGAGGAGTTCCGCTGATGCTGGTTACGCAAGACGCACTGGAAGCCGCGAGCTCGCGTACGTTGACGCGCTCCGTACGTTCGATGGCCACGATGAACGTGCATTCGGTTGCCGAAGCCGCCGCTTTGGCCGGCGCCGGGCCCAATGCTCGACTGCTCGCGCCGAGGGTCGCCGTCGGTCCGGTGACCTGCGCGCTCGCCGAAGGTGGAATCTCGCCATGACTGTTCACTTCATCGGCGCAGGTCCCGGGGCCGCCGATCTAATCACCGTCCGCGGTCGTGACATCCTCGCTCGCTGTCCGGTGTGCCTGTACGCCGGGTCGCTGGTGCCGCCCGAATTACTTGCGCACTGTCCGCCCGGCGCGCGTCTCATCGACAGCGCATCCATGACCCTCGATGAGATTGAGACCCGATACCTCGAGGCCACCTCTGCGGGCCTCGACGTTGCGAGGCTGCATTCCGGGGACTTGTCGATTTACAGTGCGCTCGCCGAGCAGCTTCGCCGCTTGCGGCGTCGTGGGATTCCGTACACGCTTACGCCGGGCGTGCCGGCCTTTGCCGCCGCGGCCTCCGTTCTGGGTCGCGAGCTGACCGTGCCCGGCGTCGCGCAAAGCGTGGTCTTGACGCGCATGCCGGGTCGGGCTTCGCGAATGCCTGAAGACGAACATTTGGCGACGTTCGCGCCAACCGGCGCGACACTTGCGATTCATCTGGCCATCCATGCCATGGACACGATTGTCGAGGAATTGACCCCGCATTGCGGACCCGACTGCCCGGTAGCCGTGGTGATGAGAGCCAGTTGGCCGGACGAACGTGTGGTGCGGGGAACGCTCGAGGACATTCGCGGCAAACTAGCGCTCGAGCCCATGGAACGCACGGCTCTGGTATTCGTCGGCCGGGCGCTGGAGGCCGCGGATTTCGAAGAAAGCGCCTTATATTCGCCCGCCTATCAGCGGCGATTCCGCAATTCCAATGCGCTCTGATGCCAGTCAATCTGCCGGGCCGGAAGGCGTGGAAACGCCGCGCACGCAGGCGTTGACCGCGCTGCGCGGTCACTTTCCCGCATTTGCGCCCGGCGAGGTCTGGCTGGTGGGTGCAGGACCCGGCGATCCCGGTCTCCTGACCCTCGACGCCATGGCTGGATTGCTGCAGGCGGATGTCGTGGTTCATGACGCGCTGGTCGACGCGCGCGTCCTGGCCCTGGCGCGAAGCGGCGCGCAGCTGCGGTTCGCCGGCAAACGCGGCGGCAAACCATCGACCGCCCAAGAGGACATCAGCGCGCAACTCGTTGCCTTTGCGCGGCGCGGTCTTCGTGTCCTGAGACTCAAGGGCGGTGACCCCTTTGTGTTTGGTCGCGGCGGTGAAGAAATACTGGCTCTCGCGGGGGCGGGCGTGCCCTTTCGGGTCGTGCCGGGTGTGACGGCCGGTCTTGGCGGATTGGCGAGCGCATGTATTCCGGCAACCATGCGCGGTGTCAATCAAGCAGTCATCCTGGCCACGGGTCACGGTCCCGATGAGAAAGACGGCATGGATTGGTCCGCGTTGGCGGCCACGCGTCAGCCGATTGTTCTATATATGGGATTGCGCAATCTGGAGAACATTGCGGCTGCGTTGTTGCATGGCGGACTGCCCGCAAGCACTCCGGCCGCCGTCATCGCTTCGGCAACCTTGGCCGAGCAGCAGGTGCTGGTGTCGACGCTTGCTGGCATCGCCTCCGACGCACGCACTGCCAATTTCGCCGCACCGGCGATAGTCGTCATCGGCGATATCGTGCGCACGCGCCAACGACTGCTGGATGCGTCCGCACGAGTCGCGCAAGGGACGGCCATTGCGCCCGGCAGCGGTACACCCTTGCCGCGCGAGAGTCCCGCATGCGAAGACTGAAGCTCATCGGAATCGGCGCCGGCAATCCCGACTACATCACGATGCAGGCGATCAACGCGCTCGGAGAAGTGGACGTGGTCTTCGTAACGGACAAGGGTGACGACACGACGGACTTGCTGCGCGTCCGAAAGGAGGTCTGCGAGCGCTACATGCGGGCAAAGCCTTATCGAATCATCGAGATTCAGGACCCCGAGCGCGATCGCAGACCCGCCGCGTACCGTTCCGCGGTCGTGGCATGGCATGAGAAGCGGGCCGCTCTGTATGAGCGGGTCATTCGAGAGCAGCTCTCCGACGACGAATGTGGCGCGTTTCTCGTGTGGGGTGATCCGTCCCTTTACGACAGTACGCTTCGGATCATCGATCAGGTGTCTGCGCGCCGAACGGTGGAATTCGAATGGGAGATCATTCCAGGAATCACCAGCATTCAGGCGCTCGCCGCCCGTCACAGGATTGCCCTGAATGAAATCGGTGAACCGGTCCGCATCACCACGGGACGCCGGCTGGCCGACGAGCGGCCCGCCGTCGGCACCAACGTGCTCGTACTGCTCGACGGCAACTGTGCATTCAAAACGCTTGCCGATGACGACATCGATATTTATTGGGGCGCCTATCTGGGAACGCCGGATGAGATCTTGCTGTCCGGCAGACTCAGTGAGCTTAGTGAGCGGATTCAGCACGTACGGGCGCACGCTCGGAATGAAAAAGGATGGATCATGGACACCTATCTACTGCGCAAGCGTGGAGCATCATCGTGTTAGCCACGCATCGCTCGGACTCTCTGTTCAGCGCGATTTCGCCGGTTGACGAGGCCATTCGGGAGGCAGCGTACCGGCGCCTCGATGTATTGACGAAGCCCCGCGGTGCGCTGGGGCGGCTCGAACCGCTCGCCGCGCAGGTGTGCGCCATCCAAAAAACCCTTGGCGTCCAGATCGTTCGACCGGCGGGTATCGTGTTCGCCGCGGACCATGGTGTCGCGGATCGTGGTGTCAGCGCGTATCCACGCGAAGTCACCGCGCAGATGGTTGCGAATTTCCTGCATGGCGGAGCGGCAATCAGCGTGCTCGCAGAACTGCAGGGAATCGACCTTTGGATCGTGGATGCCGGCGTGGATGGCGACTGCAGTGCTCATCCACGTCTCATAGAGGCGAAAATCCGTCGCGGAACACGCAGCTTCATCGATGAACCGGCGATGACACCGGAAGAATGCGCCGCAGCATTGCGATGGGGTCGCGACGTGGTCGAGCGTGTCATGCACGGCGGCAGCAACACCCTCATCCTGGGCGAGATGGGAATCGGCAACACCGCGGCCGCGGCCATGCTGATGCACGGACTCACCGGGCGGGAATTGATCGATTGTATCGGCCGCGGCACCGGACTTGACGATAATGGGTTGGAGCGAAAAAGACAGCTTTTGGCGCAGGCACTCAAACGTCGCCCCGCGCCGGAAGTCCCGCTGGAGCTGCTCGCGGAATTTGGCGGATATGAGATCGCGATGCTCACCGGTGCAGTATTGGCCGGCGCGGCGCGCCAAGCCCTGATACTGGTGGACGGATTTACGGTGACCGTCGCGGCGGCGCTGGCGGCCCGATTGGATTCGAACGTTCTGGATTACTGCGTATTCGGACATTGTTCCGAAGAGCACGCGCATCGCGCGTTGCTCGAATATCTGCAGGTCCAACCGCTGCTCGACCTCGGGATGCGCCTGGGCGAAGGCAGCGGCGCGGCCCTGGCGCTTTCCGTCGTGCGGGCAGCCGTAGCGATGTTCACGGAGATGGCGACGTTTGAGGGCGCGGGAGTGAGTGATAAGGACGACTGAGAGATCCGGGCATCATGAAACGGCAGGTTTTGCTCTTCCTGGTCGCAATCCAGTTCCTGACCCGTTTGCCGGTGCCGCAACTCGACGGATTTCAGGCGAGTTGGATGTCGCGGTCCGCGCGCTACTTTCCCTTGGTCGGTGCGCTGGTCGGGTCGATCAGCGTCTGTGTTTGGTGGGTAAGTTCGATGTGTTTTCCGCCGGCCGTGGCGGTCGGCTTGATGATGAGCGGATCTTTGTTGCTGACGGGCGCGTTTCACGAGGACGGTTTCGCCGACGTCTGCGACGGATTTGGCGGCGGAAGGACCCGCGATGCGGTGCTGTCGATCATGAAGGATTCTCGAATCGGCGCCTACGGGGCCGTCGGGACCATCATGATGCTGGGATTGAAATGGGTGAGCCTCGTGTCGCTTCCGCGGGCGGCATTTCCCGTCATCGTCATCGCGGCGCACATGGTGAGCCGCTGGTGCGCGACCGGCCTCATCTGGAGATTGCGGTATGTGCGCACGGACCCAGGCGCCAAGTCCGGATCAATCGCCAATGGCTTGGGCACCGCGAACTGGTTGCTGAGCGGCGCACTCGGCGCGCTCGCCCTGCTGCCCGTGTTGTTGCTCATCGATCCGGGCGTGCGGCCTCGAGCAACCTTTGCGGTTGTCATTGCGCTGGCCGTCAGCATGACCAGCGCTCTCGCCGCGGGCGCTTATTTCAGGGCCCGGATAGGCGGATATACGGGAGATTGTTTGGGGGCCGCACAGCAACTCGCAGAGCTGAGCTTTTTGTTGGCGGCGCTCTTTGTGGCAACGCACTGATGCTCGTCTATCTGATCCGTCACCCGCCGCCAATCGACGTCGAGGGCCTTTGCTACGGCCGTCTGGACGTGGCCGTAAACGAGCCGGCCATCGCCGGCATCGCTGATTCAGTGGTCGCCCGGATATCCCGCGAAACGCTCGCGAGCGCCCGCGTCTATTGCAGCCCATCCTCTCGGTGCATGGGACTCGCCCGATGCCTTGCATCGCCGCGCGAGCCGACGGTGGTCGAGGACTTGGTCGAGATGAACTTCGGTGATTGGCAGGGCACTCGATGGGACGCGATCGCGCGTGAGAAGATTGATGCTTGGACGAACGACGTTTGGGGATATCGACCCGGCGGCGGAGAATCTGCAAAGATGGTCGCGATACGCTGGGAGCGCTGGTTGTATCACGTGCGCCGGAACGACGGCGGCAACGTCGTGGCCGTCACGCACGCGGGAGTGATTCGCGTCGCACTGACCCGCGCGGGCCGGATCAATGGCGCATCCGCGCTCGAGGCACACATTCCGTTCGGCTCGGTGCACCGCCTGGATCTCGAATGATGGCGTCCGACATCCTCAGGCGGCGGCGCGGTCACCAAGCCGGGAAATATGGCGCGGCTGACTCCGTATCGCGCTGAATCGGCGCTCTCTCATTTCGCAGGAGATCCAAGATCAATAGCACAGGGTGGAATACCGACTGGACGCAGCGACATCGACGGGTTGCCGGCAATGCCATTTGAGGAGATGCGAAACACACATGGGTGATTTTACGCCACAAGAAATCGCGGCCGTATACCGCGTAATGTCCATGCGGCGCGACATGCGGCATTTCCTGCCCGATCGGCTCGACGATGCGTTGATGGGTCGCCTGCTGGGTGCGGCGCATATGGCGCCGAGCGTCGGGCTGATGCAGCCCTGGCGTTTCATCCGGGTGCGTGATCCGGGGCTCCGGGCGCGCATTCACGCTCTCGTGGAGGCGGAACGGCTCAAGACGGCCCAGGCAATGGCCGAGCGCGAGGACGAGTTCATGCGCCTCAAGGTGGAGGGCATCCTCGATTGTGGCGAATTGCTGGTCGCCGCGCTTGGCAACGATCGGGAACGGCATGTTTTCGGGCGGCGAACCATGCCGGATATGGATCTGGCTTCGGTGGCATGTGCCATCCAAAATCTCTGGCTCGCCGCGCGTGTTGAGAACGTCGGCATGGGTTGGGTATCCCTCTTCGATCCCGAGGCCCTGAGACAATTGGTTCATATGCCTGAGGGCAGCCGCCCGGTCGCTGTCCTATGTCTGGGGTATGTGCCCGCTTTTTATCCCCGTCCAATGCTCGAGGAGGTCGATTGGGCGCATCGCTCTGACCTCAAGAACCTGGTGCATGTCGATTACTGGACCGACGGTTCCGACGTACCCGCGCCCCCCTCGACCCCGGCATTATGAGCGGAAAGTCAACAGACAGGCTTGCATTTTCAATGACTTACCGTCATGAGATCCGCATACTCTCGCTGCGCCAATTTCTGGACGAAATCTCTATTCCTAAATCATAAGCGCAGGGAATTTCTACGCATGGATCGCCCCGCTCGTGATTCTTAGAGTCCTCGCTCGAACTTCGCGATCAAGGCCGCCAGGGCTTCCGGCTGCTCGTTAGTGGTGAGGTGACCGCCGGGCAACCGCTCGATCTGGAGGCCGAGCTTGCCCAGCCGTTCTTGCGCGAGGCCGACCTGCCGGTGCTCGAATGGATCTTCATCGCTGCCGCCCACCAAGAACGGGAACTCGCCACGGTAAGCCTTGAAGAGGTGGCCGAAGTCGAGCCGGTCGCCTTGAGCTTTGTGATCGGCCACGAAGCCCGCTCCTGCCGCGAGGTAGAACAGGCCATCGTGGCGGCTCATGGCCCTGTGGAGTTCGCGAACTTCGGCGTCTGTGACCTCGTAACCTTTGGACCACATCACCCCCATCGTCATCTTGAACAGGGTGAAGGAGCGACCCAGACCCCGGCGGGCGCGATTGGGGAGGCGGCGCAAGATCGGCGTGGTGTACCAGGGGTGGGAGTGCCCGTCCGTGAAGAGCCCGCCATTGAAGATGAAAACGCCGCGTATGTCCGGCCCGCCCACGGGTTCGCCCCGCTCGGTGCGTTCAAGCCGGCGTCGCAAGTGCTCCAAGACGACCAGCGAGGAAAAGTCGAAGGCGACCAGCGTCGTCGACTGGACGCCGAGATTCCGCCAGATCGCTTCGACGAGATCGGTGCGCTCGGCCGTCGAATAAGGATAGTGCTTCGGCTTGTCGCTATCGCCCATGCCGGCATACTCGACGAAGAGTTTCGGCATCTCCGCCGCGTTCGGTAAATGCGGCCGAACCTTTGCCCACCCGAAGGAGCCATCGGGAAATCCCGGCAGGAAACAGACGGCGTGCGCGAGATCTCCCTCGCGCCTCAAGAAGATATTGAGGAGCGCGTTTTGCGCCGCAACGATGGCGCGGGCTTTGGGGTCATAGCCGACGCGCTCGCCACCTGCGAACCACGCTTCGGCAGGCGGGGTCGCGCCCGCGTAGTCGGTCATATCGGTGACCGAACCAACGAGATCGGACATATCAGGTCTCCTGTTTGACGTGTGTGTGCAGCATCGTCCTATCCACTGTTTGCCGACTCGGTGGACGCACGAGCAAATAGAAGGCGAGGACGTGCGTGATCATCTGCACGGGCACGTAGATGATCAGGAAGGCGTACATGACGCCAAGTTCGCCTGCGACCGCAGGAAGGTTGACTTGGACCGCGTGGTAACCGTCGAGGATGCAGTCGGCCACCCCTACGAGATTGAAGGCAACGACGAACAGCCAAAACAGCGGACGTACCCTGACCGCGAGCAGCGCCAGCATGGCTAGCACCCCGGTCGCAAAGTTGCCATAGGCGGCGAACGTGGCGAAGCCGGCAGGCAGATTGGGGCCGACGACGCCGGGAAGGATGAAGGCGAGCCCGAAGAAGCGGAAGCTGTGCAGGGCCGCGATGGCGCGTTGCGCATCGACGCGATCCATCGCTTCGAGCCTGGGCCAGATGTAGACGCCGAAGCAAAGCAGCCACGGGACATAGCCCAGAAAGAGATGTGTCAGGAACAGGGTCTGCGGCGACATTTTGAGTTCCTATCAGGTGCTGATTCACGCGGCCTCGAACACCGCGGTCAGGATGCCGAGCCGGCCTTCCACGAGACTTCGGCCCAGATTGGCGGCAAGCTGCGCGAAGTCCGGCCCCATCACCACGCCGAGATTGGGCGAAGGCGGCGGCCCCGACGCTCGCAGCTCGGCGAACCATGCCTTGGCGCCCTCAGTGTCGTCGTGCCATGTCAGCGTGCGGAAACCGGCCGATTCGATGGCCTCGCGCGTCGCGGCGGCCGTTAAGAGAAAGCTCGTTGCCGGCGTTCGCGCCCAGGGTACGGGATAGTGCGGCTCGCCGGTGTTCAACACGACGTCGAAGGTCGCAAACCTGCCGCCTGACTTCAGCACGCGCCGGATCTCGCGGTAGAGCCGCGCCCGGTCGGAGATGTTCATCGCCACATGCTGGAGCAACACGACGTTGAAGCGGCCTGCATCAAATGGAAGCTCCAGCGCACTGCCGGTCTGGAACGACACCTGCGTGCTCTGTCCCGTGCGCTCGGTCAGATATCTCGCGGCATCCACGAATGGCTCGCTGAGGTCGACGCCGGTAACCCGGCAGCCGTAAGTTGCAGCCAGAAAGCGCGCCGGCCCGCCGACGCCCGAGCCGACATCCAAAACCGCCATGTCGACGGTGATCTCAGCCAACTTGGCAAGCTCGGCGGTCGCAGCGAGTCCTCGGGTGTGAAACTGGTCGAGGGTACCCAGCTGCTGGGGCGTGAGGCGTTGACTCTCCGCCCCGAGGGCACTGAGCGCCGTCTTCAGCCGCCCGGTCAGGCCAGTCGCCTGATAGTGGTCGCGCACGCGATCAAGTACATCGTTCATTGCAAGACTCCTCCAAGGCTCCAGGTGGTTGTCGCGAATCTTGAGTCCCGACATCGGTGACCCCTGATTTGCAAGTGAGAATGTACGACGACTTCCCGTGGATGACTATTCGCGATAATGTTGACAGGCTATGAAGCAGAACTTCACAGTCAGGCACGGGGCGCTCGACGGTTTGGAGGCATCCCTGAGCGTTGCTCGGCACCGCAGTTTTCGCAGAGCGGCCGCGGAACTCGGGGTGACTCCATCGGCGATTAGCCAGGCGGTGCGCGCACTTGAGGCGCGCGTCGGCGTAGCGCTCTTCATACGCACAACGCGCAGTGTCGGCCTGACCGAGCCCGGCCAACGCTTCCTCGAACGCGCCGCACCCGCCTTTGCCGAACTCGTCGCTGCTGGAGAGGCCGCGCGGGACCTGGGGCAACGTCCCACGGGGCTCTTGCGCCTCGCCGCTCCCCGAGGGCTTGTCCCGCTGATCCTCGAGCCGGTGATCGCCTCCTTCTGCCAGGCCTACCCCGAGATAGAGCTGGAGATCGCCGCAAGCGACGAGATGGTGGACCTTGCGGCCGGCGGCTTCGACGCCGGTATCCGTCTCGGCCAGTTCATCGCGCCCGATATGGTCGTGGTGCGGCTGACACCGCCGTTCCCGTTCGTGGTCGCTGGCAGCCCCGACTACCTACGCCGGCGGAAGCGGCCGGAGCGCATCGACGATCTGCGTGATCACGCCTGCCTGCGCATGCGCCGCTCAAACGGGTCGATCGCGCCCTGGGCCTTTGTCGACGGCAGCAAGACAATCGAGGTAATCGTATCCGGGCCGCTCATCGCGCACGACTACCCGACGCTCCTCGGAGCAGCGATCCAAGGTGTGGGACTTGCCCGGGTGCCCGGCCCGCTCGCCAAAGCGCCTATTGCTGACGGCCGATTGCGAGCGCTCCTGACACGCTTCGCCGTCACAACGCCCGGGGTTTTTCTATATCACCCAGGCAGACGTCAGGTCTTGCCCAAACTGCGCGCATTCATCGATCACGTGAAGAGCTATTCGGGCGCCGCCACAAAACGCCGGCAATAGTTCTCTCCATGAATACCGGACTTCGACGCGTGAGTGTGCGAATTCTATTGATCGTGGACGGTGATTCCAGGCCTTCTGATCACAGGGGATCTAGCGCTACCGGTGATCCAGCCTCGCCCCTCGTGCGCGGACCCTGCGCCACCGCTTCCTCATCCCGAAAGAATGAAAGCGAAAGTATCTTGTGCGGGTCGGTGAGGCTCTGAAAGCGCTCGATCGAAATGAATCCATCGATACGATCCAGGCGAGGCCGCAATGAAGCCGCCAATTCCAAGTAGGTTTGCTTCGTGTGCGGATGCGGCAGGACTTCGAATATGACGGCAATCATGATTGGCCTATGGTATTGCGTTGTGGAAAATGGGCAGACGGCCATTCGTCGACGGCTTATAGGTCCAGGCCAGCGTTGCTAACGCGTCGTCGGGAACTGCATCAAATAGCGCCGAAAGCGCCGCGGCGGCGACGGTGCGTGCGACAGCTTCTCCCGGGCAAGCATGCGCTCCTCGGCTGAAACTGAAGACGCATCGGTCCGGGCGCTCGAGGCGAAATCGCTCAGGATCGGGATTTGCATGCGGATCCCGGTTCGCGGCCGCCAGCACCAGCAGAACGACCGCTCCGGGCACCAGCTCGACCCCGCTAATGGTTGTGGGCTCAACCACAAACCGACGCGTGTTCTGAACCGGAGAATCGTAGCGGCTTGTCTCGTGGACCAGTTGGCCCCAACCGTCCGTCAGAACCCGGACATCGCCGAGGAGTGTCGGTTGCCTCGCCAACGCCACGATGGCGTTGGCGATCAATCCCGCCGTTGCCTCATAGGTCTGAGAAAGCACCCCAATGAGGTTCGCGACGATGGAGGCAGTGTCGACCCAGCCAACACTGGCCGCTTGATCTCGGACGCTGGAGATCAGATTGTCGGAATCAGGGTCAATGGAATCAAGCAAGGCATGCATGCGAGAGCGCAGCAGCGCCGCCGCAGCGCCCGCAGTTGACAGCTGCTCCGGCGTGCTGAGCGGCGACAGACAGGCCACGAACTGGCGCGTCCACTCGACGATCGCCGACTGCTCGTCGCCAGAAAATCCAAGCAGATTGGAGACCGCAGCGATTGGAGTATTAAATACCCAGGCGTTCAGCGCGGCCGGCTCCAGGGAGGGCAGCACTGCACGCGTTGCGGCATGACGAGCCCTGACCTCCACTTCGCTCGTCGGTATCGCCGCCAATGCGCGTTCCAACGCAAGTTTTGGCTGATCGTGGCGACTCCCGTCGTTCATTCGCACGAGGTGCGAAAATATTTCTCCGGCGGGTAGTCCATCCAAGGCTGCTGGAACGGGCTCCGCTACCGGCCGGACGCGGCAAGCCTGGCTGGCAAAGACCTCCGAGACCATCGTGGCGCGCGCCGCGACCCACAGCCGAAGTTCCTCGTCAAAGTAAATCGGAGGACCCGCGAGCAAGCGCGCGTAGTAAGGATAAGGATCGCGGTGCGTAACCGCCTCGATCGGGTTCGTCGGTTCCATGAAGACGATTATCGACCTGGTAACGAGTGTTCACTTCGTCTATCATCAAACAATGAGTGTTGAACTCGCCGATGCCGCGATCGCCCGCGTTGCCGGTGCCATCGCGGAACCCGCTCGGGCACGGATGTTATGCAATCTGATGGATGGGCGGGCGCGCACCAGCACTGAACTGGGCGTGATTGCCGAGGTCGGCCCATCGACCGCCAGCGTGCATCTGGCACGCCTCAAGCAGCTGGAACTCGTCAAGGTGGTGGCGCAAGGCAAACATCGTTACTACAGTCTTGCCGATGAGCGGGTCGCGGCGACGCTGGAGTCGCTCATGGTGCTCGCCGGCACGCGCGCCAAGTCCTTTGTTCCCAACACGCCCGCTCATTTGCGGTGGGCGCGCACCTGCTATGACCATATGGCTGGAGAAGTCGCCGTCGCGTTACACGATCGACTTCTCAAGAACAAGTGGATCACAAGGACTTCGCGCGACAATGGCGCCTATGAATTGACTGCATTGGCCACAAGGGAACTGACCGCCCACGGTATCGATGTGCCGTCCATGCTCTCTGGACGTCGGCGCATCGCCTGCGCATGTCTTGACTGGAGCGAGCGCCGACCGCATGTCGGAGGCGCCGTCGGGGCAGCCATATTGCGATCCGCTCTACAACACAAATGGGTTCTGAAGGACCTAGACAGCCGAGTCTTGCGGGTGACGAAGCGCGGTGAGCGCGAGTTTCTCGGTCGCTTCGGCGGCGTGCAGGCGAGATCGTGATTGCCGGCGGTTCTACGGAGTCATTTGCCGGCAGAGAGAGGTTCAAGTGAGGACTCGGACCCTCGACCGCGTGGCGCCCGTTGCAATCAGCACCACAGAGCACGACGAATCAGCACGTAGTCTCCGAGTAGGCGAGGACATTTCTGCCCTCGCCCCTCACAGATCCGAACGAGCGCGATTCACGCATTCGGTTCTTCATAGCACAGCTTCGCGCACTGTCAGGTATAGCGATGGACGATCCTGGGGCGAGGCAACGGATAGCGATCAACCAAC
>Ga0070730_10001502_pt1 | contig 22383 bp, 25 predicted proteins | sample Coa_R1_3_FD_66447 | JGI IMG/M metagenome (GOLD analysis project Ga0070730, IMG submission 66447) | Surface soil microbial communities from Centralia Pennsylvania, which are recovering from an underground coalmine fire - Coalmine... | ecosystem: Environmental > Terrestrial > Soil > Unclassified ... | reverse complement strand
GTTTTTGATTCACGAATCCCAATTTAAATCGTTTTCTTTGACTATCCACAACTTTTTCTGCCTTTTTGGTGTTGTCGTACTCGGCTAGACTGGCAATGACGGTGTTGATTAACTTTGATTCAGCATTTTGGCTATTATCGTGAGAACAAAAAACGAGTTGCACCCCATGTTTGGCTAGAATTGCTTGCACAGAAAGAAAATCAACAGTATTACGGTTAAAACGAGAAATATCCAAGGTGACGACAGCAGTGATGTTGTTACTTTTATCAAGGCAATACTTCAGCAACCTTTGAAGTTCGGGTCTTTCCATCGTTTTGGCACTTACACCCTCTTCGCGGAAGATTCCACCTTCAGGCACGATATACCCTAAACTCTTCGCCCTCTCTCGGCATCGATCTTCCTGTACTTCAAGTGAGTATCCATCAACTTGCCGTTCTGATGATACTCTTGTATAGACTACTGCGGTTTTAGGAAGCATATTTATTTTTATCTGTATTACGAACACTATTTATCATAATCTTTTGTGACGCAAGCGCTAGTAGGGATTCGGCCAAGGGGTAAAACTGGTTAATCAGCTCTTGAACCTGATTGTCAGACAGATGAGCCACTTTTTCTCCTAGTAATTGCCGTGTGCGTGCTATGGTCATAACTAGAATGGAACTTCCTCGTCTGAAGGATCATTTTGTTGTTGTTCGTCATTGCTGGTTAGACTCTCCATCACTTCTTCCGCAGAAAGTTCCTCAAAGAGAGTTATTGGTTCATGTTTTATGCTGCCAATGTCGCCATTGTTGCCATCACTCGATTGCATTTCACTCGATGATGTGGCGGCAGTGGTGGCAGTGGCAACAATCACCCCCTCTCGTTTCTCTAAAGTGATCACTGAATTCTTCGCTTCCTCTGAGCGAGTAATAGAAATACCGCAGGCAAGGAGGTTGGTTTGCAGTGGAGCAATTTTGCGCCAGAGCCAATTAGGGTTTTTTGGAAAACCTTTTGCTACCTTGAGTGTCTCTGCCAATGGAATTAGACTGCTAAAAAGTTCTGTACTTGATCCCAACCAGTCCGCCCGATCGGTCATGAATTCAACAAGCACCTGGGCAATAGGCGACGCATCAATAGCTTCTTTGTTTTGTCGTTGAGTGTTAGTGAAAAATGTTTCTGAGAATTGTTCGGGAGTGTGACCTAAATGAACCGCAACTCCTGCAGCATAACGATAGGCATCTGCCATGCGAGGGAGGCGACGAAGAGGAAGTGCTGGAGCTAAACGCAAGCATCCTACAACTCCATCTAAGATAGCACCGAACAGCAAAGGTTTAGTTTCCGAAAATTCTTGAAGTAGTTTTTGTTCCTCCCGACGATTTTCTGGTGTAATCATTGGAAGAGAAATTAATAGTGACCTCTCTAAAAGATCTGGTCTGGTCGCGATCTGCGCAATACTATTGATTGCTACTGCTCGCTTGTATTGCACCATTACATCGTCATCATCCGTGTATAACTCACGCTTTGAAAATCCATCGCCTGTTACTGCCTTACACAGGGTATCGGAGACGGATTGCGAGAGGTCAGAGATATTATCCAAGCAGTAAAAATAATGATGATGAAGTTGCTGCACGAGTTCATTAGTCGTTTGCGGTGGAGTCAACAATGGAGTTTGTGACGGGTCAACAAGCGAACGCAGAAGAGAGAGAAAGGTAGATTTCCCCGATCCTTGTGCGCCGTGAACAAGAAGGAGAAAACGAGGAGTGTTTGCAAAAAATAAAGTCGGTATGTACGCCAAAAATAGCAACTTTTGCTGCTCGTTCTCCCCACAATTGAGATATTGTAGACAGTCTGTGAGGTTCCCACCCCGTTGGGGCATATCTTGTGGAGTTTGATGAGCATACCGCCGAAAAAAGACCGGCGCGGTGTTCTTCACCTCCCACCCATTTGCAGAGATATGAATAACATGGGTGTCATCGCCAATGTCGTAATAAATATCCTGGCTAACTTGAGCAATCCTATTGTAGATATCGTTGTGAGCCCCCTCATACCTCGTTTTTCCTTGCAGTGTTTGAATTGCTGCCATTACTGCGTCAGGTCGTATACCTTTTCGATATTTTGCATAAAACAGTCCAGAACAGAGTTGTTGTATTTTTTTTGATTCAAGTTTCGTTGCTATGAAAGGAGCCTCTGGTAGTACACAGTGCGGTTCTTGAAACTGATCACAAAAAAACGTCCATTTCTCAGTGAGAATAATGTCTACTAGCAAATCTGATTGGTTCTTTTTCTCTTCACCGCCTGCCTCAGTCTCCCGTTCCGTCTCTAGACGTGATGGGTAATTTTTTTGATCAATATCTAAAATTTGATTGGTATCAAGGTCATTTATGATCATTTTTATTTTCCTTTTCAGCTAAGATTTCTAATCTATCCCAAAGGTAGTTTTGTTGTTTTTCCAGTGGCTCAAGCAGCATGTTTTCGATAAACTCCACACGCTCTGTGTCACAAATACAGAGAGCGTCAATCCTTTGAAGAAACGCATCTGCATGAAGTTCAATCTTTTGACAAAGCAGATTTGAATAGTTGAGAACTAATTTTGTATTCATTTTTATTTTTTTATACTTCTTATCAACCTTTTTCATACAGACGAGACTTCACAAAACGTAGGGCATCGAAGTACGTCGCGGCATCTATTGGAAGTTGGCGAGCAAAAAAACGAGCAACAATGTCGTCAAAGGAGGGGTCGAGAGATTTGTCAAAGCAAAAGGTAGCTCTATTTGTTCCATCTGAAAAATCCACTAATTCGAGTTTTGCTGTGGAAACGGCTTGGATGGCTGAGGCGAGTGCTAAACTTTGGGTAGAATATTTATTATTGATATTCGACATTTGAATATCAATTTTGCCTTAAATCCAAAATTTATCACCCAAATCAAGAAGTTACTTTTGGGTTACCCCACAGGCACTTTCCATGGAGGAGAAAATGGTGACCGCAAACGCTTTTTATACTGTTTTATTTGAGCTTCGATACTTTCTACTGTAAAAGGACAAGGCTCATTGCCATATTTTTCTGATATCTTTTTTAGAATTTTTGCCGCACTCGAACCTCTTTTATTCATCCAATACCATTCACGGTCTCTTTTAATTGAATTAACAGTGTCGTGAGACGTGCAATATTTTTTGGGAAAGTGCGTTTCTTTGTGTTGCAAAAGCTTTAGGTACTGGCTAAAAGCTTTAACGACCTCTTTCTTTGTGCTGTAAGGGTTAATTACAATGACACTCTCTGCAAAATCGAGGGAGAAGCACCTTCCCTCTTCTATTTCTAGTTTCCTCAAGAAATAAGTATTTTCCTTATTGTAATCACACTCGCCCACTTCTCCGCACAAAATAGAAAAAATAATGACATTGTGGAATGATCGCTTTGTCACCTCGTACTCACGGCACAAATTTGCCATTTCTCCATGAAGAGCAAACTCAATATATGGATATCTTTTTGAAGGCTGCCACCCAGGAAAATAGTCCATAGCCCCTTCCAGGGACGGGACAACACCATTCTCCTGATTGGGATTATGAAAAAACTCATAGGGTACTAATCTGTCTTGACCAAGAGCTATTCTGGAAATGGCAACTGCTTCCAAAAACTCATCTCGATCCACAAGTGTAGCAATTTTTGTGTATAACCAAGCATTGTCTGAGATATTTATTTTTATTGGCAAATTACAAGTTTCAAGCATTTTTATTTATTCTTATTTTAATTTTTGTTACAAATTCCATCACCGAAATGTCTTGTTTCTTTTCATAACTTCCTTCACAAAATCACGTCCCAAACGTTTTCCCGCTTCGATGAGTTCTTCTTTTGCTCCTCCAGCTTCCATTGCCAACCAAATACGTCGTGATGAAAAATCAGAATCCCAGTATTGCTCTAAAAGTTTGTCGTTGGTAACGAGGCGACGAATCTCTGCAAGGCGTCTATTTTGCTTTTTGTAGGTAAGACCCAAACAATGCCGACATCCAAGGTCAAAACCGAAAAGGTAGAGGTTACGCACCTTCCGCTGGCACCGATGACAAATGAAGTAGACGATATAGCCCTTTTTGAGATGAGAGGGCTCGAGGAAAAAACGCACACTGCAACTTACCGGTTCTTCCATACCTTTCCGCAATGAAAAGGGTGTTTTGTCGAGTGTTTCAGCAATCTGTTGCTGCGACCATCCTGCGGCCACCAATTTATTAACATGCAGTTGCATCTGTCTAATGTTCGCTTCGAAATGTTTTGCTCTATCAATACGCATAGGGTGCCCCCCTAAAAGCAGTCGATTGCTAACAATCTTTAGGAACCTGCTTCGTATTTTAGCAGGGAATTAAAACAGCAAAACTATGAATGTTTTTGTGTTTTATTGCTTCAACAACACAATGTATAGCAATGTAGATTCCATGATGTACGTGGTTAATTTGCGGTGCAGCTTCCTTGAGCATCACAGCACTGAGTAAAATGTTGATATGCATTAGCTACGACAACACACTTAACTGCTGGCCGTTGTTGAACATATTTAATTTCTGGTCTCGGTGGAGTTTGAGGTACATCAACTGGTATCATCGGCGTTGCGGATTGTGTAGCGTCACTCGCGAGAAAGGAAATAATATCGTAATAGGACACACCGTCGTTGACCGCTTTTCCTACATCGAAGTGATCTTTTGGTTTGGCTGGTACATTCACCATTTGCATGCCTGATTGTGTTGCAACATATGCAATGATTTCGTATGGGGACTTCCCGTTTTTCATCGCTTCACCAACATCGAACGGAGTTGGTTTTTCTGCAACTGGAGTTGGGGAAGGTTTTTGAGCGTTTGCAATCATTGTTTGAAATCGGGAAATACCTGTCTTTAATCCAATGAGCAGCAACCCACTAAAAAGCATTCCACCTAAAAACAATATACCGTACAGAAATTTACGAGGCATACTTTCTATCCTTTTCCCATCGTACTACCAACCTGAAATGATGACAAGGAGTCTGTCGATAATGATACTGCTGGTCTCTACTATTACGAGTAATGGGAAAACCAATTACTCACCAGCACATTTTGCGTAAGTTCGGTCAACGCGTACAAGAAGTCCGGCAATCAAAAAACATTACCCAAGAGGAATTGGCAGCCAGGGTTTCAATGCACCGCACATATATTGGCCTTGTTGAGAGAGGGCAGCGTAACCCCACAATTCGGACACTTTACAAAATCGCAACCGCCTTGAAAGTTGATGCGGGACAACTTTTACCTTTTTAGTAACGAGTCTATTTAGAGGCCATCCGAAATTTCTTGAGTTTCTTCTAATTGTGATTATACTGTGAGTATGTCGAACGACTTAGTAAAACTCAAAAAGACTATTTACTTGAACTACAACTATGGGATTGATTCAGACAAAACAAACGCTTTAATTGCAATTGTCAACAATCTTGTCAGTCAAGGCTATGACAAAGTATGTTTCCTCATCAACTCCGGTGGTGGCGACGTAAATGCAGGTATTGCTCTTTATAATTACCTCAGAAGTTTGCCAATAAAAATCGTGATGCATAATATGGGTATAATAGCTTCTATTGCAAATGTAGTTTTTCTGGCAGGAACAGAAAGGTATGCATGTCCACACTCTACTTTTTTGTTTCACGGAACAACATATGGGATAAACAGTCAAGTGACTGCTCACCAACTTGGAGAAATTTACGATATGGCAATTAAAGACCAGGAAAAAATAATAGGAATCATTTCCGACAATACGACAATCGATACAATTGCATTACAGAAAATGTTTACTCAGGGGGAGACTCAGAACTCCGCTTTTGCTGTCAAGTACGGCCTTATCAAAGAAGCTAGATTTCCTAAAATTCCTCAAAACGCTCAAATCGTTACTATAAATTTTGACCAACAGCCTACCTGATTTTTTTTGCTTTGGTTTTTCGAGAGGTTCTGTCCTATACGTCTGCATATCTATCATTTAGTATAGCCTAATTTGTCAACAGATTGTTCAAGAATTTCACTCACATTTTAGGAAAGGGAATGAAAAGCCAGACAAACCACACATTGAGAAAGTCAGCTGAACATATTTATTACGAAACGTGGATGTTTTATATAACGCTAGTGCAACTCACCAAACCAAGAAGTCAGATTGAAGTAAACATTTTACTTGATGATTTTGCAATTCACACACGCAATCTTTTTGAGTTTTTCTATCCACCCAAAAAAAAGAAGTATCCTGATGATATGTCGGTCTATGACTATATTGGTTACTCAAAAGTCTACGCATCTAAGAAAACCAAAAAAAAGGAACTTCTGTTCGTCAAGAGAAAAACAGACAGACAGGTCGTGCATTTAACCTATAAGCGGAATCACTACAATAAAAATACGAAAATGTGGCCATTCACAAATATTGGGAAGAAAGTCTATAAAACAGTGGACGCTTTTTACGAATCTCTATCAACGAATCAAAAAAAATGGTTACACTTCGTCGAACTTAAAAAGGTAATCGAATCAAATAGACAATTTTTTGGGTAAACCCCTAATGGGCAACTATAGGCGAGATATCAATAACAAACCCGTGAAGCGCCTCGTACACTTCAACATATGCCTGGAGTAAGTGTTCGAAAAGTGCTACACTGGTCTCACAAGATTCCTAACAAATGCTATAGTAGACTCACAATGGAAGTTGTGACTACAGATTTCCCGCTTTTTGTTTTTACCGTTGCCCCAACTGGACTTGGTCATATCCGTGTCATGAATGCTCTTCAGGAAGGTCTTCCCCCAAATACACCTTTCGAAGTCATCGGTCTTCAGGATGCGGGTCTGAACAGGGCTCACGCGCTTTTGAGTCGATCACCACTTTTTAGTAGGATCTTTGAGTTTTATCAAACGCATGCATTTGTTGAGCGGCTATTCAGTGGGTTGTATATTCGCTATTTGCAAACACATGGAAAAGAGGCAATGACGGGCTTTGCCTACGTAGCGAAAATTCACCCCGATCAAAAACAGTGGGTAATCGTCTCAACGCATTTCGCATTAGCATTTTCGATTGCGGCAAGTAAACAAAAAATTAAAGAAAAGTTTGGAGTTGATATCGTATTATGCGTCATCGTGACAGATGACACCCAGCAACGGGCTTGGGTTGTTAAAGATGCAGATCTCGTTTTTGTGCCTAGCACACTCACTGAAAAAGCAATGGTCGAGCTTGGGATGCCGCCAGAAAAGATGCGGGTCGTATCGTACCCGGTTTCGCCAAAATTTGCGCAGAAATTATCCACTGAAGAATACCAACACGTTTTGGAGCAATTGGACCCGCACCAAACTGTTCCGCTGCAAATTGTTATTCCTATCAGTGGGGCTGCTGTGCAGCTTCCCTATTTAGTAGATATCATTGAAACGCTATCGTATGGAAATTTTTTCTTCACAGTTGTTGGTGAAGACTCTCCTTTTACTTCTGCTTTTTTTGCAAAAATTACGCAAATGAGCCACGTTCAAACCAGTATTGGTATGTCAAACCTAGAAACGGTTGAGTACTATGAATCGCTTTTTTACCAACCTTCTCGTCCCGCAGTGGAAATTACGAAGCCTTCGGAACAAACGTTCAAAGCTCTTTTGGAACCGAATGAAAGAGGCGGAGTTATCTTGCTTTTTACGCAGCCCGTGGGACGACAAGAAAGAGATAATTTGTCTTTTTTGCAAAGGCATGGACTGATCCCAAACGAAACAGAACAACAAACACTGGAGGGTTTGTTGTTGAGCGACAAAAAGTTGAGCATAGAAGAAGCCGCCCATCTTCACGAGCTTGCGTCGCATTGGCGAGGCATCCAGTTACCGGCAAACTCGCACAAAGCTGCGTTGTTGATCAAAAGATTGAAACAGGAGGGAGTTTTTTCGGCGATGCTGTCATACGTTCCGGTTCAAGAAAAAGAACTCATGTCAAACGGGGTGGAAATGATTTGGAATGAAATTCAAAAGTTCACTGTTGGTGAACAACCTTCATCAACTGCTCGTGCAACTTCGGCGCCGCTGCACAGTACGTAAAATTTTGTTCGGCTTTCATTAATGGGTTGCTATAGTCCATTGGTTTTCCAAAAAAATTCGTATATATGCCACCAGCTTCTTCAACCAAAATCTGCTGCGCCACGTTGTCCCAAATTTTGCTCGTCCGGTTGAGAACGGCGCCGTAGCCACCTTTCACTACCATCGCAATATCAAAAACGCTGTTACTTGAACGCAGGTTGCGAATTTTTAAAACAATTTCTGCAAGCAACGCACACTCATCTTTTGTCATCTGTGGATTTTCTTGGTGGCCATCGATGCCGTAGGCAACAAGCGCAGACAATAAATTTTCTTTGCTCGTCACACGAAGTTTTTCGCCGTTGCAAAATGAGCCCTTCCCTTTTTCAGCCACATATATTTCGTTGAAGTTTGGCAGAGATAAGCCACCAGCAATTGGTTGGTGATTGTGAAGAAGTCCCACCATTGTTCCAAATGTGGGAACACCATTTGCAAAATTGCTTGTGCCGTCAATCGGATCGACGACCCACGTAAACTCAGAGTGTTTATCAATCACGCCCGCTTCTTCATCAATAATGTTGTGGTTGGGAAATGCATTTTGGATTTCCGCAATAATTTTTTGGCCAATTTCCAAGTCAGTATGAGTGAGAACTTGGTTGTTATCACTTTGCTTTGTGGTGCTTGAAACTTTACCAAAACTGCGTTTTGCGATTTCGGTGGTTACTTTCAGTGTAGTTGTAATAAAGGAACTGTACTGCATAAAAGACTTTTGTCTCCCATTCATAATATGTTAAGATCGAGTTCTATGGTACAGCAAGAATTGGATCGGCGAAATGCACCTGACGCAGACGCAAATAAATTGATACATGACCGTTTAGAAGCTGTCTACCAATTCATCATCGATTGGATCAACCAAAGCACGAACATTCAAAAAATTGGACTTCTGTTGGACATTGGCACCTGGAAAGGTGATTTTGTCGTACAGTTTTTGTCCTCACTTGCTAGACAAGTGGTGAGTTTTGATATTGATAGCAAACATGTTGGAATTGCGGCATCGCGCTCAGATATGGATCAATTAATAAAAGAAGGTCGGGTACTTCTTTTACAAATGGATGCGTTGCGCATGGGGTTTTGTCGTGGCAAGTTTGACATCGTAACTTTTGTTGAGGTTCTGGGCGCTGGGTTTGATGGTCCAAGGGAAGAAATTGGGAAAATGCTCCAGCAAGCATATGAATGCTTGAACGAAAGAGGAATCATATTTATGACCTTCCTCTCACAAAGAACAGCCGATTTGCTCCGGCCAGTTACTGGTGGAACTTTTTCTGAACAAGAAGGTGTTCCTTTAAGTATCAGTTTCTTACAAGATTTTGCAGAAAAAAACGACCTCTATTGTATTGAGTTTGGCCAAATGTTTTGGAGATTGGAGGATTATGGTCGAACGTTACAACTCCCAAACATTTACAAAGTTATGCAGGGCGAAGAAGATCTACTTGGATTTGATCCAAAAGCCCTGAAACCCATGCCTGTTTTTTCTGGAGATTATCCTACGTATAATATTGTGATTCTCGGCAAACAGTTGCAGAAGACCTAAATGCTTTCTTCCGTTTTTTGGTTCACCCCATCCCCACGGTGCATCATTTTATAGTAGAAAATTTTGATGTAATCAAGCGCAAAGATATACACAACCGCGGCGCCAATAATAAACCCGAGTCTCATGGGTGAAATAGGTACGAACGAAAAGAGCGCTGCGAGTGGCGGTATGTATGTAATGGCCAATGAGAGTAGCGCAAAGAAGATGATTGAAACAATCAAAAGTAGCGACGGCCTTTTTCCTTGCCACATATGTTTTTTGTTGCGGATGGAAAGAATGATGATGAGTGTAGTGAAGTTGAAAAAGAGAAAGAGACTCGTCTGTGTGAATGGTGTCGACTTCAAGCCGGCAAATGTAAAATAGATAAAGTTATAAATGGCCGTGAACCCACCCAAAAATAAGGAAATAAACATAATGGAGTGAATGTTGTAGTGTTCTGGCCTCAATACTTCGTCATCATCGACTGTGTCGGAGTAGATAGTCACAAGTGGAATGTCTTGAATAAGGTTGCCCAACAAAAGTTGGATAGGCAGTTGTGGGAGATCAAAGGCAACTAAGTACAAAATCGCGAGCGAAAAGAACGCGCCAAAATTTCCGACCATTGTGTGTTTAATGTATTTGTTAATGTTCACAAAAATACTGCGGCCGTAGTGAATACCATTAATAATGACTGCCAAATCATTTTTCAGCAGGACGATGTCGGCGCTGTCTTTCGCCACGTCAGTTGCGGTATTTACGGCAATCGCGACGTCCGCAAGTTTCAGTGATGGCGCATCATTAATGCCATCGCCTTGGTACCCAACAACATAGGAATTTTTTAAGTGTTGGATGATGCTGTATTTTTGTTCCGGTGTGACGCGCGCGAAAACATTGCATGTCCGTACAGCGTTCTTCAATTCATCTTCTGACATTTTTTCGACCTCATCACCGCTATACACAGCGTTAGTGTTTTTTAATAAACCGACTTGTCGCCCCACGTATTCCGCGACTTCTTTGCTGTCACCAGTCAAAATTTTAATTTCGACACCCAACTTTTCAGCGAGATCAATCGCGTGTTTTGCGGATGGGCGCAGTGGATCAATGAGCTGAACATAACCCAAGAAAAGCAAATTATTTTCGTGCTTTAAAATATCAAGGTGATCGGTAGCATCTTCTTTTGTCAGTTCTTTGTATGCAATTGCTAAATGTCGAATCCCTCGTTTTCCGTCTTCAACAACTGCGTGAAGGTACGCCGCTTTTTTCTCACATTTTGCAATGTGCAAGAGTGTTTCAACAGAACCAATCTCAACTAAATAGTATTTTTTGGTATATGGGTCCTCCAAAACAATTCGTCGCCGTCGTGCTGCAGGATCGAAAGAAAGTTCGCTGATTTGTTTCCATGCTTTCACCTGTTCTTGAATTTCTTTTGGTACGTACGATTGAAATGCTTGGTCATATGAGTTTGTGAATTTTTTCTTTTTAATGCCCAAATCTTCGATCGAAGCGTATGCCAGTTTTTGGAAAAAAACGACATCACTAGCAACAGCATTTTGCGCTGTTAGTGTATTTTCAGTGAGCGTTCCAGTTTTGTCAGTGCAGAGCAGCGTAATGTTCCCCAAATCTTCAAGTGCGGAAAGTCGTTTGACCACGACGCTTTTTTTGGCGAGTTTTAACGCACCTTGCGAAAGCGTCACGATCGCGATAACGGGTAGTGCTTCCGGAATAACTGTCACGGCTAAAGCGACGACAAAAAGAAAAAGTGCAGAAATGTGGGTAAGGTCGTGAGTCGCTAATAATTTTCCGACGAAAATGAGCGCGAGTGTCACAAGCACAACGCGCGTGAGATAGGAACTAAAATTATGCAGCGATTTTTCATACTGAGTGATTTTTTTGGTGGTGGCGGAAAGATGTGCAATTTTTCCAAGTTCTGTTGCATTTCCTGTTGCATACACGATCCCTTTACCATCGCCTTTCTCAATTGTGCTGCCGGCAAATAACAGTGATGCGGGTGTTTTCGCGAGCGGTACTGATTCGCCGGTCAGTTGCGACTCGTTTGCGGAAAGATTTTCAGACTCAAAAACTTTGAGATCAGCAGGAACAATGTCGCCCTCTCTAATCGTGACGATGTCACCGGGAACAAGAAACTTTTCATCTAACAATTCTGTTTTTCCGTCGCGTGTAACTAAAATTTGTTTGCTAATGAATTGAGAAAGTTTTTCCACGGCTTTTTCCGAACGATATTCTTGGAAAAAACCGAGTAATGCATTGAGTATTAAAATAACAGTGATGATGGTTCCATCAGATAAATCCTGTAAAAAGAAAGATAAAACCGCGGCGAGAGCAAAGAGGTAGACGAGCGGGCTACGAATCTGTCTCATGAAAATTTGAAGCGCACTATTTGTGTCGCGTTTAAATGTATTGGGTCCGAATTTTTGTAAAAGCGTACGAGCAGCTTGGATCGACAAACCTTTTTCTGAAGTTCCAAACAACTGAAAAATTTCTTGGGTCGTATGTTGCGCGGCTTCTTGTTTTTGCATGAGTTGAGTATAGATGAAACTGTTGGCGTAGTACAATATTATTCCTATGCCGGAACTTCCCGAAGTTGAAACCGTTACACGACAGTTAGCAAAGGTTATCATTGGCAAAAAAATCCAAAAGATTGAAGTGCTGAAAGTGAAAAGCTGGCACGGAGATGTCCGTGCGTTGGAAGGTTCAGTAGTGCGCAAAATTTCGCGGCGGGCAAAAATGATTCGTTTTCACTTTGATAAAAAAATGAATGTGCTCATTCATTTAAAAATGTCCGGCCAACTCATTTATGTTGAGGGTCAAAAGCGCGTCGGCGGTGGCCACCCATCGGCGGACTGGGTGAATGCATTGCCGAGCTCGCATACACGTGTCATTTTTACTTTCAGCGACGGAACGCATCTTTTTTTTAACGACCAACGGATTTTTGGTTGGATGAAAGTAATGAGTGATGAAGAAGTTGAAAAAGAATTTGCCAAACTGGGGCCGGATATTACGGATCCAAAAATAACGGTTGAGTATTTGGCGGAAAGATTCACGAAAAGAAACATTCCAGTCAAACAATTGATTATGGATAGTGCAATTATTGCTGGTGTAGGAAATATTTATGCCTGCGATGCATTAAATCTCGCACGCATTTCACCAAAACGACCGGCAAAAACGTTGTCACGGAAGGAGTTACAAACATTGTTGAAAAGCATGAGGACTGTTATTGATTTGGGAATTAAACTCGGTGGCGCAACTGTTCACGGAAAATATGTACATGTCAGTGGTTTGTCGGGGAGTTACCAAAATGTACTGCGTGTCTACAACAAAAAAGGTGAGTCGTGCCCAAACTGCGGACATGCTATTCAAAAAATCACTTTGGGCGGACGTGGAACATTCTATTGCTCACACTGTCAAAAATAAATGTGATCTTCAGTCACAACTTTTTGGACTGGAATATCAAATTGTTCATGCGGAATGTGTTGACGAATTTGTGTTTCAAAACACACGCCGATTGCGATGGTGTGCTTTGGTAACGTTTGCAAGAAACGATCGTAGTAGCCTAGTCCTCTTCCCAACCGATTTCCATGACGATCAAACGCTAAACCGGGAACAAGAACCAATCCTATTTCATTTGAAAAATATTTCTGTGTAGTTTTTTTTGGTTGTTTCATTTGTAATTCTCCAATTTCCAGATCTTCGTGTGTTAATGTGTTAACACGATAAAATGTAAGGTTCTCATTATTAATTCTTGATAATACCAATATACACTTTTTTTGTAAAACTTTTTGTAAAACTGGTAAAATGTTTACTTCATATGGGGTTGGAAAAAATCCGGCGATAACTGTATTTTTTTGGAACTCTTCTAACTGAATGATCTTTTCACAAACGCCAATGCTTTTCTTTTGCAGCTCTTGCTGACTCTCGTTTTTTAAATCACGCAAAATTTCTTGACGTATCAATCTTTTTTCGTTTTTTATTTCACCTGACATATTCATGACCTTAAACACAAAAATCCACCATGGCAGGCGGATTTTTGGTTGAAAGAAAAAGAAAACTTACTTGCGTTTTTTCGCTTTTTTTGTTTTCTTTTTCGCTGCTGTTTTTTTCTTTTTTGCTGGCATGTATAAAATTCACCTCCTGTCAAAAATCCGCTGTGTAATGTTGTATACATAATACTGTATAGAGTTTGAGAAGTTTTGCAAGTGTGAGTGAGAATTTTTGTTCTTAAAAAAACAAAAACCCGCCACATGGGCGGATTTTTGATCGAACAAACGAAGAAGATTACCTTTTCTTTGCTGCTTTCTTTGCTGGTCTTCTCGCTGGTGTTCTTTTTTTTGCAACTTTTTTTGCCATGGTGTAATTCACCTCCCCTCAAATTAATCCGCACATTATTCTGTGTGTAATACTAATTTATACAAGTTTGATTTCTTTAGCAAGTCCGAATGTTTTCCGGCATGCACAACTTTTCCTTTATTTATCATAATTACGTGGTCCGCTTCCGTAATCACATCTAATACATTACTAATAATAATTGTTGTTTTGTCTTTACAAACTTTTTTGATGTTCTTCCACACGAGACTGCGTGTTTGAATATCCAACGACGAAAGAGGTTCATCAAAAATAAAAATTTGCGCTTTTTTGACAAATGCGCGCGCGATCATTAGACGTTGCCGTTGACCACCTGATAAGTAATTTCCGGCTTCACCAACGTGGAACTTATATTTACCAGGTAAATCTTCAATAAACTCGTGTGCATCTGCCATGCGAGCTGCTTCATAGACATCCGCTTCAGTACAGTCAGGATTTCCATACGCGATAATGTTGTAGATGCTTGTGTTGTGTAAATAATTTTCCTGCGGCACGAGGGAAATGCTGTTGCGTAATGTGTGAATGTCATAATCATTGAGCGGATTTTCACCTAGAAAAATTTTGCCTCTGCTCGGTTCTTTAATAAGACGTGGAATAAGCGACACAACCGATGTTTTTCCAGAACCACTCACACCGACAATAACGGTTACCTTCCCTTCCGGAATACTCAGTGAGATGTCATCCAGAATTTTAGCATCCTCTTCACCATCTAAATAAATATTTTTGAACTCAATATTTGAGTGCGTGATTTCTTTTATAGCACCAGCATTTTCCAGTTGGCTTTTTTTATTGAAAAAAACGCCCATGTGTTCAATCTTCACCCAATTTTCTTTCATATCCGAAACAGCATAAATGATTGAAAGAATGGGGCTGGTTAAGTTGTCTAAGTAAAAAATGAAAATAACTAAAAGACCGGTGGTAATCTCACCCGCAAGTACCGAGTTAATTCCGTACGCAATAATAAATGAATAACTCGTGGCGATGATGATTCCGACGATCAAACTTAAAAGAAAGTTCAGTTTTTCTAGCCGGAATCCAGTTGAGAGTGATGACTGAATTTTATTATCAAATTCGCGCGACTCTTCTTTTTCTTGCGAAAATGCTTGGATAATTTTGAGTTGCGTGAGCGCTTCTTGAACAAATGTAAAAACAGTGCTGTTCCATTCTTCAGATTTTCGACTGACAAGCACGATGCGGTTGTTAAAAATATATAAACCAAAAGCAAGAAACGGTAGCGCAATCAATGAAAGAAGAGTTAACTTCACGCTGATGAAAAATAACACGATTGTCGTGACAACGACATATAAGGAAGAGGTGACGATAGGCAACACGCCATCTTCGATGAAACTCCCAATCGCTGAAACATCATTATTGAGGCGGTAAATATAATCGCCAATTTCCTGAGTGCGGTAATAACCGATATTTAATAATTCGATATTTGCAAAGGCAATTTCCGAAAACTCTAAAATAATTTTTCGGATAACATTTTTTAAAAGGGTATCGTGGAGATAATCGCCTAAATTCAAAAGAATATTAATTAAGAAAAAAGCCATTACGACGAAAAACCCAAAAGTGACGCGTGATTGAAAGATTGTGAGATACGCTGTTGATTCTTCGTTTAATACATTGTCAATCAAAAACTTAAACGGCCATGGCGCGAGAGCTTCTAGACCAATGATGAAAAGTGTCAACAAAAAAACCGCGAATAAGCCAGGTAAGTGAGGACGAATATTCCAACGTAATACTTTTTCAATTGCTTTCATATCTTATGGATGAAACTTGTGATATACAGCAAGCCAGTTGGTGGAAATTTGTTGTTGCGCAACTTGTAATGTTAGATGGCCACTGCATACCTGGTCGTGCAAGTAATTTTCGACTTCATCTTTTTCGTGAAAGCCGGGGCGCGGTTCCGCAGGTTCCGGCCACAAATTTGCGGGGTTATTCGAGCCACCGAGCTCCAGGCTAATATAGTGGTCAACTTCATACTCGCCTTTTGTGTGGTGCTCGATTCCATATTCTGCGTATATCTCATCTTTCAATTGGAGCGGGACGTCGCGCACTGTTTGCGTATATCCCGGTGTGCAAATTTGGTCCTTTGTCACGTCGCTAAAAATTGCTCCTGGTGTGCAACTCGGGTCTGGCAGTACGCCCAGAGCTACACAGTCACTTGTTTTTGTTTGGGCGCCTAGAACAGCTGAAGTGGTTGCCTGCCGGTTTGAGTTAAGGGCAGCAGTGATGAGAGGCTTGGAAGTTGTCTGCAAAAAGGGCAGAAAGTTTTTTTGCAAACCAAGGTACATCAGAGAACTAGTCAAAAAAAATCCGACGAGCAATAAAGAGCTTGAAGTTCGCAGGCTTTTCATAGGCTATAATTGTGACATAAAACTTTGGATGTATCTATGTCGAAAATTTCGAAAAATTTGCTTGCACCGGAAATTGCGCAAAGTATTCGTATTGCACTGGCTGAGGATGTGGGCAGTGGCGATGTGACCACAAATAGTATCGTGCCCATAGATGCAACAATGAGTGCGAAAATTATTGCGAAACAATCCGGAGTTGTTGCTGGGCTGGATGTTGTTGAGGAGACATTTCGCCTTCTCGATCCTAAACTTCATTTTGTTTCCCAAGTAGCCGAAGGTGTGACGGTTGAAAATCGCCAACTACTCGCAGAAATCTCTGGGAATGCGCGGGTCTTACTCACGGGTGAGCGCACGGCGCTCAATTTTTTGGGACGGATGTCTGGCATTGCCACAATGACGCGGCAATTTATGGATGCTGTTGCGGGCACCAAAGCCGTAATGTTGGACACGCGCAAAACTGCACCGGGCTTGAGGTTGGTTGATAAATTGGCGGTACGCAGAGGTGGCGGCCAAAATCACCGCATGGGTTTATACGACATGGTGCTCATCAAAGACAATCATATTGATTTTGCTGGGTCATTGAGTAAGGCAGTGCGACTAGCCCGTGCAGCAAACAAAGGTTTGAAAATTGAAGTTGAGGCGCGCACGCTTGAAGATGTTCGCAAGGGGTTGAGTTTAGGTGTGGAGTTTATTTTGTTGGACAACATGCCACTGGAAATGATGAGCGAAGCGGTGGTACTAAATAAAGGTCGCGCAAAATTGGAAGCATCTGGAAACGTCACGCTGGAAAATGTGCGGAAAATTGCTGAAACTGGTGTGGATTATATTTCCACTGGTTCACTTACCCATTCAGTGAAAGTGTTTGATGTGAGTATGGTGTGGGTGAAGTGAGGTTTTTCCTAAAAACTGGATGATGTAGGAGCTCATTCAAATGATAAAGAAGGAGCTGGTTCTCCGCTTAATTGTGTTTCTTTCTTCATAACTTCGATTGAAAGCTACGCAGTTCTCAAATTTTTTGTGACCCCGATGGGATTCGAACCCATGATCTTTTGGATGAAAACCAAATATCCTAGACCACTAGACGACGGGGCCTACATGCTTTTTTAGAAAGCAGACTGCTATTTTACCATTCCCCACGTCACATTTTGGTAGTGATCTATGGAATTGGGCAAAACGGCGATAATATCGAAGCGGTAATCCAGGTGCCAGAGTTTTTTGGCGCTAATGTACAGAGCAGCTGCTCGGCGCAAGGCACGGAATTTGACTCGGTCAACCGCATCACTCGGATTTCCAAAAAACGCTTCGGAACGCGTTTTGACTTCCACAAAAACGAGTTCGTTTACCTCATTATCCATCGCCACGATATCAATTTCGTGTGTGCCGACTTGGAAATTTGTATCTAAAATAGAAAAATTTTTCTGAAGAAGGAAATCGGCTGCACGTTTTTCGCCGTGCTCACCCAACACAAAATTAGGCTGCTTTTTCTGTTTCGAAGACAGTAACCTTTTCGTTGGTTTTGGAAGCGGCTCTGCCGATGCGATCACGCAGGTAGTATAACTTGCCGCGACGGGTTTGTCCCTGGCGTTTGATTTCAATTTTTTCGATTGATGGCAATTGAACTGGGAAGATTTTCTCAACACCAATGCTGCCGGAAGCAATTTTGCGGACCACGAACGTCTTGCCGTTGCCACTGCCACGGACCGCAATCACGACGCCTTCAAAAATCTGAGTGCGGCTTTTCTTCTCTTCGACAATTCGTTGGTGGACACGAACTGTATCCCCCACCGTAATAGTTTGATCGTTGTATTGAAAATATTGCGCCATGAGTACCTTATCTAAGAACCGTAATTTTACTCGATCTTTAGGAAGAATTCAACTTCATCTTTCGGCAAACCCACTTTGAGGAGTTCTTCGTGGATTTTCTCAAGCGAAACACCTTCATTTGCCCAGTTTTTCTTGAGTAAGTGAATGCTTTCCCGATTTTCGTGAGGAAAAAGGATCCACGCTTTGGTCTCAAAAGCTGAGAAATCGACAGAGAATTTTGCCCATGGTTTGGTGGCAATGCTTGCTGTATGAACGTTGCGGCAGCCATGAAAATGCAAATACTCAACCGCCATCTTCATCGTTTCCCCACTTTCAACGACTTCATCAAAAATCAAAATGCGTTCGTTACGAATGGAAATCGGTAAACTTTGGGTAATCACCGGTGTTTGGTTCGTCATTCCAATTCCAGTATAAAACTCAATTTGGATTGAACTCAACTCTTTGACTCCTAAATAGTCGACGAGTGTTCTCGAAAAAGTGAGGCCGCCCTTTGCCAAAGCCACGACGCGGTCAAATTCCAAATTTGCACTAAGGATTTTTTTAGAAAGCTCAAAAACTTCTTTGCCAACTTGATCCCAACCTAAACACAAATACTCTTGGTTGTGGATTGTTGTCGTTTTCATTTTTACTTTTTGCCAGCAGCGAGCAAAAATTCGACAAAAATGGGGTGTGGCGAGAGTGGCCGAGATTTGTATTCTGGATGTGGCTGCGTAGCAATGAAAAACGGATGCGTTGTGCGTGGTAACTCAATCATCTCCACGAAAAAATCATCTGGCGAAACACCACTGATCACAAACCCAGCTTGAGCAAAACGCTCGCGGTACGCGTTGTTAAATTCGTAACGATGTCTGTGACGCTCTGAAATAATTCCCTTTTGTCGATACTTAAACGCGTCATATTTATCATAGATCTCGTATGCCAGCGTGCCCTTTTTTACAACACAGTCATATGCGCCAAGACGCATGCTCGCGCCCTTCCCCTTGATGCGTTGGTATTTTGCGTCAAATGGAATTTGGTGGATGATTGGGTCACATGTTTCTGGATCAACCTCGCACGTATTTGCTTGAGTCAAACCCATAACGTCACGCGCGAACTCAATTGATGCGAGCTGCATGCCGTAACACAAACCGAGATACGGAACTTTGCTTTCCCGCGCATACTTTACGGCACTTATTTTTCCTTCCACACCACGTGGCCCCCACCCAATTGGCACAATAATTCCTTGGACACGTTTGAGATCGGCAAGTGCTTTCTTTTCTTTTTTCTCCAATTCTTCAGCATTAATGAAAACAATTTCTAAGTTCACTTGGTTGAACCAAGAAGCGTGGTGCAGAGCTTCGAGCAACGAAGCATACGAATCGGTGAGTTCATAGTCACCAGTGGCGATATACTTTGCAATGATCCCAACACTGACGGTGCTTTTTTGTTTTGACAAAATTTTATGCACCAATTCTTTCCACGGCGCAATCTGGATTTTTTTGGTGGGAAGACCGAGTTTTTTGAGAACGAGGCTATCAAATTTTTGATGATAGAAAATCAGGGGTAGCTCATAAATCGATTTGCAATCGGGATTTGAAATAACATCTTCTTTTGCGAGATTGCAGTAAAAAGCGACTTTTTCTTTGCGTTTTTCATCGAGAAGTCGTTCGGCACGACCCACCACAAAATCTGGTTGGATGCCCATTGAATTTAAAAACTTGACCGAAATTTGCGTCGGTTTGGATTTTAGTTCATTAATATGCGGTGGATTGGGAAAATACGTCACATGAACATGGATCACATCTTTTGGTTGGCGCAGTTTCAAGATGCGGTACGCTTCATAGTAAATTGCATTTTGGTATTCGCCGACTGTGCCGCCTAACTCAACCAAAACAATTTCGTATCCTTCAGCTGCTTGTTTGATCCGACGAATTGCTTCTTCAGGAACGTATGGAATCGCGTCGACCGTGGCACCATTGAATGAAAGGTTTTTCGTGTCCTCAATGACTTTGAGGTAAATTTGGCCCATCGTCGTAAAATTTTTCTGGCCGACGTTTACACCCAGAAAACGCTCGTATGTACCAAGATCTAGATCCGCTTCGAGGCCGTCATCACACAAAAAGACGTCACCGTGCTCGACGGGGTTGATGTTACCTGAATCGAGGTTTAAGTAGTTTTCGCACTTGATGTTTGTGACTTTGTAACCGCGCGACTTGAGTAAAAGCCCCAAAGAAGCTGCTGAAACACCTTTGCCGAGACCAGAGAGAACTCCGCCGGAGACGAAGATATACTTGGGGAATTTGAGCTTGGAACTTGACCCATGAAGTGAAGGACTCATGGAAGTTCATTGTATATACTAGCGAAGAAAAGTCAAAGGGGAAAACAGTTTTTAATTGACCGTCTTTTCTTTTGAATTTGCGGATGCAAAAGCCTCCAATCGTTCTTTAAGCGAGCCAAACTCTTCTGTAGAAACTGTTTTCTTTAAATGAATTTCTACCTTACCCAGCCGACCTTCTACCCTACTTAGCTGTTTTTGTACGTTACCCACTTTCACATCCAATCTATCAATACGTTCATCAATATTGTCTACCCTCCTTGTTAGTCTCTCGAAAGAGAACTCGATTTGGTCAAATCGCTCGTCAACCTGTTTGAATCGCTCGTCAATTTGTTTAAAGCGTTCTTCGACGTGCATTTCGAAATTGCCAAGTGTTCTTTCTAAATTGTCAATTCGTCCGTCCAACCTATTAACAGCCAACTTGAGTGCTTCAAGAAATTGATTGCCAAAATTTTCCATTGCCGTTTGCACAATATTTTGCACGTCACCGACAGTAGCGGGTTGCAGTAAGTAGTTTGGATCAATAATCACTTCCATAACCGCTAGTATAAACAGCAATTATTAAAAAATCATTAAATAACAGGAGCAATTTGGGAGTAAATAAAAATTGGTCGGGGCCTACCTTATTTTAAGAGCTCGTCCACTTTTATTTTCAATTCATCTGACCAAGTGACGCCATACGGCAAGGCCATGCGGCGGGGTTGGCCACCATTAGGGATTAATATGACAACTTGCTCGTTGCCAGGTGAGGCTTTCAAAATTTTGCCGAGTTCTACAAGTGTTTCCTGGGCGGTTTTGCGCGGAATAAAAATTTCGTGTTGGTTGGTAGAGTCATTAGCAATCAGGTTTTCTTCCGGAATAGTAATTTTTTCTACCACCAACTGTGCAGTGTCTTCGCGTTCATCAATTTTTCCTTTCATCAGCACGACCATGTCGCTATGCAATTGACCAACGTAGGCATCATAGGCTTTTGGAAAAATGACAAAATCAATTGAACCACTTTGGTCATCCAGCGTACCGAAAGCCATTTTGGTGCCAGTTTTTTTTGTCACCGTTTCACGAAACTTAGAAATCACGCCGCCCAAACTAAACGTCGCCTCTTTATGGATGCTTAAATCAACTTCGGAAATCGAACGATCGGCTTTTTCAGTCACAAATTCGAGTGCTTGAGCGAGAGGATGGTTTGTGAGATACACACCCAACAACTCTTTTTCAAATGACAGTAGCTCAGCTTGTGGATATTCCGGCAGTTGTTTGAAAGTATCTTCAACAGTTTGCACTTTTTGTTCGACACCCGCAAACAGATGGTCCTGGCCCTCAACCGGTCCCTCAAACTGTGTGACTTTGGTGCGAATTTCTTCCAGTTGTTCGAGCATGCTCGCGCGCGTGCCAAAACGGTCCATCGCGCCAGCTTTGATTAATGACTCTAACACCTTTTTGTTGGTTTTGCGGTTGTCTGTGTGCATGAGAAAATGCGTAAAAGATTGGAACTCACCCACTTTTTCGCGCGTGTTTAAAATATTTTCAATTGCGGCGCTACCCACATTTTTAATCGCAGTGAAACCGAAACGAATCGCAAAACCTTCCGTCGATTTTTCATTTTTTTCCAGCTGAAAATCAATTCCTGATAAATTAATGTCCGGCGGCAAAATAAGTAAACCGATTTTTTTCGATGCTTCGATCGCGACCGCAATTTTTTCATCGCGGTTGGCATTGTGTGAGTTTGACTCAACACTCATTAGTGCAGCCATGTACTCCGCAGGATAATGTGCTTTTAAGTACGCGGTTTGGTAGGCGATCATCGCATAACTCGCAGCGTGAGCCTTGTTGAAGCCGTAGTTTGCAAATGCTTCGATGAAGCCCCATACTTTTTCGGCCACTTCTTTGGTGTAGTTTTTCTTTCGCGACTGTTCGATAAACCGTTTTTTATTTTCATCCAACAACTT
>Ga0070730_10001500_pt1 | contig 22385 bp, 9 predicted proteins | sample Coa_R1_3_FD_66447 | JGI IMG/M metagenome (GOLD analysis project Ga0070730, IMG submission 66447) | Surface soil microbial communities from Centralia Pennsylvania, which are recovering from an underground coalmine fire - Coalmine... | ecosystem: Environmental > Terrestrial > Soil > Unclassified ... | reverse complement strand
AGCAAGTTTTTCAATTTGTTCCAGGAGTTTCCCGTCGCGATCGAGTACCGAAAGCGTTGATTGAATGTAGGCAAGATGGAAATACGCCGCCTTCAGTTGCTCGATCACCGTGCGGCGGACAGAATCAAAATGCTGCCGGGCGGCGTCAGCTTCGCGCGCCGCAGCTTCTCCGCGCAAGCGCAATTTTCCCGGATAAGGGATGTCCTGGGAAATACCAAGGCCGGTGTAAGCGAAATCGCTGTTGGTGTAACCTGCGAAAGGACGAGGGCTGCCCACATTTAATTGCTGTAATACGATTTGTGGATCCGGGAGCGTTGAAACCTGTGAAGGAACCTGGGTGGCCGCTTTCCAGCCATGACGGGCGGCTAGAATTTGAGGGTTCTTTTGCTCGACCTCATACACCAATTCTTTCAAGGGCGTAACGACCTGCTGTTGTTGGGCGGGCGTTTGCATTTCGCCCTGTCCTTTTCCCAAACTCACTCATGTAACAATGCAAAAACAAAGCAAGCCCACACTGATGGAAGCGGCGCGCGCGCTGCGCTCCATTTTCTGTTTGCGGCCTGCAGATTTATGTTTTCTCATTGGGGGTTTCCTCCAATCAGCGGCGTGATGTTCAAGGCGCGCGAATACACGTAGTCCCATAGCCTGTCGAAAAGTTCCTTCGACAGGGGTTTCTTAAGCTCAAATTCAAATGTTTCCCGATAAGCGCCCACGCGAAAATGGAAGGCATCCGGATTGGCGATCGTTTGAATATCAGACCACCGCCAACTGCGGCTGTCCTTTTGCCCCGGTGTCACGTAATCGATTCCATCGCCGCCAAACCGCAGGATGCCGCTGCTGCCTCCGGTGCGTGTTGTGTGGCGCGCAGGAATTGTTGAAAAGGCAGAGTGGTTGGGGTCAGGGTCGCCATTGCGCACCGGTTTTTCAACGCGGAGCGCCAGTTCGGATGCGATGGCGGGCGGCATCCTTTGGCTGAAATCGATTCGATACCTGCGGTCGCCCGGCTGATGCCAGCCGCGGTTCTCGTAACCTGTTAGGACGAAGTGGTGAGGCTCGAGGTCAAAAGTCTGGATTTCAACGAACGGCCATCGATGGGAATAGCGTTGCTCGGATCGAAATTCGATACCGTTGGAGTCAACCATCAGCGTTCCTCGCACAGCCCGCAGGCCGTGATGCAGTCGCGCCGGGGATTGCCAGAGAAGCGACGGCACAGGTTTACTCGCGGCGGATTGACGGGGTGGAACGATTGCCCGGACGGATGGCCGGGCTTGGACGCTTGTAGTTAAGAGCGCCATCAAAATTACTGCTAAAAATCTGGAACTTTGACACATCACCATTTCACCTCCAGTTCATAAAACGATGAGCGTTGCGGCCACCAGGTCGCCGCACACACGGCACAAAATCAGTTCAGCCAGAAAAGTTTGATTTTCCATAGAGACACCGCATATTTCATGCGCTGCGGCTGAGAACTCGCGCCAGCGGCTGACACACGTCGGCGCCGTCACGGTTAAACAGGGACTGGAAGAGTTAAATAAGAAGAGCGGAATTCAGGAGGAAAACCCGCACATTGCCGGGCGGAGAATGTGCGCCAAAAAGATTCTGATATTGGGTGAGTGATGGGGTAGCAAAAGTTAGAACTTCCGGCACGCTCAAAAAACCCGTTACAGAAAGTGGCGGAACGCTGGAGGCTTTCCGCGCCGGAAGGGGCAGCGCATTCAACAAAGGAGCGGAAGCCTCGCGCTTGCAGCAGGCCGTCGGAGCCTGCTGATTGTGGCACGCAAAATTCATTGCGTGGCAGCATGCGGAACCCTCTTCCTTTGTCGCTGCGTCCATGGCCGCACAATTCAAGGCCGGAGCGAGCAGTGAGAAGAGCAGCGATAGCGCGACACTTCGAATCAAACTGTGCTTCATGAACCGCCTTCAATAGGAATTGTGCCGATGACCGCGTAAGAAGTCAAGGGCTTCGTGCCCTCGAAGCGCGGAGAAACTTCAGAATTGACTTTACGCTCACTTAACCTTGTGCTCAGAAGTTCCTTTGGGCGCCGCGTGCCATTTCCAGGCGGTCTGGACGATGGTATCGAGGTCGGAATATTGCGGACGCCACCCGAGGAGATCGGCAGCGCGGCCGGGATCGGCCACCAGCGACGGCGGGTCGCCCGTGCGGCGTGGCGCATCGCGAATGGGGGTCTTGCGGCCACCGCTCGAACGCTCGACCGCCGCGACCACTTCACGCACGGAAAATCCGCGCCCAGTACCCAAATTCAGGGCAACACTTTCGCCGCCCTCCATAAGATAACGCAGCGCGAGCACGTGGGCGTCCGCCAAATCGGTCACATGAATGTAGTCGCGGATCGCAGTGCCGTCTGGCGTGGGATAATCTGTGCCGTAGATTTCCACGAACGGAATCAGCCCCAGCGTGGCCCGAACGATTAAAGGGATCAAGTGAGTTTCGGGGTTATGATCTTCGCCGATTTCAGACTGCGGGTCGGCCCCTGCCGCATTAAAATAACGCAGGGCGGCGGAACGCAGGCCATAAGCGACCCCATACCAATGCAAGGCACGCTCCATGATCAGTTTGGTTTCGCCGTAAGGATTGATGGGGCGCAACGGATGATCTTCCGGGATGGGTACCTTTTCCGGCGTGCCGTACACGGCCGCGGAGGATGAAAACACAATATGCTTTACGCCTCTGGCCAGCATGGCGTCAAGCAACTTAAGCGTGTTGACGACATTGTTCCAGAAATATTTTTGAGGCTGGCTCATCGACTCGCCCACCAGCAGGCTGGCGGCAAAGTGGATGACCGCGTTCACATCGTGTTCCTTGATGGCTTTGGAAATGAGCCCGGTATCCTGCAGGTCGCCCTCAACCAGCCGCCCCCATCGCGCCGCCCGGCGATGTCCAGTAACGAAATTGTCTAACACCACCGGCTCATATCCCGCGCGGGCCAGCGCCTTCGCCGTGTGGCTCCCGATATAACCCGCTCCGCCTGTTACCAGAATTCGCATCAGCTTGCCACTTGTCACTGACCGTGTGCCACTGTGTATTCGATGCGCGCCTTCAAATCGAGAAAAATCAAGTGGGCCAAAACCAGGTGCGCGTCTTCCACCTGTTGCATGTTATTGGACGGCACCACGATGGGGCAATCGAGCAGCGTTTTCATTTTTCCCCCACCACAACCGGTGAGGCCAACAGTGGTGGCTCCAATACTTCGGGCGAGCTCGAGGGCGTGAAGAACGTTGGGCGAGTTGCCGCTGCCGCTGATGCCGAAGGCGACATCACCGGGCTGTATGAAATTTTCGATTTGAGCGGCGAAAACTTTTTCGTAACCTTCGTCGTTTGCCCAGGCAGTTAACATGGGCACGTTATCGACCACGGAGCAAGCTTTCAGGCGTTTCACCGTGGCCAGCGATGCGTGCCCGGGAAAGTGCGTGGCCTTGCCCAAATCCGCCGCCATGTGGGACGCCAGCGCGGCGCTCCCGCCGTTGCCGAAAGTGAAAACCGTGTGGTCCGTTTGGTAGGCGCGGAAAAGGTAGTCCGCGGCGCGGCGCGTCTCGGCTAATGGCAGGCCATTCAAGATTCCTTTCAGAGTTTCGAGGTAAGCAGAATAATCAAGCTCTTTCAAATCTTTTTCCTCTCCCGGCAAGCCAGGGCTGCCCCTGCAAGAAGAAATATTGTTGCCGAGGCCGTTTTAATTTAGCACGGCGGTAACAGATTCTTCAATGAATCGCCGTTTGACGATTCATGATTGAAGGAAGATACTCCCGAGGCTGGCTTTTGCAATCGTCAATCAGCAATCAATTGCTGCACCGTCCACCATGGCATTTAGCATTTTTGCTACTCGATGTGCGCCAGCATTTTGACATAGAGCGTCTGCTATTTAACCCCAACTTGCAATGGAATAGTGTCAGTCTGGCCGGAATTGGGGCCAACCAGAATATCAAACACGCCGGGCTCGACGACGCGGTGCATGTTGATATCGAGAATGGAAAGCAACTTCGGAGTGAGGGGAAATTCCACCGTCGCCTTCTCTCCTGGTTTCAGATGAACGCGGCGAAAGCCGCACAGTTTCATCACCGGCTGCGTGACGTCGGCGAGTCTCTGATGAATGTACATTTGCGCCACTTCGTCGCCTCCCCGGGTTCCAGTGTTGGTCACGTCCACGCGCACTGTGGCCGAGCCGTATTGCCCGATAGCGGGTGGATCGACCCGGAGATTCTCAAAATGGAAAGTGGTATAGCTCAGTCCGTAGCCGAATGGGAAGAGCGGCTTGCGGCCGACGCCGAGGTAGCTCCGATTGGCGGAAGGTTTGTGATCGTAATAGTCTGGAAGCATGCCCACCGAGCGGGGAAAAGTGATGGGTAATTTGCCGCCCGGATTGACATCCCCAAACAACACCTGAGCCGCCGCCGTGCCGCCTTCCTGGCCCAGATACCAACCTTCCAGAATCGCCGGCACATGTTCGGCGGCGTAGTTGATGGAAAGCGGGCGGCCATTGATGAGGAAAACGATGGTGGGTTTTCCCGTTTCAACGATGGCTTTAATGAGCTGGTCCTGGGCCCCAAGCAAGTCGAGCGAATCGCGGTCGCCAAGATGTTTTTCCGACCATGCTTCGCGGTTGGTGCTTTCGTTTTCGCCCACCACCACAATAGCCACGTCGGCGCGGCGGGCGGTTTCCACCGCAGCCTGGATGCTCGCAGCTTGCGATTGCGGGTCGGGGAATTCCACCTTGTCATCGTACCAGGCGCGCCAGCCCTGGCGGCCCACTGTGATTTTGCACCCTTCGGAGTAAAGAACTTTCACGCCGGGGCCGACGCGATCGCGAATGCCCTGAAGAATGCTGACGCTGTGGGCGGGCTCCCGGCTGTAGCCGCCCAGGTGAACGTCCGCCGCGTTAGGGCCGATAACGGCCACAGACTTGAGTTTTTTCAAATCCAGCGGCAGCAGGTTGCCGTCGTTTTTCAAAAGCACAATTGCTTCCTGCGCCACGCGCAGGGCCAGCTTCCGATGTTCAGGGCTGTTGGTGATTTGCTGCGCGTAGTCGGGATTCACGTAGGGATGCTCAAAAAGTCCGAGGCGGAATTTCGCGGTGAGGACTCGCGCGACGGCTTTGTCCAGTTCTGCTTCCGGAATTGCTCCGGAGCGCACTTGGTCGACGATCGTGCGATAGACGGAACCATCGCTCAAATCAAAATCCACGCCGGCGGCCAAAGCCTCGCGCGCCGCCTGGGCATTGTCGGCGGCGACGTGGTGAGTGGCTACGAGCATCTGAAGGCCGCCGCCATCGGAAGTGACGTAACCGTCAAAGCCCCACTCTTCGCGAAGAACATTTTCCAGCAGCCAGCGGTTGATATGCGAAGGGACGCCGTCAATTTCGTTGTACGACGCCATCACGCTTCCCACATCGGCTTCCTGAACCGCGGCTTGAAAGGGCACCAGGAAATATTCCCGTAGAATGCGCTCTGAAAAATTGGCGGGAGCTGTATTGGTTCCGCCTTCAGGCTGGCCGTGGGCGGCAAAATGTTTTGCCGTCGCCATCACATGATGCCGGTCGATGAGGTAATTGGAGCCCTGCAAACCTTCAATGGCCGCCACGCCCATGCGCGAGACGAGATAGGGATCTTCACCGTAGGTCTCCTCCGTGCGCCCCCAGCGCGGGTCGCGCGCCAGGTCAAGCACGGGCGTGAACGCCTGAGTGGCTCCCGAAGATGCCATTTCATCCGCGGCGGCCGTGAAAGCCTGGCTGACGAGATCAGGATCCCAGGTGCTGGCCAGCCCAAGGACTTGGGGAAAGCTCGTGCTCCCGTTGGACATGTAGCCATGCAAGGCTTCTCCCTGGAAAAGCGAAGGGATGCCCAAACGTGTTTTTTCCAGCAAGAACTTTTGGATGGCGTTGCGCGCTACCGCAGCATCACGCGGGCTGACGTCTGAATCGACGCTGAACATGCGACGCAGGGTTTGCATCACTTGCGGCGGGATGGATTGCTGGCCAGCATCGCGGACCATGCGCTGCCGCCCGCCGGCAATCTGGTCAACCTTTTCCTCGAGTGTCATTCGCGGCAACAAATCCGCCACGCGCTGCGGGATCGGCAGCGCCGGATTGCGATAATCCGGCACGGCTTGCTGGGCCCTAGCGCCCGCCGCAATACTGAGCATAAACAATAGACAACCATAGAAACGCATGATGCCCCCCTGATGAGCGTGATTGTTTCGGCCTTTTATAACATGCATTCGGCTAAATAAAAAACGGCGGCAACAGATTCTATGCTGAATGGCCGATTAATGATTGCTGTTTGACGATTTGACCAGGAGACCGTTGCCTTTGTCATTCAGCAAAGTGTTTTCATTCACTCAATCGCCGGGCCGTCAGAGAGGGGAAAATTAGAAACTGAATAGGGGAAACTGGAAACTGGAAAATGGAAACTGGTGATTCTAAAACATGAGCTAATGTGCAATTTCCAGTTTCCGCTCCAATCACCAATTGCCAATCATTCGTACCTAAGTGCCACCATGGGGTCGACCTTGGTCGCCCGCCGCGCGGGAATGTATGCTGCGAGCACCGCAGTAGCAGTGAGCAGCAAAGGCGGCACCACGAGAGTCAGCGGATCACTTGGGCGAATGCCATACAGCAGGCTTGCCATCAGTCGCGTGAGACCCAACGCCAAGGCAATTCCGGCTGCCACGCCGGCCAGGGCGAGGCGCAACACTTCTCCCAACACCAGCCGCAGAATCTCGCGCCGGGTCGCTCCGAGCGCCATGCGGATGCCAAACTCGTGGGTGCGGCGCGAAACCAAATACGAGCTCACACCGAATACTCCGGCTGCGGCCAGGATCAGGGCCAGGGCGCCGAAGAGGCCGAGCAGCCAGGTGCGTAAGCGGGCCTTGCCAAGTGACGCATCGACGGCCTCTGACATCCACTGGATGTCGGTCACGGGGAGATCACGATCAACCTCATGGACCTTTTGCCGGATGGCGGCGGTTGCGGCGTCGGCGCTCGACGAGGTCTTGACCACCAGGACCACGCCCCAAAGAGGAACTTGCGCAAACGGCACGTACATCATCGGTGCAGGAGCATGATTCAGAGCAATATCCCGCACGTCTCCGACAACCCCGATAATTTCGCGTTTGAGGTTGCTATCCAGCGGAGGCCCGAAGATGAGCTGCTGGCCGAGCGGATCTTGATGGGGAAAGTAAAGCCGCGCCAGGGCTTCGCTGATGATCGTAACTCGCGGGGTGGACATGGCGTCCTGCCGGCTAAAGTAGCGCCCGCGCAGGAGGGGAATACCCACCACGTGGAAGTAGTTCGGACTCACCGAAACGAAGTGGGCAGTGTTAATCCTGCCGGAAGGCATGCCAGGGGCATTTGCAATCTTGAAATCCATACTCGCCCTTTGGTTGGCCAGAGGCAGCGGCATACCGACGGCCGAATCCCGCAAGTCAGGCTGGGCCTGGACTCGTGACATAAGTTCGTTCGAAAATTCGACCCACTGTTCTGGCTTCGAATACTGAAACCGAGGAAGCGACACTTCAGCTTTCAGAAGCTGCTGGGTATCGAAGCCGGGATTGACCGCCATGAGCGCCGCGAAGCTCCGGATCAGCAAGCCCGCTCCCACCAGGAGCACCATCGCCAGCGCGACTTCAGCAGCAACAAGAAAATTGCGTGCCCGCCCGCGCCGCGCGCTTTCGCCGGCACGCCCGGCGCTTTCCTGAAGCGTTGTCTGAAGGCGTGGATCAGCGGCGAATAGCGCAGGAGCCACTCCAAACAGCAGGCTGGCCCCGAGTGAAAGCAAGAGGGCGAAGGCCAGCACCGAACCGTCCATTCGAATCGACTCGGCGCCAGGAAAGTTCGGCGGCAGCAGTCCGCTCAGCCCTTGAACGCCCCAGCGTGCCAGAGCGATACCAACGGCAGCTCCCAGCAGACCGAGCACAGCGCTCTCAGTCAGCAACTGGCGCAGAATTCGGGTCCGACTTGCGCCCAGGGCCGCCCTTACGGCGAACTCTTTGGCGCGACTCGTCGCACGCGCCAGCAGAAGATTGGCCACGTTGGCGCACGCGATCAGGAGAACAAGTCCGACCGCAGCCAGTAACACGAAGAGAGGGGCCGAAGCGCCCGCGGTCATCACCTTTTGTAGAGATAAGGTGCGAATTGCCCACCCGTCATCCCCGGGCCGATACTGCGAGGCCAGCCGCCGCCCGAGCGCATCCATTTCCGCCTGGGCCTGCGCCAAAGACATTCCCTGTTTAAGCCGGGCGATGGCGGTCAAAATATGCCCGGTCGGGCGCTTCGTCAGAGGGCCGAAAAGAGGGTCCTGGACCATCTGGATCCAAAGTTGTCCTCCGCGGCCATCGAGCGAAAATTGAAAATTGGCTGGCATTACGCCAACCACTGTGAAAGGCCGCTTGTCCAGATCGATTGACTTCCCAATCAGGGCAGAGTCCGCACCGAAACGGCTGCGCCACAAACCGTAGCTCAACACCGCCACCGGAGCGGCGCCCTGCTCGCCGTCCTCAGGCAAGAATGTGCGGCCCGCCAGAGGCGCAACGCCCAGAATCGAAAAAAAATCCGCAGTCACGTCGCCTACCTTCACCACCATGGGTTCGTCCCGGCCCGTCAGCGTGAGCTCGTGTCCCTGAACCCCGGCCATACCACTGAAAACGTGGTTCTGCCTCCGCCATTCCAGGAACTCAGGGTAGGAGCAGCCACTCCCCGTGATTCCTGACGCCTGATTCACTTCGAAAACCCTGACCAATTGACCCGGACTGGCAAAGGGCAGCGGCTTCAAAAGCACGGCGTACACCGCGCTGAATATGGCCGTGTTGGCGCCGATGCCCAGCGCCAGAGTGAGAATGGCCACCGCCGCGAAGGTTGGATTTCGGCGCAGTTGGCTGAGACCGGAGCGAACATCCTGAGAAAATGTGTCCATCAAGGGCAGCCCCCTCTGCTCGCGATAGTTTTCTTTCACTTGCTCGACGCCGCCAAAACTTTGCAGCGCCGCGTAACGCGCGTTTTCTCGCGACATCCCGCGCCGCACGTTTTCTTCGATCAGCATTTCGAGGTGCGCGCGCAGCTCTTCATTCATCTCCTGCTCAAGGCGGCCCTTGCGGAACAGGGCGGCAAAGCGTGAAGCGAATTGTTTGAGCCAGGTCATACACGTATGTAGCGCGGGTGTCCTCACCCGCGATCCGTGGCGCGGCTAGGGACAGCCGCGCTACTCCTCTCCAGTTTATTCGTACCGCAGCGCCACCATCGGATCCACTTTCGTCGCCCGCCGCGCCGGAATGTAGGAGGCGAGCAAGGCAACACCAGTCAGCAGTAATGATAAGGCTGCAAAGGTGAGAGGGTCACTGGGCGTAATGCCGTACAGCAAGCTGGCCATGAGGCGTGTAAGCCCCAGAGCCGAGGCTAATCCGACGCCCACCCCAATCAGGGTGAGAAGCAATCCTTCTCCGATCATCAGGCGCAAAATATCGCGACGCGTAGCTCCGAGCGCCGATCGAATGCCAATCTCGTGCGTGCGCTGGGTCACCGAGTAAGAGAGAACACCGTAAATGCCAACAGCCGAGAGCAATAGCGCGAGGGCCGCAAACATGCCGAGCGCTGAGGCGACAAAATTCTGACGCCAGAGGGATTCAGAGAGGACGTTCTCCATTGTACGCACCTGAATTACGGCCTGATCGCGGTCGATCACCCACACCGCCTTGCGCACGGCTGGGGCGAGCTCAAGCGGGTTTGAAGTTGTGCGGATCACGAACGTCACCAGGAAAGAAGCAAATGACGGATGCTGCCCGTAAGGTTCGTAGATCTCCGGGTTAACGGCTGAATCGACGGAGTCCTGCTTGGAGTCCGCTACCAGGCCCACAATCAAAGCCGGGGCATTCTTCGGGCAGGCGCCATCGAGCTGCCGGCCGACCACGTTCTCATCGCGCCAGTATAGGCGCGCCATGGTTTCATTTATGATCCGAACACAGCCGGCATTGGCGTCGCTGTCAGACGGAGTAAAATCGCGGCCTGCAACCAGAGGTATTCCCATGGTCTGAAAATATCCAGGGCTCAGAGTACGTCCGGCAACGTAAACGCTGCTGCCGGGATTCGGGGATGAATCCCTGGGCATGGGAAATTCGAGTGATAAGTGAAATCCTGTGAGGGGAAGGTTGTTGGCCATCGCCGCAGCTTTCACGCCGGGTATGGCTCTGATGCGGTCCAGGACCTCGCGGTAAAACTCCACCGATTTCGGGCCTGCCGAATACTTGTACTGCGCAAGTGGCACCCGCACCGTTAAGAGGTGATCCGAATTGAAACCCGTGGGGGCGATGGCCAGGCGCCGGAAACTTTGAATCATTAACCCCGCTCCCACCAGCAGGACTAGTGCGAGGGCAACCTCGGAAACAACCAGCGCCCGCTGCAGGCCATATCTATGCGTCATTGCCCCCGCAATCCGGCCTCGCTGTTTAAGCCACTCATCCAGGTTATGGGCGGAGATGCGCAGCGCAGGCACCAAGCCGGAAACGATTCCCGCCAACAGCGAAATCGCCACGGTGAACGCCAGGACGCGAAGATTGATGGCAATCTCGTGCAGTCCGGGCTCAACCAAAGAGTACTTTGGAATCAAACTCACAATCCCATGGAGTGCCAGATAACCCAGCGCCAGACCCGCAGCACTGGCCATGCCTGCCAACACCAAACTTTCCACCAATAATTGACGGATTAACCTTGAACGGCCGGCGCCCAATGCGGCACGGATCGCTATTTCGCCTTGCCGGGCCGCGCCACGCGCCAGTAACATGCTGGCTACGTTGGCGCAAACAATCATGAGCACGAAAACAACCGAACCCATTAGCGCGAGCAGGGCGGTGCGGAGGATTCCTTGGATCCCTTGCATCTTGAATGGCTCGACCGAAGCAGTCCAACCCGAATTCGTCTTCGGGTATTGCATGGCGAGACGGCGCGCAACCGTGTCCATTTCGGCCTGAGCTTGCTGGAGGGTGTAGCCGGTCTTTAGGCGCGCGATGACATGGAGCGAACGGCCTTCATGATCGTTCTTGTCGGCGGCGCTGAGGTTGAGCGGAATCCACAATTGAGCGTTGGCCCCCGGAAACTCAAAATCAGCCGGCGCGACGCCAATCACTGTGTAAGGTTGGCCGTCAAGAACCAGCGCTTTGCCGATCACTCCGGGGTCTGAGCCGAAATGGCTGCGCCAATATTCATGACTTAAAATCAGGGACTTGCTTTCGCCCGGGACGAAAGTGCGCCCGAGGATTGCATTGACCCCCAGGAGGTGAAAAAGATTTGTTGAAACAGGCGAGGCCCAGACTTCGTCGGGATCACCCGCCCCAGTCAAGGTGCGAAAATCCCAGGCTTTGTAGGCCGCAAGATTCCGGAAGGCGGCAGTCGTGCTTGCCCAGTCAGAAAAATCTCCCGCCGACACCGGGTAAACTTTGTGCTGCGGGTTCCTAGAACCGATTTCAACCAGTTGGGAAGGGTTCTGGTAGGGCGGCTTGTGCAGCAGGACTGCTTCGACGACGCTAAATATGGCGGTGGTCGCCCCGATGCCGAGGGCGAGGGTCAGAACGGCAATTGCCGTAAAGCCGGGGCTTTTTGCCAGCATCCGTATGCCATAGCGAAGGTCTTGCAGAATCGCCTCAAGCGTGACCAGCCCTCTTTGCTCGCGATAGTTTTCTTTCACTTGCTCGACGCCGCCAAAACTTTGCAGCGCCGCGTAACGCGCGTTTTCTCGCGACATCCCGCGGCGCACGTTTTCTTCCATCAGCATTTCGAGGTGCGCGCGCAGTTCGTAATTCATGTCCTGTTCGAGATGCCGCTTGCGGAACAGGGCAGAGAAGCGTGAAGCGAATTGTTTGAACCAGGTCATACACGCATGTGGCGCGGGTGTCCTCACCCGCGATCCGTGGCGCGGCTATGGACAGCCGCGCTACAACGTTGACCCCTCTCCAGTTTATTCATACCGCAGCGCCACCATCGGATCCACTTTCGTCGCCCGCCGCGCCGGAATGTAGGAGGCGAGCAACGACACAGTCACGAGAGCCAACGGGACCACCACAAAAGTGGCGGGATCGGTGGCCTGAACGCCATAGAGAAAGCTGGTGATAAATCGCGTGAGCGCCCAGGCGCCAACCAGGCCGAAGGCAACGCCGGCTAATGTCACTCCCAGTGCCTGGCGAGCCACTAGCCCGAGCACATCACGCCGATGGGCGCCGAGCGCCATGCGGATGCCGATCTCGCGGGTGCGCTGGGTCACCGAAAACGCCATCACGCCGTAAATCCCCACTGTGGCCAGTGCGAGCGCAATGCCGGCAAATATTCCGAGCATGAGCATGTTGAAGCGTCGCGGGGCCACGGAATCCGAGAGTGTCTGGTCGAGCGTGGTGACGTTATAAATGGGCTCCTCGGGATCGATGGCGGCAATCTGGGCGCGCACGGCGGATATCACGTTGACAGGATCGGCGGCGGTTCGCACGGCAAGCTGCATGCCAAGAATCCTCGTTTGCTGGAAGAGAGGGAAGTAGATCTCCGATTCCACATCGGCGCTCAGGCCCTCGTGACGGGTATCAGCCACCACCCCGACCACGGTGCGCTTGTCGAGTATCCCAGGAAGTTTCTTTCCCAACGGGTTTTCGCCAGGCCAAATGTGGCGGGCCAGGGCTTCATTGATTACGGCTACTTTCGGCGCCTGGTCGTCATCCGCATCGGTGAAAGTGCGGCCCTTTAACACACGGATGCCGAGGGTGGAGAAGTAGGCCGGGCTCACCGTCAGGCCCGACATCGTCATGCCCTTATTTGAGGCGGCGCGGGATTCTGGCGCTAAACTTACCACGATGAATAATTTGTCCAGATAAGGACTGAGGGGGAGTGAATCCACGAACGCGGCGGAGCGCACGCCGGGCAAAGTCTCCACCCGCCGCAGCACTTCCAAATAGAAAGCGCGCTTTTGGAGCGCCTGGGGGTATCGCGAATCCGTCAGGCTGAGGTTCATGGTCAGGATATGCTCGGTGGTGAATCCGGGATCGACCGAGAGGAAACGATAAAAGCTTTTGATCAGCAACCCGGCGCCGATCAGCAGGATCAAAGCCAGAGAGAGTTCCGCCACCGCCAACCCTCCCCGCAGTAAGCCGCTGCGCGCGCCTGTTCCTTGTGATCCTTCCTTCAGCTTCTCGGAAAGATTCAGGCGGGTGGCCGCCAGCGCCGGAGCAAGCCCAAACAGAATGCCGGTGATGACGGTTATCCCCAACGTAAAGAGCAGGACTGCAGAATCCAGCCTGACGGGAGTGACACTCAAAATTTCACCCCCCACACTGGCCGGGATGAAGCGCGTCATCAGTTTGACGCCCCAGGCCGCAAGCATCAGTCCTGCCACGCCGCCCGCCAACGCCAGGATCAGGCTTTCCGAAAGCAGTTGGCGAACCAGCCGCCAATGCCCTGCACCCAGCACGGCGCGCACGGCCACTTCCCGAGTACGCGCTGAAGACCGGGTGAGCATCAAGTTGGCCACGTTGGCGCAGGCGATCAGCAGCACGAGGCCAACCGCTCCGAGCAAAGTGAGCATGGCAGGCCGCAGGTTTCCCGCCAACTGTTCTTCTAGAGTGACCACTTTAAGCTGGGTGTCCGAGGGACTACTCAGGCGCTTCACTTGACGCGAGCCTCCACCCCCCGCGGGACCCGGCCCGTCATTATTCATCTGGAAAGCTTCGGCACGCTTCCGGATGGCATCAAGATCAGCCTGGGCGCGTGCAATGGTGACGCCCGGCTTCATCAGACCAATGATGCGCACGAACCTGGGCCCTGGAGCCCCTTCACGCATTCGCTCGCCGGTCTCATTCAATTGAAGAGGGACGAGCATCTGGATTTCAGCATTTCCCGGGAAACGGAAGCTTGCCGGCATCACGCCCACCACGGTATAAGGCGCACTGTTGAGTGTGACGGTCTTGCCGAGAACCTGGGGGTCGGATCCGAAATACTGCTGCCAGAAAGACTGCATTAGAACCACAGTAGTGGGGCCGTTGGGCTGGTCTTCCTCGTGGGTGAAGCTGCGGCCAAGCTGGGGATCGACGCCGAGGGTTTGGAAAAAGTTCGCACTCACCCCCGCGGCGTGGATGCGAGCGGGTGTGCCGCGGCCGGTGAGGTTGAAACTGACGGCAGGGTCGTATGCCGCCATCCGCTCCAGAGTCTTGTTCTGGTCGCGCCAATCGAAGTAGTCCCCCCCGGGGACGAGTTCCGCGTTGAGCTCGGGAATCACCTCGGAGATCCACACCAGCCGGCGGCTGTGAGGATAAGGGAGCGGGCGTAACACCACTGCATTCACCACACTGAATATTGCTGTATTCGCGCCAATGCCCAGCGCCAGCGTGAGCATCGCCACGGCTGTGAATCCCGGATTGCGGCGCAATTGGCGCAGCCCGAATCGAATATCCTGCAGCAAAGTTTCCATGATGGGCAACCCCCGTTGGTCTCTGTAGACTTCCTTCGTTTGATCCACGCCGCCGAAACTGCGCAGAGCGGCGCAGCGAGCTTCATCACGCGACATCCCGCGGCGCACGTTTTCTTCGATTAGCATTTCCAGGTGTGAGCGCACTTCGTCATTCATCTCCTGTTCAAGTCGCTGCTTGTGGAACAGGGCAGAGAAGCGTGAAGCGAATTGTTTGAGCCAGGTCATACACGCATGTGGCGCGGCTAGGGACAGCCGCGCTTCAAAGTTGACCCCTCTCCAGTTTATTCATACCGCAACGCCACCATTGGATCGACCTTCGTCGCCCGCCGCGCCGGAATGTAGCAGGCGAGCAACGACACAGTCACGAGAGCCAGCGGGACCACCACAAAAGTGGCGGGATCGGTGGCCTGAACGCCATAGAGAAAGCTGGTGATAAATCGCGTGAGCGCCCAGGCGCCAACTAAGCCGAAGGCAACGCCGGCTAAAGTCACGCCCAGTGCCTGGCGAGCCATTAGCGCGAGCACATCGCCCCGTTCGGCGCCGAGCGCCATGCGAATGCCGATCTCGCGGGTGCGCTGAGTCACCGAAAACGCCATCACGCCGTAAATCCCAACTGTGGCCAGTGCGAGCGCGATGCCGGCGAAAATTCCGAGCATGAGCATGTTGAACCGGCGTGGGGAGATGGAATCCGAGAGAGTCTGTTCAAGTGTCGTGACGTTGTAAATGGGCTGCTCGGAATCGATTGCCGCAATCTGGGTGCGCACAGCGGATATCATGCTGACAGGATCGGCGGCGGTTCGCACGGCAAGCTGCATGGGAGTAATCAGCCCCGATTGGAGAAGTGGCAAGTAGATCTCAGATTCCACATCGGCGCTCAGACCCTCGTGGCGCGTATCAGCCACCACCCCGACCACGTTGATCATGTCGTTCATCAGTGGAAGTTCCTTTCCCAACGGGTCTTCACCCGGCCACATGTGGTGAGCCAGTGTTTCATTGACCACGGCCACTTTCGGCGCCTGCTCGTCATCCGCGTCAGTGAAAGTGCGGCCCTTCAACACTTGGATGCCAAGGGTGGAGAAATAAGCAGGACTCACAGTCAATTGGGACAACAGCAAATTAGCATTGGACGCGGCGCCTCTCTCAATGGCCGTTTGCGTTCGGATCATCATTTTCATGTGATAGGGAGTGAGGGGCAGGGAATCCACGAACGCGGCGGAGCGCACCCCCGGCAGAGACTCCACGCGCCGCAGCACTTCCATATAGAAGGCGCGCCTTTGGATCGCCTGGGGATATCGAGAATCCGTCAGGCTGAGGTTCATGGTCAGAATATTGTCAGTGGTGAATCCCGGATCGATTGATAGCACGCGGTAAAAGCTTTTGATGAGCAGCCCGGAGCCGATTAGCAGGATTAATGCCAATGAGAGTTCCGCCACCGCCAACGCTCCTCGCAGCCAGCCAGTGCGGGCACCCGTGCCCTGTGATCCTTCCTTCAGCTTTTCCGAAAGATTCAGGCGCGTGGCCGCCAGCGCCGGAGCCAGCCCAAACAGGATGCCGGTAACCACCGCCAGAGCCAGCGTAAAGAGAAGCACTTGCGCATCCAACCTGACCGGAGCTACATTCAAGATTGAGGCTCCCAAACTTTCTGGAATGAGGCGAGTCATCACGCGCACACCCCAGGCCGCGACCAGCAATCCTGCTACACCGCCCGCCAACGCCAGAATCAGGCTCTCCGAGAAAAGTTGGCGAACCAGTCGCCAACGCCCTGCACCCAGCACGGCGCGCACTGCAACTTCTCGAGTGCGTGTTGACGCGCGAGTGAGCATCAGGTTGGCCACGTTGGCGCAAGCAATCAACAGAACCAGGCCAACCGCCCCGAGCAAAGTGAGCATGGCAGGCCGCAGGTTTCCCGCCAAATGCTCTTCCAGCATGATTACTTTAAGCTGAGTGTCTGGGGGAGCAATCAGGCCCATCTTTCTATGCGGTCCACCGGTGGGCGCCGGTGAGCCCGGTGGAAGTCTTGGGCCACCCGAGTTCGCTGCGGCGCCCGGCGCAATTCGCACCACGTTCCCTTGACCCGGTGCGCTGCCCGTTGATGGACTCATCACTGCCGGGCCTTTGCCGAAATGCAAATTGTTGCCCGAAGGAGTTCGCGCCAAGTCTTGCGGGCCCGGTGGCGGGCCGCCCGCTGAGCGATGCGCTTCTATTGGACCGTTGCCGCCGGCTGGGGCGTGACCATCGGCCACCTGAATCGGGCCGCCACCCGAAGGCGCAGGCGCTCCTCCTGAAGTCGTCATGCGCACCATTAAACCTCCACCAGCGGGCCCGCCCATGGGCCCCGGGCCGGGACCACCAGCGTCCATTTGGGGAGGCTTTGCCCTCTTCCGGATGGCGTCCAGGTCAGACTGGGCGCGCGCGATGGTCACGCCGGGCTTCAGCAGACCAATGATGCGGACCAACTTCATCATATGACGCAATCGCTCCTGGGCCTCATTCAACTGTAACGGAACGAGCATTTGAATTTCCGCGTCCCCGGGAAAGCGGAAACTCGCCGGCATCACGCCCACCACCACATAAGGAGCGCCGTTAAGCGTAATCGTCTTGCCCAGCACCAGGGGATCAGACCCGAAGTACTGTTGCCAGAATGCTTGCATCAGAACTACTGTGTTCGGGCCGTTGGGTTGATCCTCTTCGGGAATGAAGCTGCGGCCAAGCTGGGGATTGACGCCCAGAGTCTGGAAAAAGTTGGCGCTCACCTGCGCGGCGTGGACGCGCGCCGGCGTGCCGCGGCCGGTCAGGTTGAAGCTGACTGCCGGGTCGTAAGCCGTCATCCGCTCGAAGGATTTGTTTTGGTCTCGCCAGTCGAGATAGTCCGCCCCGGCCGCGAGTTCCGCGTTGAGTGACGGGATCACTTCAGCGATCCATACCAGCCGGTCGCTTTGAGGATAAGGAAGCGGCCGCAGCACTACCGCGTTTACAACGCTGAAGATTGCTGTATTCGCGCCAATGCCCAGCGCCAGCGTAAGAACCGCCACGGCTGTGAATCCTGGATTGCGGCGCAATTGGCGCAGCCCGAATCGAATGTCCTGCAGCAAAGTTTCCATAATGGGCAACCCCCTTTGATCCCGGTAGACCTCTTTCGTTTGCTCGACCCCGCCAAAAGTTTGCAGGGCGGCGTAGCGCGCTTCTTCCTGTGACATTCCGCGCCGCATGTTTTCCTCGATTAGCATTTCGAGATGCGCGCGCATCTCCTTTTTCATCTCTTGTTCGAGACGCTGCTTGCGAAACATGGCAGCGAAGCGTGAAGCGAATTGTTGCAGTGAATTCATGGGAAGTCTTCAGTTCTCAGTTTTCAGTAACCACTAAGACCAGTTGCTTCTTTCACTGACGACTGACAAAGGACATTTCCTTCAATCGTCAATCGGCAATCACTCGTACCTCAACGCCTCTATCGGGTCCACTTTCGTTGCGCGCCGGGCGGGAAGGTAGCAAGACGCCAACGCCACGAGCAACACCACAAGCGGCGCACCTATCAGGATCATTCCGCTTGAAACGTGGAAGCCGTTAAAGCTCGCGGCAAAGAGTCGGGGCAGGGCCAGCGAAATGAGGAAACCGACCCCCGTTCCAATCAGGGCCAGAGACATAGCGTTGCGGAGCACCAAGCGAAGAATTTCGCCCCGGCCGGCCCCGAGCGCCATGCGGACGCCGAATTCCTGCGTGCGCTGCCCAACGAGATAGGCCAGGAGGCCGTAAATCCCCACCGCTGCCATCAGCAGCGCAAGTCCGGCAAAAGTTCCCATCAGCTCAGCCATCACATTGTCGCCTTGCCCAGAATCTTGAATCACCTTGTCCATGGTTCGCACGCTGATCAGCGCCTGATCCTTGTCCACGGCGAACACTGCCTGTCGTAATGCGGCGGAAAACGCGGCTGGATTGCCGCGAGTGCGAACCATAATCTTGATCGTATCAGAAGGCTGTGCCAGGAGCGGTTCGAAGATGTGCGGGCGCGGCGCCGTTTGCCCGGAATACTCATTGACGTTTCCAGCTACGCCCACGACTTCACTCCACGCGCCGGGTTGTTTTCCGTGGCTGATTTCGATGTGGCGGCCGAGCGGATTTACGTTGGGAAAGTATTTGCGGGCGAATGCTTCGTTCACAATCGCCACCGGTGCGCTGTTCGCGTTGTCGGCGGCCGTGAATTCGCGGCCATCGAGAAGCGGAATCTGGGCGGTGTGAAAATAACTCGGACTGATCAGAAAGTATCCCGCCGACGGCTGCTCGTTGGGTGCGGCCGCGGGCTGGCCCTCCAAAGTGAAGGACACTTCATGCGGGAACTGAAAAGGCAGGTGCCTGGTGAGCGCGGCGGACCGCACTTCGGGCGCGCTCTCGAGTTGGCGCAGCAAATTCTGAGCGAACGCAGCCCGACGCGCCGGTTCTTTATATGAGTCGCCACTGAGCGAAACAGATGCGGTCAGGGTGTTGTGAGGGTTGAAGCCTGGCGCGGCACGCAACTCCTCGATGAAACTCCTTACGAAGAGCCCCGCTCCCACCAGAAGAATCAGGGAGAGGGCGAGCTCGCCGACCACCAGCAAATTCTGCAATCGGCGATGCTCGCGGCCGGCGCTGGTGGTGCGCGAGTTCTCTTTCAGCCCGGCGGCCGGCCCGGAGCGGGAGATCTGAAGCGCCGGCGCCAAGCCGAAGACCAGTGCCGCCAGAACCGAAGCCGCCAGCGTGAACAGCAAAACGGATTTGTCGATGTAGACTTCCCGCGCCAGGATTAATGTGTACTCGTTCCAGTTCAGTTGGGTGCGGAGCGCGCGAATACCCAGGACGCTGATGGCCAGCCCCAGTCCACCGCCTGCCAGTGACAGCAACACGCACTCCGATAAAAGCTGCCGCGCCAGACGCAGGCGGCCTGCGCCCAAGGCGGCGCGAATGGCAAACTCGCGCTGCCGCGCCATGTTGCGGGCCAGCAGCAGATTGGCGAGATTGGCGCAGGCGATAAGAAGGACGAAAATCACCGCGCCCATCAAGACATTCATTGCGGGTCGCGTGTTGGACGTATCGGCCATGTACTTTTGCAATGTCACAACGTTCGCGCCCCAACCCTTGTTGCTATCGGGATGATCAGTGGCGAGGCGCTGTGCGATGGCCCCGAGCTCAGCCTGCGCCTGGGGTTGGCTTGCGCCCGGCTTCAGGCGCGCGAAAACGTCAAGGGACCGGTCTTTGCGCCCTTCGGGGTCAAGTTGCTCCGGCTTGAATTCGATGGGCATCCAAAGCTGGGCGGGAAAAATCCACATTCGAAACCGGCTGGGGACAACTCCGATCACTGTGTAATCCCCGCCGTTGATCTTGATGCTGCGACCGATGGCTGCCGGATCGGCGCCGAAATGCTGTCGCCACAAATCTTCACCAATCATCGCCACCTTGGCGTGCCCCGGCTGATCCTCGTCAGGAGCAAAGCTACGTCCGCGAATGGACGTCACACCCAGCACTCGAAAATAATTGGCGGATACTTTTCCGCCCGGCACCTGTTCCGGCTCCACGCTGCCGCTCAACGTGAAACTGTCAAACGTGGCCGCGGCCATGCCGGTATAGGAATTCGCCTGCCGGCGCCAATCGAGAAAATCGGGCGCGGAGACCAAAGACAGGTCGGGCATCCAACCGCCCTTCGGATTGGTGCTGCACAGCATCATGACTCGATTGGGATCTTTGACCGGAGGCTGGCGCAGTAAAATGCCTTGGACGAAACTGAAGATGGTGGTGTTTACTCCGATACCCAGCCCGAGCGTGACAATGGCGACCGCCGCGAAGCCGGGATTCTTGCCCAGCATCCTGACCCCAAAGCGAACGTCTTGCCACAAAGTTTCAAACATGACCAGCCCTCTTTGCTCGCGATAGTTTTCTTTCACTTGCTCGACGCCTCCAAAACTTCGCAGCGCCGCGTAACGCGCGTTTTCTCGCGACATTCCGCGCCGCACGTTTTCTTCGATCAGCATATCCATGTGTGAGCGCAGTTCGTCCTTCATGTCCTGTTCGAGGCGGCCCTTGCGGAACAGGGCGGCAAAGCGTGAAGCGAATTGTTTGAGCCAGGACATACACTCATGTAGCGCGGGTGTCCTCACCCGCGATCCGTGGCGCGGCTAGGGACAGCCGCGCTACAAAGTTGACCCCTCTCCGGTTTATTCATACCGCAGCGCCACCATGGGATCGACTCTGGTCGCGCGCCGCGCCGGTAGGTACCCTGCCAGGAACGCCACACATCCCAAAAGCAATGCGGCAGCCGCAACGGTGGCTGGGTCGCGGGGCCCCAAGCCGAACAACAAACTCCTTAACGCCGTCGCAGCCGCCAGAGAAATGACGATGCCGGCGGCTTCACCCACCAGCAGGATGAGCGCCACGTCGCGAATTACCAGGCGCACAATTGCTGTGGCTTGCGCGCCCAGCGCCATGCGGATGCCGAACTCCGACCGCCGCAACGTGACCTGGTAATTGATGTTTCCGTAAAGCCCGATCATCGCCAAAAGTAATGCCACTGCTCCGAAGAACACTGACAGCAGGGCGAGCAAACGCTCCTGAACCATGGCATCGTCCACCAACCGCTCGAGCGCATTGAATTTGAGGGGAATCTCACGGTTGACGCTTGCAACGGCGCGTTCCACGGCGTTTTCCAGGCCGGCAAGGCGGCCCGCAGTTCGAATTTCGAAGATCACCTGCCCTTCCCGCTCCGGGTACTGCTGGATAGGGAAGAAAGCGGTTGGGGGCTTACTCCCGCGCAGTGATACGTAATCAGCGTCCGCCACGATCCCAACGACCTCGATGGGCGGGCCCGGCTTTAGGTTGGGGGCGATGTGAATCACGTGGCCGATGGGATTGACCGGCCCAAAGAATTTGCGCGCAAACGCCTGGTTCACTACTGCCACTCTTTGCGCCGTTTGGGCATCGGAGTTGGTAAAATCGCGGCCGGCGAGCATCGCCATTCCCATGCTCGAGAAATAGCCGGGTGACATGAACATCATCAGGGACACGGAATCATCGCCCCTGGGCGCGTTCGGCGTGTCGGCATAAACATGGTTGGCCGAGCGCCGGCCGCTCAGCGGGACATCCTCGCTGCGGCCTACCGATACGACGCCCGGAAGCGCACGGAGGCGGGCCTGAATCTCGTTTAAGATTGCCGGGCGGTCCTCGGCCTTGATGGTTGTGGACCATAGGTTCGCGGTAACCAGCAGCACGTTTTTTCTTGTCAGGCCGGTGTCGGTCAATGCCAGCTTGACAAAACTGCGAAGGAACAGTCCTGCCGTTACCAGCAGCGTCAGCGAGAGCGCGACTTGCGTGGCTACAATCCACCGGTGCCAGTTGCTTCGGCGTTCGGTCTGCGATGCTGCGCTCCCGCGCAGAGAATCGCCAAGCGAAACACGCGTGGAGCGAAGCGCCGGCAGGATGCCGAACAGCGCGCCGGTCAGCAGGGCGACGGCTACCGTAAAGCCCAGGACTTTCAGGTCAGGCGTGAGAACGAAGAATAGGGTCTCGTCGCGCGTCGAGATGGCGCGCACTAGCAGGTTCGTCCCCCAGTGCGCCAACAACACCCCGGCGGCGGCGCCGCCGAGCGAGAGCATCACCGAATGAGTGAGCCACTGTCGTACCAGGCGCATGCGCGTGGCGCCCAGCGCCAACCGTACCGCCACTTCTTTGCTTTGGGCCGCCGCCCGCGCCAGCATGAGCGCGGCGATGTTGGCGCAGGCGATCAGCAAAACAAGGCCGACCACCGCCATCAGGACTGCCAAGGGCTGCCGGAAATGCTCGCGCAGATCAAACCCGACGCCGCTGCCCGCCGGCACGGCAGCCAAGCTGGTTCTCAGGAAGCTCTGCTTGTTATCGGCGTCCCAGTCGTCGGGAAGGGACGCGGCGGCAACCTGCGGCGCCACCGCCGCCAATCGAGCACTCAG
>Ga0070730_10001498_pt1 | contig 22393 bp, 16 predicted proteins | sample Coa_R1_3_FD_66447 | JGI IMG/M metagenome (GOLD analysis project Ga0070730, IMG submission 66447) | Surface soil microbial communities from Centralia Pennsylvania, which are recovering from an underground coalmine fire - Coalmine... | ecosystem: Environmental > Terrestrial > Soil > Unclassified ... | reverse complement strand
CGTCGACCCCCGCGGCATTCGCGTTCTGTGGCCTCGTCGCGAACGAAGCCGGTGGGCAAACGTGCTATCACGCCCTCGGCGAGGAGATCGCGACGCTGCTGGCGACGATCCCGGAGCGCGAGGCGCAATGCATACGCGCGCAGGAGCCCACGGCCATCGCTGCCTGCCGGCAGGGCGCGGGAATTCCGTCGCCGCGTTGACTTTTCCAGCAGCGATTCGCATTCTCCCAAAATGAAGGGTGTGTCGGAGCGGCTCCGGGTCGGAGGAGGTGCCGCGGTCCGTCCCGTTATCAAGGACGATCGCAATCCCGGCATGCCGCTCGATCTGGACCTGGTCCGCAACCTGCGCGTGAACCGCAGCGCGGTCGAGCGGCGCGCCGCCACCATTCCCACCCGGCGTACAGTAAAGAAGGAATGGCAGGCTGCCTGGCTCCTGCGGGCGATCACCTGCATGGATCTCACCACGCTCCAGGGCGACGACACACCCGGGAATGTGCTGCGGCTTTGCGCCAAGGCGCGCCGCCCGCTCCGGCCCGACCTGGTCGAGGCGCTCGGCGTCGCGCACCTCGACATCAAAGTCGGCGCGGTGTGCGTCTACCACGCGCTGGTGCCGACCGCCGTCGCCGCGCTCGCGGGTTCGGGGATTCCCGTGGCAGCCGTGTCGACGGGATTTCCCGCCGGCCTCAGCCCCTTTGCCCAGCGACTCGAGGAGGTGCAGGCTTCGGTGGCGGCGGGCGCGCAAGAGATCGACATCGTGATCACGCGGGCGCACGTGCTGACGGGCGACTGGCCGGCGCTGTACGCGGAAGTCCGCGCGTTTCGCGACGCCTGCGGCCGCGCGCACATGAAAGCGATCCTAGGGACCGGCGATCTCGCGACGCTGACCAACGTAGCGCGCGCCAGCATGGTCGCGATGATGGCGGGTGCCGACTTCATCAAGACGTCTACAGGCAAGGAGTCCGTCAATGCGGTGCTCCCGGTCGGCGTCGTGATGGCGCGCATGATCCGCGACTATGAGATGCGGACCGGCCACGCGATCGGCTTCAAGCCGGCCGGCGGGATTCGCGCCGCGAAGCAGGCGCTCGACTGGCTCATCCTTATAAAGGAAGAGCTGGGCGACCGCTGGCTGCGGCCGGCGCTGTTTCGCCTCGGCGCCAGCTCGCTGTTGACCGACATCGAGCGCCAGCTCGAGCACTTCGTGACGGGGCGCTATGCCGCGGCGCACCGTCATCCGATGGTGTGATGACGACCGTCGCCAAGATCTTCGAGACGATGGAGTACGGACCGGCGCCCGAGAGCGACGCGCCGGCGCTCGAGTGGATTCGCCAACATGACTCCGGACGGTTCGGCCATTTCATCGATGGCCGCTGGGCGCCGCCTGCCGACGGACAGTACTTCGAGACGATCAACCCCGCGACCAAGGCCGTGCTGGCGCGCGTCGCTCAGGGCGGCACGGCGGACGTCGCTGCCGCCGTTGCGGCCGCCAACGCCGCTGCGCCGGGTTGGGCGGCGTTACCGGCGCACGCGCGCGCCCGGTATCTGTACGCGCTGGCGCGCGAAGTGCAACGTCACTCGCGGTTGCTCGCCGTACTCGAGAGTCTCGATAACGGCAAACCCATCCGCGAGACACGCGATCTCGATATCCCGCTCGTCGCGCGGCATTTCTACCATCACGCCGGCTGGGCGCAGCTGCGCGATGCGGAATTTCCGGGCTATGTGCCCGTCGGCGTCGTGGGCCAGATCATTCCGTGGAACTTCCCGCTGCTGATGGTCTCGTGGAAAGTCGCGCCGGCACTCGCGGCCGGGAACACCGTGGTGCTGAAGCCCGCGGAGTTCACCCCGCTCACCGCGCTCTGCTTTGCCGAGCTCGCGCAGGCCGCGGGACTGCCCGCCGGCGTCTGCAACGTCGTTACCGGCGACGGCGCGACGGGCAAGCTCTTGGTCGAACATCCCGACGTCCAGAAGATCGCATTCACCGGCTCGACCGAAGTCGGACGCATCATCCGAAAAGCAACGGCAGGCACCGGCAAGAAACTCACGCTCGAGCTCGGCGGCAAAAGCCCATTCATCGTGTTCGAGGATGCCGATTTGGACAGCGTCGTCGAGGGCGTTGTCGACGCGATCTGGTTCAATCAAGGCCAGGTGTGCTGCGCCGGCTCCCGGCTCCTGGTCCAGGAAGGCATCGCCGATCGGTTGACGCAGAAACTTCGGGCGCGCATGGAGAAGTTGCGCGTCGGGTCGCCGCTCGACAAAGCGGTGGACATGGGTGCGATCGTCGCGCCCGTGCAGCTCGAGCGCATTCGCGGGCTGGTGGAGAAGGGCGTCGAGGAAGGCGCGAAGATGTGGCAGCCCTCGTGGGCGTGTCCGACCGACGGCTACTTCTATCCGCCCACGCTTTTCACCGACGTATCGCCGGCTGCCACGATCGCCCAAGTCGAGATCTTCGGTCCGGTACTGGTGAGCATGACCTTCCGCACGCCAAAGGAAGCGGTGGAGCTGGCGAACAACACCCCGTATGGGCTCGCGGCGAGCGTGTGGACTGAAAACATCAACCTCGCGCTCGACGTCGCACCGAAGCTCAAGGCCGGAGTGGTGTGGATCAACTCGACCAATCTGTTCGACGCCGCGGCGGGATTCGGTGGGTACCGCGAGTCCGGCTTTGGAAGAGAAGGTGGGCGCGAGGGGATGTACGAGTATCTCAAACCAAGCTGGGAGAATGAGAAGGGAGAAGGGAGAAGGGAGATGGCGAGAAGGGAGATGGCCGATACGGCGACAAAGCCGTCATCCTCATCGGCGCCTGCATCTCCCATCTCCCTTCTCCCCTCAATTGATAGGACGTACAAACTGTTCATTGGAGGCAAGCAAACCAGGCCCGACCAGGGCTATAGCCGCAAGATCGTCGCTCCCGACGGCCGCCTCCTCGGCGAAGTGGCCGAGGGCAACCGCAAGGACATTCGGAACGCGGTCGAGGCGGCGCACGCGGCGGAGGGTTGGGGCAGGGGCAGCGGGGGGGGGCATATGCGCGCGCAGATCCTGTACTTCATCGCCGAGAATCTCGCGACCCGCTCCGATGAATTCGCCGCGCGCGTGGGAGCAGCGGAAGTGGCCGCGAGCATCGCCCGGCTCTTCACCTACGCCGCTTGGGCCGACAAGTGGGATGGCGCCGTCCACCACACGCCGATTCGCGGCGTGACGCTCGCCATGAACGAGCCGGTGGGGGTGCTGGGCGTGGCGGCGCCGGATGAGTATCCGCTGCTCGGCTTCGTCTCGCTCGTCGCACCCGCGATCGCGGTCGGCAATACGATCGTGGTCATTCCGTCGGAGCCGAATCCGATTCCCGCCGCCGAGCTCTACACGGTGCTCGAAACGTCGGACGTTCCGGATGGCGTGATCAACGTGATCACCGGCGCCAAGGATCCGCTCGCGAAGGTGCTCGCCGAGCACGACGACGTCGATGGCGTGTGGTATTTCGGCAGCGCGGCGGGCGTGAAAGCCGTCGAGCTCGCGTCCGCGGCGAACATGAAGCGGACATGGGCATTCGCGCGTACGCGTGACTGGCTCGATCCGCGCCAGGGCGAGGGGCGCGAATTCCTGCGGCATGCGTCCGAGGTGAAGAACATCTGGATTCCGTACGGCGAATAGCCGCCACTCCCGCCGCGTTGCGTCCCCCCCGGTGATCACGGCCGTCCTGCACCGCGTCAACTACTCCGAGACCGACCAGATGGGGTTCGTGTACCACGCGAACTATCTCATCTGGATGGACATGGCGCGCACCGAGCATCTGCGCGAGCATGGGATGTCGTATCGCGATCTGGAGCAGCAGGGCACCTATCTTACCGTCACGGACGTCCACGTCCGTTATCGGCAGCCCGCCCGCTACGATGATATGATTCGGGTCCGCTGCTGGGTGCGCGATCTCGCCTCGCGGCGGGTCATTTTCGGATACGCGATCGAACGAGCGGCCACGGACGAGCTGCTCGCCACCGGCGAAACGTCGTTGATCGCGTTGAATCCACAACAGACGCTGTCGCGCATTCCGGAGCACGTGTGTGAGCTGCTCGAACCCACGGAAGACCCGGTTCGTCTCTAGACTCGTGGCATGCGTCGCGCTGTTCGCGGCGCGGCCGGTGGAGATGTTGGCGCAGCGGCCGGTTGATGAAACGACGATCGGCGTGCTGGCCGCTGTCCTCGCCGCCGCGGACGCCAGGGTGTTCGATCCCGCGTCGCTGCGCGACGCGCTGAGTCACACGAACCCCGCCGTCCGTCGCCAGGGCGCGCTCGCCGCGGGACGCATCGGCGATACCGCCGCCGTCGATCTGCTGATCCCCGTACTGAACGATTCCGCGCCGGTGGTCCGGGCCGCCGCCGCGTTCGCATTGGGTCTGCTGAGGGATGCGCGCGCCATTGCCCCGCTCGAGCACACGATCGAAGCGGTCGGACCCGCGGAGCAGGGCGTGCCGCAGCTCGAGGCCGTCACCGCGATCGCCAAGATCGGCGGCGACGATGGCGCGCGGGCGTTGCGCGACGTCATCGCCTCCGCGTCTCCGACCTCGCCGACCCCGGTGGTGAATGCCGCGCTGCTCGAGTCCTGGCGTCTGGGAACGCGCGCGCCGATCGCCGAGCTCGTGCGATTCACCGACGCCACCGATGCGGCGACGCGGTGGCGAGCGCTCTACGCACTCGGGCGGCTGCGCGCAAAAGCGGGCGCCGCCCCACTCGTGCGCGGTCTCAGCGACGCCGACGCGCGGACGCGCACCGTCGCGGCGCGCGGCATCAATAAGGCGCTGCTCGACAGCGCCCGTCTCGACTCGCGCGAGGCGGTCGCGGGGTTGCGGCGCTTGCTCGACGACGCCGATGCCCACATTCGCATCAATGCGCTGCGCGCCCTGGCATCGTTTCGGGACTCCGCGCTGGCGCCCGCCGCGGTGCCGCTGCTCGCCGATCGTGACCTCGGCGTCCAGGTCCAGGCCGAAACGACGCTGGGCGTGTTGCGTGGCGGAGCCGCGCTCGCGGCCCTGCGCCAACGCCTCGCGAGCGGCGTTTTCGCTCTCAAGCGCCAGGCGCTGATCGCCACCGCACAGGCCGACAGCGCGGCCGGTGTCGCCGCCGCGCTCGCGGTCAGCCGCGACGCCGATTGGCGGTGGCGCAGCGTGGCAGCCGAGAGTTTCGGCGCGGCGCGCGCGCGCGACCGGCTCGCGGCGCAGCTCGCCGACAGTGACGGTCGTGTCGTGGCGCAGGCGCTGCAGATGTTGCAGCGGATCGTCCCAGCCGACGACTCCGGGTTGCGCGCGCGCGCGCGCCGGCTGCTCTCGCATTTCGATCCCGCCGTGCGCAGCGTCGCGGCCGACCTGACCGCGCGTCATCCGAGTATCGACGACGTCGATCTGCTCGTTGCGGCGTACCGGCGCGCGGAGGGGGATCCGTTCGACGATGCCCGGCTGTCGGCGGTCTCGGCGCTGGGGGCGATTGCCGGGTCGTCAGCGGCCGGCCGGGTCCGGGTGGCCACGGCATTCGTCTCAGCCACCCCCCGGCCCGGCGATTACCTCGTGCGGCGTCTCGCCGCCGATACGTTGCCCGACACGCGTGACGCCTGGGGCCCCGTTCTCCCCATCGCTACCGGCCGTACGATCTCGGACTATCGCGACATCGCGCGCCGCTGGCTGGTGCCCGCGTTGGGAGGCATCAACCCACACGTCGTTTTGGAGACCGACCGCGGCCGGCTCGATATCGAGCTCTTACCGGCCGAAGCGCCGATCACGATCGCGGTGTTCATGGGCCTCGTCGAGCGCCGCTTCTTCGATGGTTTCCGCTGGCATCGCGTCGTCCCGAACTTCGTCGTGCAGGACGGCGATCCACGTGGCGATGGTTGGGGAGGACCTGGACCCGCCTTTGTCGTGCGCGATGAAGTGAACCCGGTCCGCTACGAGAGCGGATCGGTCGGGATGGCGCTGTCGGGACCGAACACGGGCAGCAGTCAGTATTTCATCACGCATTCCGCGCAGCCGCACCTCGATGGCATCTACACGATCTTCGGTCGCGTCGTCGGCGGTCTCGATGTGCTGGACGAGATCGGGCAGGGCGATCGCATCAGGAGCATTCATCGATGATGCTGCCCTCAACGGCAACGATTCGCCGGGCACAGGTTTTCACCAGTGTGATCATTGCCGCGATCGCCTTTGCCGTCCCCGCCGCGGCGCAGTACGGCTACTTCGGCCAAAACAAGATTCAGTATCGCCGCTTTGACTGGCGCGTCCTGCACGGCGAGCACGTCGACCTCTACTACTATCCCGAAGCTGAAGAGTTGGGCCGAGTCGCGCTCGCGTATGCGGAAGCGAGTTACGACGTCCTGGAGCGGCGCTTCAACCACGCGGTGACGCGCCGCATTCCGATGATCGTCTATGCTTCACACTCGGACTTCGAGCAGACGAACATCCTGCCCTTCATCCCGCCCGAAGGCTTGCTCGGCGTCACGGAGTTTCTGAAGCACCGCGTCACACTGCCGTTCCGCGGCAGCTACGCGGAGTTTCGCCATACGATTCGTCACGAGCTGGTCCACGTCTTCCAGCTGAGCCTCGCGTCCCAGACGTTCAGCCGCTATCCCCGCTTTCGCCAAGTCAGCCTGCCGCTCTGGTGGACCGAGGGTCTGGCCGAGTTTTTCTCGGCGGGTGAGGACTCGCGGGACGAAATGGTGCTGCGCGACATGACGATCGCGGGCCGGCTGCCGACGCTGCGCGATCTTGCCTATGCCTACGGCGGCCTGGTCTATCCCGTCGGCGGCTGTATCCACCGTTTCTTGGCCGAGCACTACGGCGAGTGGCGCATCCTCGAGCTGTACAACGACATCTGGAAGTACTCGAGCTTCGACGCGGCATTGCTCGGCGTGTATGGCCGGAGCATCGGGCAATTGTCCGAGGAATGGCAGTACTGGATGCGCCAGCACTACTATCCGGCGGTTGCCAACCAGCCGCCGCTCGCGATCACCGCACGCAAGCTGACCGCCCTGGCGATCAAGCCGACGGCCTATCAGCTCGCCGGTGATTCCGAGCCGTCGTTTCTCTTCTTCTCGCCGTCGAGCGGGTACACGACCATCTACTCGGAGACTGTGGCGGGCGGCGGCAGGCGCGCGGTGGTGCAGGGGGAGCGGAGCGAGCAGTTCGAGTCGTTCCACTTTTTCGAATCGCGCATCGGCGTCAATCGCGACGGCATCGCCGCGTTCAGCAGCAAGTACGCCGAGCGCGACGCGCTTTTCTTTTGGGATCTGAAGCGGGCAAAGGTCGTCGGGCGCTATCAGTTCTCCGAGCTCGTCTCGATACTCTCGCCCGCCTGGGCGCCCGACGGCAAGAGCGTGGTGTTCAGCGGACTGTCGGTATCGGGCTACTCCGATCTCTATCGCCTGTGGATCAAGGACCCCGGCGACTCCCTCGGCGCGGGACGGCTGGAGCGTCTCACGTCCGATCGGTACGAGGATCTCGATCCCACCTTCAGTCCGGATGGCCGCACCGTCGTCTTCTCGTCCGATCGGACGCCATATGGCAGTGATGGCGCCCATAACCTGTTCGCGCTCGATCTCGGGAGCGGCGCGATTCGCTATCTGACCTACGGCGATTGGCGCGACGAAGCGCCGCGCTGGGGAAATGGCCGGATCTATTTCACCTCGGACCGCGACGGCACGTTCCAGATTTATTCGGTCGACTCGACCGGGGCGGGACGGCGCGAGACGCGCAGCTTGAACGGCGCGTTCGATCCGCAGTGGGTATCTGGAACCGGGTCGCAGAGCGGCTTGCTGTTCGATGCGTTCGCGGATCTGACGTTCAACATTTATCTCGCGCCTCCGCTTGACGACGCGCAGGCCACGTTTGCACTGGCGCCCGCGGATAGTCTGCCGGCCGCGTCGTGGACCTGGGGCGAGCTGTCGCATCCACAGTACGCGCGCGCCGATGGCGCTCCCTATGAGCGGAAGTTCACCCTCGATTTCGCGGCGGGCGATGCCGCCCTCGCGCCGGGGATCGGCTCGGCGCAAGGAGCGGTCTTCGTGTTCAGCGACCTCCTGTCCGATCACCGCTTGTATCTGTCGCTCTCCTCGTTTCAGACCGGCTTCGGCACGCTGCTCGGCAATCTCAGCGGCACCGCCTTCTATCTCAATCAATCGCGCCGGATCAACTGGGGCGTCGGCGCGTTCCGGCAGCGTGGCGTGTTTTACGAGGGCGACTTCAATTCGCTATTCCAGGAGCAGTCCTACGGCGCATTCGCGCAGGTGCGCTATCCCATCGATCGCTTCCGCCGCGTCGTCGGGGAGTATCGGCTGGAGCGCTCCGATCGACTCGATCTCACCACCGATGGTATCGACGAGCCGCGGCGCATCGGCTGGCTCGCCTCGAACTATCTGACGTACGTGAAGGACAACACCCTCTGGCTCGAGACCGGCCCGATCGACGGCGAACGGTACAACCTGACGACCGGTCTGGTGAACGACTTGAGTCATGGGCGATTCGATTCCTGGCTCATGTCCGCGGACGTGCGCAAATATTTCCGCACGTCACTCCACAGCGCGCTCGCGCTTCGGGTGCTCGCGTACACGTCGGGCGGCGAGCGGCCGCAGCGCATCGGCATCGGCGGCTCGTGGGGGCTGCGCGGGTATCCGCAGTACGGCTACGTCGCGGGCACGCGCGCCTGGCTCGTGAATGCGGAGTACCGGTTCCCGATCCTCGACTTTCTCACGATCGGCTTCCCGTTCGGCGATGCGCGCTTTCCGGGCGTGCAAGGCGCCCTGTTCGTCGACTATGGACGCGCCTGGACGAAAACGACGACGGATCGCGGCGTGCTGGGTGCGACGGGCCTCGGCTTGCGCATGCCGATTGGGCCGCCGCTCGTGCTCCGATTGGATCTCGGGTATCGACTTGGAACAACCGACATCGATCGGTACAGCTTGCCGTCGGACACGCGGAACCGGCGGTTCGTCGACTTCTTCTTCGGGTTCAACTATTGACCCGATTGCGCTCCGGTTCCTACATTGGCGCGTGTTTGCTGCTCGCGGCCTGTCCGGGTCCGGGCAAGCTTGCGCCGCTCGTTCCCGTCGGGGTCACGTTAGCGCCGGCGAATCGGGACAGCGCGATGCTGTGGACGCGAGCGACACTGCCGCGCGCGCCGACGCTGATCCGGTTTCGCTGGCGCTATCAGGACGAGCGCGTGAAGTACGCGGGCCGCGGCTCCGCGCGCGTCGCGCCGCCCGATTCGATGCGGTTCGACTACGCCGGATTCATGAACCTGGGCGCGGGCGCGGCGGTGGTGATCGGCGATTCGGTCGCCTGGGCGGACCCCGAGAAGAACTTTCGCTCGCTCGTCCCGGCCATTCCGATGCTTTGGGCCGCGCTCGCCATGGTGCGGCCGCCGGCGGCCGATGCGACGGTGTCCGGCGCCGAGCTCACGGATTCGGTACAGCACAAACGCCGCGCCTTCTGGCGCTTCGCCCAGGTCGAGGATACTCTGGACTATGTGGTGACGGACAGCGCGGGTCGCGAGTCCGTCCTAGAGGCCGAATGGCGGCGTCGTGGAGCTGTGGTGGCGCGGAGCCGTTCCCAACTCGACGCTTTGCAGCGCCCCGCGAGCGCGCGCGTCGACTTTCCCGAGGCCCCGGCCAGATTTGAGCTCACGGTTGGCGTCGTCGATACCGCGGCGGTTATTCCGCCGGCTGTCTGGCGCAGTCGCCGTTAGCGCGACGGCGCTCGCGGTTGCCGGGTGCCCCTATGGATTTGCCGGCGGCACGCTCCCGAACGTCCGCACCGTGGCCATCCTTCCCTTCGACAACGACACGCCGGAGCCCGCGCTGACGCAGGAGGTCAGCGATGCGGTGAGGCAAGCGCTGGAGGGCCGGCTCGGGCTGCGCATCGCGACCGAGGCCAGCGCGGATGCGATCGTTCGCGGCCGCGTCGTGCGCTACGATCCCGACATCCCCATCTCGCTGCAATCGGGCGCCGGTCAGGTCACGGTGACGAAGCGCAAAGTGCAGATCACCGTCGACGTCGAGATCGTCAACCAGCGCGATGGGACGACGGTCTGGAAACATCCGGGCCTCGCGGTGGACGGCGATTATAACCCGCCGAACGAGAAGGACGGACGCAAGATCGCGTGGCAAAAGCTGGTGCAGCAGATCGTCGACGGAGCGCAATCGCAGTGGTGACGTCGCGGCGTGGCGCGAGCTCGAGCGGCTGCCTGTTGTCGTTGCTGATCTTCGTCGCCGCGTTGTATTACGGCGTGAACGTCGGCGAGCTGTTCTTCCGGTATTATCGCCTGGTCGACGAGATGCAAACCGAGGCGCATTTGGCGGCCGGTCTCGACGACGGGACTATTCGGCGTCGCGTCCAGTCGGCGGTCGAAGAGATCGGCATCCCCGATTCCGCGGGGAACCTGTTGACCGTCCGGCGTACCGAATCCCCCCGCGAGATCGTCATCGAGACGCGCTACAGCGAGAGCGTATCGCTCCCGTTCTTCAATCATACGTTCTCCTTCCACCCCAGGGCCACGCAGCCGCTCTGAACACCGCCGAGAAGATCCGGACGGTCGAAGCGGCCGCTGCGTGGCGCGCCGGCTTCGCGCAGCGGCGGGTCGTCTTCACCAATGGCGTTTTCGATCTCCTTCACACGGGCCACGTCGCGCTGCTCGAGACCGCGCGCGCCGCGGGTGACGTCCTCATCGTCGGAGTGAATCGAGACGCGTCGGCACGTCGCCTGGGGAAGGGGCCGGACCGGCCGCTGGTCCCCGAGGCGGAGCGCGCCCGGCTCGTCGCCGCGCTCGCGGCGGTCGACTGCGTGGTGCTGTTCGGTGAAGACACGCCGCTCGAGCTGATCCGCACGTTGCGACCCGACGTCCTGGTGAAGGGCGCCGATTACGCCCCCGACGCGATTGTCGGCGCCACAGAGGTCGAAGGCTGGGGCGGTCGCGTCGTGCGCGTCCCGCTCGTGAAAGACAAGTCGACGACGAAGCTCCTGGAGCGGCTGCGCGGGGGGGAGGGCGGTGAATGAAGTTGCTCGTCGGGACGCGCAGTCCAGGCAAAACCCGGGAGATTCGCGAGCTCTTTGCGGGCCTGCCGTTTGAGCTGTCGTTTCCCGGCGAGCGGCTGCTCAAGCCGCTGCCCGAAGAAGCCGATCTCGAGCGGAGTATGAGCTACGTCGAGAACGCGGTCGCCAAGGCCCGCTACTTCGCGACGCGCGGCGGGCTGCCGGCGGTGGCTGACGACTCCGGCATCGAGGTCGACGCGCTGGGTGGCGCTCCCGGCCCCCGCTCGGCGCGGTGGTCGGCGACGGGCGGCGACGCGGAGAACAACTCCCTGTTGCTCGCACAGCTCAAAGGCGTGCCGGAGGAGAAGCGCACGGCGCGCTATCGCTGCGTGGTCGGCTTCGTCGCCACGGCGAGCAGCGTGCCGGAGATCGTGGAGGCAACGTGCGACGGGTTTATTTTGACTGCGCCGCGCGGCGCCGGCGGCTTTGGGTACGATCCGCTGTTTTATTCGCCGGAGCTGAAGATGACGTTCGCTGAGGCGCCGCCGGCGGCGAAGCATCGTGTGTCGCATCGGGGACGGGCGTTTCGAGCGTTAATTGAGGTGCTGCTGCGCAGAATGTCCAATGATCAATGATCAATCATCAATGATCAATGATCATTGATCAATGATCATTGGTCATTGATCATTGATGTTTGATCATTCTACATTGCAGCTTCCGCCCGATGGGCGGTCCGGGGTGTGGCGCAGTCCGGTAGCGCGCCTGGTTTGGGACCAGGAGGTCGCGGGTTCGAATCCCGCCGCCCCGATTAACAGGAAGCAAGGCTAGCGTCCCTCAGCCTTGTTCTGCGAGTCGGCGTGCGGCATGAGACTCGCGAAGATCGGAATCAGAATCAGAATTGCGAGCGCGGTGGTCATCATCGCCCCCACGACCACGCGGGCCAGTGGCTGCTGCGCTTGGGCGCCGATACCATTCGAAATTGCAGCCGGCAGCAGTCCGAGGCCGGCGGCGAGGCATGCCATCAGGATCGGGCGCAGTTCGAGTATCGCTCCCTCCTCGATCGCACTTCGTGTTCCCTGAGAGTGACTGGGACGGGAATGTCCCGCCCGCTGCTCCACCCGCCGAATACCCGACAGAAATACGCATCCCCCAAGTGTCCCTACCCCCAGTGCCGAGGTAAATCCCACCGCCGCGGAAATGCTGAACGACGTACCCGTGAGCAGCAGCGAGAACACACCGCCGATCGCGCCGAACGGAAGAGCCGCCAGCACAATCACGGCGTCGCGCCACGAATTGAATAAGGTGTACAACAGGCCGAGAATGATGAGCAGGCTGACGGGAATGATGACTGCCAGACGACGTATTTCTTTGCGCAGACTATCGTATTCTCCGGCCCACTCGAAATGGTATCCTGCGGGCAGGGGGATCGCCCGCACCCTGGCTTGCAGCTCTGTCATGGTCGATGCCAGGTCGCGCCCGCGTACGCTGAAACGAATCGGGATGTAGCGCGATCCGTTCTCGCGATAGATCATGAACGCGCCTTGCTGCAGTTCCACCCGCGCAACCTGGCCGAGCGGCACTCGCGCTCCCGCAGGCGTGGGCAGCAGGATGTTGCGGATCGCCTCCGGAGTCGCGCGGTACGCGGGAGCGTAACGAACCACGAAATCGAAGTGGCGATCGCCGAGCAGGATCTGGGTGGCCGACTGTCCGCCGACGGCGGCCTGGACGGCGGCATTCACGTTCGCGGCGGCCAATCCATAGCGTGCGCTTGCAGCGCGGTCGGTGCTGATGACGAGTGCCGGTTGGCCGGTTTCCTGGATTACGGCGAGATCCTGAATCCCGCGCACCTGCGCCATCTCCCCGCGGATCCGATCCGCCAGCTGGGCCAGCACAGCGATGTCGTCGCCGAAAATCTTCAGCGAATTCTCGCCCTTCACGCCCGACATGGCCTCTTCGACGTTGTCCTCGATGTTTTGCGAGATGCCGAACGCGATGCCGGGGAAGCGGCTCAATGCGCTACTGATGCCCCGCACGAGCGCGGGCTTGCCTCCACCGCGCGGCCATTCGCCGGGCGGTTTCAACTGAACGTGAAACTCGATGTTATTGAAGGTGACGACGTCGGTGCCGTCATCGGGACGGCCTACCTGCGAGATGACGTGCGACACGGCAGGAAAGCTCAGCAGGAGCTGACGGATCTCCGCGGAGCGGGCTACCGACTGCTCGAACGACACGTCAACGGGCAATGTCGCGCGCACCCAAAGATCACTCTCTTCAAGCTTGGGCATGAATTGTCCGCCGACAAACCGCGTCACCAGTCCGGTCACGATGAGCGCCACGCCGGCAATGGTCAGGACAAGTCGCCGGCGCGCGAGCAGCTTGGGGAGCAGCCTCGCGTAGTGGCCATGCACCCAGGCGACCAGCCGGGTCTCGCTCGCGCGGGTTCTCCACCGTGCCGCGTCGATCAGCGAAGTCAACGCCGGCGCGAAAACGAGCGCGAAGAGCATCGCGCCGATGAGCGCGAACCCATACGTCAGCGACATCGGCGCAAAGATCTTGCCGGGAACTCCCCGCATGGTGAACAGTGGGAGGAACGCCACGAGAATGACGAGGGTCGAAAAGAGCACAGGCTTCGCTGCTTCGGCGGTCGCGTGCGCGATGACCGCGGACTCGGCATCGCCGGTGCGACTCGCTGCCAGGCGCCGATGAATGTTTTCCACCACGACGATCGCGGCTTCGACCAGAATACCGAAGTCGATCGCCCCGATGGAGATCAGGTTGGCCGAGTTGCCCGTGACGACCATGAGGCCAAACGCAAAGAGAATCGATACCGGAATCGTCAGCGCCGTAATGAGCGCAAGCCGCAGGTCACCCAGGAACACCAGTAACAGCGTCATGACGAGCGCGAGCCCCAACAGCACGAGATGCTGCACGGTGCGCGTCGTGATGTGGATCAAGTCTGTGCGATCGTAGATCGTCCGAAGGTGCATGCCGGGTGGAAGCAGGCCGTTGTTGAGCGCTGCGACGCGTTCGTGCAGTCGCCGGAGCGCGGGCAGCGACTGTTCCCCGCGCTGGAGCAGAACGGTGCCCTTGACGATGTCGTCGTCCCCATCCATGCCCACCTGGCCGAGGCGCGGCTGATAGCCCTCGTGGACATCGGCGACATCGCCGAGCAGCACGGGGACGCCGTGACGCTCGGCGATGATGACCTGTTTCATGTCGTCGACCGTCTGCAGCAAGCCGACGCCGCGCACGTTCACGCTCTGGCTTCCGACCGTGAGATAGTTGCCGCCCACGTTCGCGTTACTGGCGCTCAGCGCGTCGAGGACCTGCGGCAGCGTGACGTCGTAGGCGAGCAGTTTTTGTGGGTCGACTTCCGCCTGGTACTGGCGGGTTGTGCCGCCAAACGTGGTGACGTCGACGATGCCGGGCACCTGTTTGAGCACGCGGCGTATGTCCCAGTCGGCGACGGCCTTCAACTCGTTGAGCGAGTATCCGGGACCGTCGAGCCGGTACCGATAAATCTCCCCGATGGTCGACCATGGTGAGAGTTGCGCGGTCAAGCCCGCCGGGAGGGTCACCAGCTGCATACGATTCAGCGCTTCCTGCCGCGCCGCGAAGTAGTCTGTGCCGTACGAGAAGTAGAGCTTTACGTCGCTGAGACCGAACAGGCTGATGGACCGCGTGTATTCGAGGCCTGGAATGCCAAACAGTTGGGTCTCGACGGGTACCGTGACCTGTCGCTCCATCTCTTCAGCCGACCAGGCGGGATTCTGTGTGATGAACTCGACCAGCGGCGGGGAGGGGTCGGGGTACGCCTCGATATCGAGGCGAACGAGGGCGTAGAGACCGGTCAAGAGCCAGGCGCCGAGTGCTACCAACAGCAGCGCGCGGTAGCCGAGCAACAGACGAACGAGAGACGACACGACGTTACAGGGGCGTAGCGACTGCGCGCAGTAGTTCCGCTCCGTCGACGACGACGCTGTCTCCCGCCACCAATCCCGCTCTCACTTCGACACGATTGGAGTCCGCGGCACGACCCAGGGTGATTGAACGGCGCGCGAAGCGTCCCACGGCGGTGCGGACGAACACGTAGGCCGTCGTGCCCTCGCGCACGACGGCGACCTGAGGCACGACGAGGGCAGTCCGGATCGCGTGGATCACGCGTATCGTGGCGAACATGTCGGGCTTGAGACGCAGATCGGCGTTCCGCAGCACGACGCGCACTTTGAGTGTGCGCGTCGCCGTGTCCAAAGTGCTCGAAATCGCCGCGATACGGCCCCGCCAATGATCGTTCGGGTACGCTCGCACGGTTACGTCGGTAGAATCCCCGACGCGGACGCTGGCAACGTCCTGCTCGTAGACATCTCCGATCGCCCACACCGTCGACAGGTCCGCGATCGTGCAGAGTGAGCTCGCGTTGTCGAGCGATTTCGTGTACTCACCGGCGGCGCCCTGCACGTCAGTGACCACCCCCGCTCGCGGTGCCCGAACCGTCAGCTCATCGGTCGAGTGGGTCGTATCGATGCCCAGCAACGTGAGTCGCTCGGCAGCGCTTTCGAGAGCCGCGCCGGACGCTGCTGCATCCGCTTGCGCCTGTTGATAGTCACGGAGCGCGATGATGTTGTGTTCGTAGAGCAGCTGCGCGCGCGTGACCGCCTGTTGCTTGACCTGCGCGTCGGCGCGCGCCTGGCGGTAGGTGGCCAACGCCGTCGCGACATCGCTCGAGGCGAGAACGGCGAGCACCTGGCCCTGAACCACTCGATCCGCAGGCCGGACCGCCACAGTTTCCAGGCGCCCGCCGACGGGAGGATACACGTGGACGACCCGCGTGGGGTCGGCCGCAACGCGCCCGGCGATGTCGAGATAGTCGGTCAGCTGCTCGACGTGGGCAGCCGCGACGGTAATGCCGCGGGCGTCCTCGCGTAATTGGAATTCGCCTGTCGTGGAGGAAGTGTCGGGGAGGATGAGCCGATCGCCTTCAACCCGAGGCCCTGCGACCGGCTCCCCCGCTGCCTGAGCCACATCTGCTCTCCGGCAGCTTACCGTCGTTATGACCAGCGCGACGGCCAGTACGCCGCGCGCGCCTAGAGTACCCACTCGCGACCCGTGGCACGCGCCAGCGCATAAACGGCAACCCAATAGTCGTGTACCGCCGCATAGTAATCAGCGCGCGTGTCGGAATACGTCGCGATAGCGTCCAGCAACTCGAGCAGCGAGACCGCGCCGGTGCGATATGCGTACTGCGCGGTTTGCAGGACATCCCGCGCGCGCGCGAGCAGCCCCGATTGGTACCGCTCGCTGAGCATGCGCGTCGAGCGATAGGCATCCAGCGCCGTCGCGACGTCGTTGGCCACCCGCGCGTCGAGGCGCTGAACGTCGAGTCGCGCTTCGGCCGCAGCCGCGCGGGCCACCTGTCGCTCGCCACCATTGAAGTAGAAGAGGGGAAACGTGAAGCCTACGCCAATCGAATTGCGCGTCCCGAACGTGAACAAATCCCCGCGCGGGAAGACTTGCGCGCTGTGTGAAAAGGTCAGCACCGGTAGGGGAAACAGCGAGGCGGTGGCGAGCCCATCCAGCGCCTTGGTTTGCGCGACTCGTTCCGCTGCGGCGCGAACGTCGGCACGCCCCGTCGCGAGCTGCGACAAGGAGTCGAGCGGCAGATCGACGGCGCGATACACCAGCTCGCCCGCGACCCGGAATCCCGTATCGGGCGACGCAATGCCCATGATCAACTGGAGCGCAAGGCGCGCGGCATGCACCTGCCCGTCGGCGCGCGCGACGTCGGCGGCGGCGCGGGCTTCCTCCAACTCGGCCTTGGTCACTTCGCGCGGCGGGATGTCTCCCGCCACGAGGCGCGCCGAATCGGCGCGCAGCAGCTGCTCGAACGTGTCGCGACGCTCGTTCGCAAGGTCGCGCTGGCGCTCGGCGAGCAGCACGTCCAGAAAGGCCTGGCGCGCGGCGAAGCGCACTTCGCGCTCCGCGTCGACGGCGTCGTCGAGCGCGGCTGAGCTGCCACGCGCCGCGGCGCGCGTGCGCAGCAAGCGTTGCGGCGTGATGTCGAGCGGCATGGTGATCGTGTACTGCCACGGCTGATTCGGGGCGGATTGGAGCTGCGGATTCGGAAGCGCACGGGCGATGCGCTGTTCGCCGCGCATCGATTCGGCGTTGAGCCGCGCCAGCACGACGTCGGGATTATGCTGCAGCGCGATCGCGACGACCTGGTCCAGCGTCGGGGCGGGGCCGGGGGGCTCCACCGCCTGCGCGTGGGAGGACGGCGCGATCGGCAGCAGCACTGCGGCCGCAAACGCTGCGAGACCAAGCTGTCGCGACATCGGCCCACACGGTAACGCGGCCGGCCGCTAAAAATCGACTAAGAGAGAGACGGGCGCCGCTAAGATTCTGCTAAGACATCCGTTGCCGGCAATCGCACGCTGAAGACGCTGCCGCCCCCCGGTCGCGGCGCATAGTCGACCGTCCCCCCTTGCAGCTCCGCCAACCGTCGCGCGATCGACAGACCCAGCCCGGTTCGCCCAAAGTCGGGTGCGGAGCCCTGCGCGCGGTAGAACGGCTCGAAGATCCGTTCGCGGTCCGCCGGCGCGACGCCGGGCCCGCGATCGCTGACCGTGAAGATCAGCTGTTCGCCGGCACGCTCGACGCTGAGATCGACGACGCCGTCCGGCGGCGAATGCCGCAACGCGTTTTCGATCAGATTGCTGAGGATGCGCAGCGACTGCACAAAATCGAAGCGGCCGGCAAGCGGAGGTCCCTGGGTGTCGACATGTGTCACCACGCGGCGTCCCCCGCCGTTCAACAGACCCGCCACCTGACGGACCGCCGCGCCCACCAAATCCTCCGCCATGTTGAGCTCGAGGGAGACCGGAAATCCGCCGCCCTTGAGTCGCGAGAGGTCGAGGAGATCGGCGACCAGGCGGGTGAGCCGATCGGCCTGCTCCTCGATCACGCGCGCGCTCTCGTCGCCCCGCAACGCCGCGTTCTGGGCGAGCGCCTTGATGGTGGTGAGCGGCGTGCGCAAGTCGTGGGAGACCGACGCCAGCAACACGTCTTTCATGCGATTCGCTTCTCGGAGCGCCGCCGCGTGCTCGGCCTCGACGGCTAAACGCTCCCGCTCCAGCGACTCCGCCCGAATGAGGGCGAGCAATTGCGTGGCGACGATCGCGGTGACGAGGAACGACACCAGGATCACCCAGTCGAGCGCCTTGTTGACGGTGAGACTGTCGTACGGCAATTGAAAGAAGAAGTCGATGAGCAGGAATGCGGCGAACGCCAGGCTGAAGCCGAGCGCGCGGCCGCCACTCACGCTGCCTCCCAGCACGACGAGCAGGTAGGCCAGCACGACGTGCGCCTGGTCCGTATCGCTCCTGTTTGCACGCAGGACAACGGTTACGGCGATCAGCACGGCAGTCCAGATGACGACCGACACGGCCCGCGCCGAAATGCGAATCACGTGGCCTCCGGTACCTCGAACCGGTACCCCACGCCCGGCTCCGTCATGATGAGCTGCGGGTTGGAGGGGTCTTTCTCGATTTTCCGTCGCAGGTTGGTGATGTGCACGCGCAAGTACTGCTGCGGATTGCCGAAGTTACGCCCCCACACCGCATCGAAAATCTGTTGGTGGGTCAGCGTCCGCGCCGCCGACTTCGCCAAGGCGCTCAAGATCTCCCACTCGAGCGGCGTGAGGTGGATCGCCTGGCTGTCGCGGGTCAGCGTGCGCCGCGCCCAATCGATCGTCAAGCCGTCGTTCGTCTGGAGCACCGAATGGGTGAGAGCGCTGGGCGTCCGCGCCCGCCGCAGGAGCGCGCGAACCCGAGCTGCGAATTCCAGCACGCTGAACGGCTTGGTAACGTAATCGTCGGCGCCGACGGTCAGCAGTTGCACCTTTTCCTCTTCAGCGTGGCGCGCCGACAAGACCAGAATCGGCATGGTTGCCCAGCGACGGATCTCGCGACAGACCTCCACGCCCGGTATGTCCGGCAGGCCGATATCGAGCACGATGAGCTCCGGCCGCTCCGCGGCGGCGAGATCGATCCCGGATTTTCCCGTGGGCGCTTCGATGACCCGGCTGGCAAGCTCCACCAGCGCGTTCTTGACCGCGCGCCGGATCTGGGCTTCGTCTTCAATGACGAGAATGGCACGGGCGCGTAAGTGGGCCTCGCCCGCCGCTGCTTCTGGCATGACCACGTCCTAGGCGTTCGGTCTACCTAATGACCCTATCCATCGACTTGGGGTTTCAGGTACTTCTCGTAGCACGTTTCGCAGACGCCGTGGCTGAAGCGCGCGGCCGAACGGGCCTCGACGTACCGCTCGAGCGGAGTCCAGACGCCGTCGGTGTCGCGAATCCGCTTGCAGTAACTGCACATCGCGAGCAGCCCCTCCAGCGTCATCAGCTCTTCGCGGAGGCCCAGGATGCGCTCCGCAACGTTCAGCCGAGCCACGAGCTCTTCGGGGACGATCGGTTTCGTAATGAAGTCGTCGACACCGGCCTGCATCGCCGCGAGGAAATTGGCGAGTCCGGTGCGAATCGTCTGCATCATGAAGTAGGTATAGGGCCCGGGTGGCTGGGAGCGGATCTTCTTGCACAGCTCGATGCCGTCCATCGCCGGCATGAGCCAGTCCGAGACGATGATGCGGTGTCGCGCCACCTTCCACAGTCCCCACGCATCTACGCCGTTGTCGACGGCCGTGACCTCGTGCCCCTGGGCGGTGAGAATCGCCGTCAGCGTCCGCCCGGCGACGGCGTCATCTTCGGCGAGCAGGATCCGCATCATTCCTCCGGCAGCAGGGCGCGCTGCTGGCGCAGATAGTCGGTCACGTCGTGCGCGATCGGGCTGAGGAGCTCGAACGTTTCTTTGGCCTGCTCGACCTCGCCAGCGCGCGCCGCCGTCTCCACGCGCTCGAGCAGCTCGGCCAGCTCGCGGGCGCCGATCGTCGCGGCCGCGCCGCGATAGACGTGCGCCGCCTTGGCGATCTCTACACCGGTACCGCTCGCGACTGCTCCCGCCAGGGCCGCCAGCCGATCGGGCGCCTGCCGCACGAACGTGTCTATAATGGAATAGAGCGCGCTCTCCGCGCCGGCTTCGCGTAATGTCGTGCGGAACCCGTCGAGATCCACGGGTGGAGTGGTTGTGGGCGCCGCGCGCGCCGGCTCCTGCGGCGTAGCGGTCCCTTCGATGAGCGCGAACAGCTCGTGCGCCTTGAAGGGTTTCGCGAGATAATCCGTCATGCCGTGCGAGAGGCAGCGCTCGCGCTCGCCGGACAGTGCATGGGCGGTAAGACCGATGATGGGCAGGTCCTTACCCTTAGGCAGCGCGCGGATTGCGTGCGTCGCCTCGAAGCCGTCCATCTCCGGCATCTGAATGTCCATCAAGACGACGTCGTAGTCGCGCTCGCGGATCGCGGCGACAGCCTCGCGGCCGTTGGCGGCGACGTGCACCTCATGGCCCCGTTTGACCAGCATGGCCACGGCGACCTGCTGATTCACGGGATTGTCTTCGGCGAGGAGTACACGCATCGAGGCGCGTGACTCGGCGATCGTGTGGCGCGTGACGACGTCGGGGGCGCCGGTTTTGCCCGGCGCCGTCGCCAGCACGGCGCCGAGCGCCTCGATGAGGTCGCCGCGCGACAACGGTTTGGTGAGGTAGCCGCGAATGCCGAGCTCGCGGCAGCGCTCGCCGTCGCCGCGGGTGCCGGCGGAGGTGAGCATCAGGAGTTTGGTACGCGCAATCTTCTTGTCGGCGCGGACGGCGGTCGCGAGCTGAAAGCCGTCCATGTCGGGCATCTGCACGTCGAGAATGGCGAGGTCGTAGCGCGTGCGCCGCAGCGCGGTCAGCCCCTCCGTCGCGGTCGCCGCCTCGTCGACGTTGATGCCCTCGGCGGCCAGCATCTCGCGCAGGATGCGGCGATTCGTCTGATTGTCGTCCACGATCAGCATCCGGCGACCGCCGAGCGCGGCGAGTCCCGCGCCCCGCCCGGATGGCGCGGTTTCCACCGGCAGCGAGAGCGTGAACGAGAACTCGCTGCCGCGACCGAGCTCGCTGCTGACCGTGATCACGCCACCCATGAGTTTGACGAGCCGCTGCGAGATCGCGAGCCCGAGGCCGGTGCCGCCGTAGCGGCGCGTCATCGTGGAATCGGCCTGCGTGAATTCTTTGAACATGGTGCCGACGTTCTCGGGCGCGATGCCGATGCCGGTGTCGCGGACCGCGAACCGCAGCGTGACGGTGTCGTCGTTGGCGGAAGCGGCCACGGAGACGACGACTTCGCCTTGCTCGGTGAACTTGATGGCGTTGCCGATCAGATTCATCAGGACTTGGCGCAGCCGCGTCGGATCGCCACGCACCGCCCGCGGCACGTCCGGCGCGACTTCCGCGAGCAGCTCGAGATGCTTCTCGCGCGCCCGCACTGCGAGCAGACTCGCGGTCGCGTGGACGACCTTCGAGACGTCGAACGGGATCGACTCGAGCTCGAGATGTTCCGCTTCGATCTTCGAGTAGTCGAGGATGTCGTTGAGAATCATGAGCAGCGCTTCGGACGACGACCGGACGAGCTCGAGCGCCCGGCGCTGCTCCGTGGACAGCTCGGTGTCGAGGATCAGCTCCACGAAACCGAGCACGGCATTCATCGGGGTCCGGATCTCGTGACTCATGTTCGCCAGGAACGCCGAGCGGGCGCGGGCGACGCGTTCGGCAAGATCGCGGGCGTCACGCATGACGGCTTCCGCCCGCTTCGCGGCTTCCTCGCTGACGGCCAACCGTGCCGTCACCTGCAGGTGATCGACGAGGGCCAGATGGGCACGGCGCGCGACCAGAACCATGACCAGCGTGAACAGCGCCACGACGACCGCCGCGGCTTGATCATAGGGTTGCTCGCTCGTCGCGAGCGACACGAACACCGGCAGCGTGATGGCGGCAATGAAGCCCCGGATGCTGAGCGGATCGGCGGCGAGGGTGGTGAGCGCGCTCGCGATGATGCCGGCCAGGACCACCAGAACGAGGGCCGCCGTCTCGAACGGCACGATCGGCAGGACGACGGCGCCGCCGACTCCCCACGCGATCGCCAGCAATGTGACCGTCGCGCGAACGCCGTTTCGGACAACCCGGTCATCCAGATGGCGGCGCGACGCGTACAGCAGCCAGCCGCCACGCACGATCGCACCGAACCACACGGCACTCGCCCACGCCAGCACGAGATCGTGCGGGGCGTTGGGCCAGGCGAGCACGGCAATGACGAGAATGAGCAGGGGATGCGCGAAGACCCCGAGCCCGCTCTCCTGCACCAAACGGGCCTGGAGCAGGCGCGCGAGATCCGCGCGGATGCGCTCGTCGGTGGCGACCGCGTCTTCCGGGCGGTCCTCGATGATGCGAGGCTGGGCGGTGGAGGAGG
>Ga0070730_10001497_pt1 | contig 22405 bp, 40 predicted proteins | sample Coa_R1_3_FD_66447 | JGI IMG/M metagenome (GOLD analysis project Ga0070730, IMG submission 66447) | Surface soil microbial communities from Centralia Pennsylvania, which are recovering from an underground coalmine fire - Coalmine... | ecosystem: Environmental > Terrestrial > Soil > Unclassified ... | reverse complement strand
AGCACCTCATGCCATTCGGCACGAGGTGCAGTGTCACCTTGCAAGGCGCGGAGATGCAGCGCCTGGAGCTTCTGGTGCGCCGCCGGATCGCGCTGGGCCACAGTGGCGGCCTCGATCACGCCAGCCGTGACCACGTTGGCCTGCCAGTCATATACGACGCTGAAGGGTACCTTGCCGTCGAGACGGGCAAGCTGCTCATAGAATTGGCGGCCCCAATCCGTAGCTTCTTCGAACGGCAACCGGTCGAAGATCCACGGCACCATCTTGGCGAGCCAGCGCGGCATGATCTGGGCCGGACATTTGCTCGGGGCGTCGATCTCGTCGCCCAGAACCCCCAAGGCGCAAGCAAGGTGTCGCCCATCCTTCTCCTGGTGCCACCCGTTCTGGATGAGCCGATCCTCGGCGAGAAAAGCCTCGAAGCGGGCGAACGCCTCGCCAGCCGTCTGAACTGTCGTCAACATCCGGTGGTCTCCTTCATCTGTCGCCGCTGCGCGGCGAGACATGTTCCGATGCGCGGACTTGCCGCCTCGATCTTCATTTCAGCGCGCATGGCGCCGGCTTCCCTGAAGCGGTGGTTTGGTGAGATACCCATCGGGCCAGACGAGCTTGCCGTGGCCGTTGGGGGTGATCACCTTCACGCGATCGAGGCGGCGACCGACGACGGGGCAGCGGATCGCGCGGTGCGGAACGCCGGTGAGCCCGCTGGACCAGACCATGTCAGCGCAGGTGACGTAGACGGTCATCGCCTCGGCCGTGGCGACCTCGATCTTCATCGCGCGCAGCTCGCGGATCTGCTGATAGGTGAACGTCTGACCGTTGACCCATCCGCCGTACCAGAAGTCGGTGCTGACCTTGGACGGGGCGACGACGCGCCTGGACCGGATTTCCTGCTCAAGCTGGTCCGAGATGATGTTGCGGGGCGGCTGCCTCACGGCTTGACCTCGCCGTTCTCGCGTTCCCAAACGACCCGACCCGGCCAGGCGCGCCAGTAGCGCATAACCATCTCGCGCCCGTCGAAGCCGTATTTCCGCTGGAACGGACCCCAGCCTAGACGATCGGTCTGCTCGGTGTGGTGCGAGTCACAAAGGGGGAGCGCTGCAGCATCAGCCACCTTCGTCCCGACGCCCTTATCCCCCCACGGATCGAAGTGGCAGGCACGCACCTTGCCGCCGCATTCCTTGGTAGGCGCGAGCAGGCAGGCGCGGCCGCGCAGCCACTGGAGATAGCCAGGCGCCGACTTCTCCGGCGGACGGCCGGCGTTGCGATGACGCGGCCCGGGATTGAAGCGCGTGAGCATCAGCGCTTTCCGTGTTGGGTGACGGCGCCCGCCCCGAAGGCGCCGTCGGTGTTGCGAACCGCTTCCGGGGAGCGAGCGGTCGGGGCTGCGGGGAAGAAGACGAAGTCGAGAGGCGCCCACGCGCTCGCCTGGCCACGGCGCCGGCGGTCGGCGAGCACGGCGCGATAGTCGCGCGGCGGCTGGGCGATCGCGGGCCTCACCGGCGCGGCTCCAGGCTGTAGTAGCGCTGTGCGCCCGGGTTCATGTTGTCGGGGTCGACGGGCTCGGAGACTGGATCCTCTGCCAATTCGCCGAAGAGCTCTGGCGCGAACAGCACGACGAGCGCGCCGGCGACGAAGCTAGCGCCCAGCCACACGTCATGATGATAGAAGCCGGAGACAGCCGGACCGGACATCAGGCCCGCGATGATGGCGCAGGGAAGCCTCTTCATGCCGCCCTCCCCATCTGGGCTGCGGCATGGGCGCGCGCGGCCTTCTCCTTCGCGGCCAGATCGGCTTTGAGGTTGGCGACGCGGGTCTGCGCCCGTTTCAGGTTCTGCTCTGCGTTCTCCAGCAAATGGCGAACGGCGAGCACATCGGCATCGAGGCGGCGTTGATCCGGATCGAGGCCGACGCGGTGTACGCGGTCGGCGTGGATGACGATCGAGCGGCGCGTGCGACGCTGCAGTTCGATGCGCACCGCCTCGATGAACTTCTCGGGGTCGACATGCACGGACCGGGCCCGCGAGGCGATCCGTTCGCGCAGATCTGCAACGAGCGCGCGCTGGCGCCCCTCGGCCTGCATGTTCCGGAAGTCAGTCTTCGCGAGCTTCCGGCTCTGGACGCTCAGCTCTCCGACGAGTGAGAGCACGCTACCGACTGCGCGGTTCGCGTCTTCATCGTCGCCGAATGGCTTGTCGGTGCGCTGGTGCAGCAAGGTGATCTCCATCGGCCGGGTGGCCTGATGGAGGCAATGTGCAACGCGTGCACAACGTCGTCAACAGAAAAAGTGCATCCATTGCACACATGTGCACGACGAGGATGGGAGCTCAGACGCTGACGGCGTTTTCGTGCACGTCCAATGCAGCGCGACGCAGCACTTCCCCACCCCACTCGTTGAAGCTCATTCCGGAAAGCTCTGCGGCACGTACGACCTGGGCATGCAGAGACGGATCCACTCGCACGAACAGCCGACCGGAGTATGGCCGCTCTGGATCCTTACCGAGCCGCTTGCACGTTCGAAGATACGAATCGACGGCTTCGCGGAAGGCCTTCACGATGCCTGCCCCGCTTTCAGCGTGGAACGTCACGATGTCGTCTATCCCGGCCAGCCGCCCTGTGAGGATCATGTCCTCCGGATCGAACTCGATCGTGGCATAGTGGCCCTTGTAAGTGATCGCGCTCATGGCGTGACTCCAAGCCTCGTCAGGTAATCCCGAGCCGCCAGCACGGTGTAGCGCCGCGCCATTTGCCGGATCGGTGGCCTCTCAAAGCTGCCAATCGCGCCGCGCAACTCGAACGTGATGCGCTCACCGTCGTCGTCAACCACGGCGCAACCGATCGCCTCGAACAGATCCTCGATAGCCTCCCATTCGATGGTCGTTGGCACCGGTTCCTGAAAGATGGCCACAAGCGTTTCTCGCTCTAGTTCATCCATGTGCCAGCACAATCCGCTATCAGCGCTATCAAGCTAGCGCGATCTGCTAGCATGGCTTCGTTTCTGCTCGCCCTAATGTCAATATTTCAATAACTTTCAGCCTTGAGACCGGTGGGCGGCGGCCGGTTCAAGCCCTCTTCGGGGAAGAGATTAGGCGAAGCGGAGGGCACTAGGAAATATCCTAGACATGTAGGCTTTGAGAGAACAGAAATAGAACATGATGCAGATTCGCCCGCGAAACGATCCCGTCTTGAGCACCGAGCCGGGATGCGAGCTAGCCTGCGCACGCTGCCCCATCACATGCGCCGTGGTGGTGGGAGCGCGTGACGACCTGTGGAGAGAGGTTGAAGGCCTTCGCCGGCAAATGTCTTCTCGCCGCCCGACGGAGCTTGAGCTTGAGCGGCTTGCGCTCGCGCTAGGGCGCCTGGAAGAAGCTGAGCGAGCTGTGGTGCGAGTTCGTCAGCGATTTGCGGATGGCCCGCCGCCTCCAACATACCGACGAACATGCCAGTCAACGCTTCTGCACTAGGGAACACGACTTCGAGCGTGACGCGCTGGGTACGCTCCTCTCGGACCACGTCGCCATGCTCGAGTAGTCCCAAGCGGTAGAGAATTTCCGGCCGCGAGGCCTGGAATAACTCTGCCAGCTCATCCGCGCGGTCTTGCGAGAATGTGCCGGCTCCGTTGATGATCTTGTTGACGACCGAGCGCTCGCGCCCGGCCGCCTTCGCGATCTCCTTATCTTTGAGACCGAGCGCTTCTTTCTGCTGCTTGAACCACGCGTAATCCATGCGGCCTTTGTGCACAGCGCGCACACCTGTGTCGTGCGCAAACGATGCACAGAAACCGCTTGACGTGTGTGCATCAATTGCACATTGTTGAGCCATGAGCACGCCCCTCGACGACTACATGCAACGCAACGGCATCAAGGATGCCGAGTTCGCGCCATTGATCAAGCTCGATCGCTCGATGGTCAGCAAGATCCGTCGCGGCATCATTAAGCCGACACTCGACACGGCGGCTGAGATCGAGGTCCAAACCAGCGGCGAAGTCCCCATGCAGGCATGGACCCCGTTGGCGGAATCACCGCCCCCTTTCCAGAATCCGACCCGTCGCACCGTCGACCGGCACCCGGCGGAGGCGCATCCGTGACAATCGTAGGGGGTAATCCAGAAGGGGTAGTGCTGACGCTCGACCAGCTGGTTGAGCTGCTCACACGAGCCGTCACAGACGGCGTCGCTGCGGCGATCAAGCCGGTGGCCTCGCAGCTCGAGGCCCTCAACACCAAGCTCGGCGGCGTTCACGAAACGAAGCCTTGGGACGGCGAGAAGGTATGATCGGCGCCCTGAGCCCCCATGCCATTCCGGTCACGCTGTTCAGCGCGTCGGCCAGCGAGCGGCGCATGTTCGCGATCGCCTGCTGCGGCGGGTGCGGCAATGCGCCGGGCAGCGCGCGCGCCCGCACCTGCACCCGTTCCGACTGCGGCCTGTCCGATCGTCATCATGCAAATGGGGGTAACCTGTGAGCGTACCGGCAATCCACGGTCGTTACAGGACCGTTCCCGCTTCCCAGATGCTCGAAACGCTGGGCGCCAGTCTTGCGCGCATCAAGAAGGAGGACAATCTCACGGACGTCGATCTCGGCCGAGTGCTCGGCAAGAGCGATGACCAGGCGGGCAAGTATCGCAGCGGCGACGCGGACATGGGTGTCGTCTCACTATTGCTCGGCTGCCGCGAGTGGGATGGCCGCTTCATCAACGACGCCCTCGGCCTGTTCGGCATGAAGGTGGTGTCGATCGAATCCTCCGCTGCGACTGACCGGGACACGCTGACGGCGCTAACCGGCATCCTCAACGAGGTCGCGATCGCGCTGGCGGACGATGGCAAGATCGATGACCGCGAGCTGATGGCCATGCGGCCAGAGCTCGATGCTGCCGGCCGCGTCATCGATGCGCTGCGCGAGCGGCTTCGTCTGCGGTGTGTGGCATGACGACGTCGCCCAGCCCGCTCCTTGTCGCGTCGATCGCGATCAGCGCCGGCGCCGCCTTCTGGGGTCTGTGCGCGGTTTTGGCCGTCCGTTTCAGCGAGCCTATGGCCGCGAATGTCTGGGAGATGTTGGCATGAAGAGCTGGCGTTGGAACCCGTGGGCGGCTGTGCGCGAGGCGCGCGCGCATGCCGAGAGCCTGCAAACCAAGGTGACCGAGCTCCGCGAAGAGCGCACCGGCTTGAAGAAGGTCATCAGCGGTTACCGCGTCCGCGAGGATCGCCTGCAGCTCACCGTGAGCAATCAGGGTGAACGCATCCATTCGCTTAGCGACGAGATGGCCTCGGCATTGGCCGAACGCAACGTCGCGCAGGAGGCCCTGCTCACGCGCAAGCGTCGCCGATCGGCCGCCATTTCCAAGGGCAATAGAACCAAGGCGCTCCGTCGCCGCGGCGCGCTGGTGCCCGTCCACACACAGGAGATTCGAGCATGAGCCGTATCAATTTGGGCGACAAGGTCCGCGACCGCTTGAGCGGGTACGAGGGCATTTGCACCGCCAAGGTCGAGTATCTGACCGGCTGCGATCAGGTCGGCATCAAGATGCAGGGCCACCACGACGGCAAGACCTACGACACGCACTACTTCGACGCGCCTTTCGTCGAGATGGTCGAGGCGGGCGTTGTTTCGCCGGTCGTCCCGCGCGCGACTGATGCCGGCGCCCTGAACCCGCCGGGCCGGCGCGGCTGATAGCTTGGCGGCGAGATCGACCGCGTAACGACCTGACTTAAGACCGAGGGGGCACCTCGGGGGAGTGTAGCATGGATGTGAGCTTTGGCTCCGAAGCACAGGCTTCGGAGAGCAGTGTTGCTTTGCCTGCGAACGTCGCCCGGAATTTCCGGTCAACCGCATACGATCGCGCGGCGGATGACTGGTATGTCGAGCCCCGCTGGTGCGTCGAGATGCTAGCTGATGCGATCGACTTTTGCGGCGACTGGATCTGGGATCCGTGCTGCGGCGGCGGGACGATTCCGAGCGTCTTCACGGAACGGCGCAATCCCACGGTTGCCACGGACATAGTCGATCGCGGCTACCCCTTCTTCAGCGGCATCTGGGACGCGACCGGCGAAGGCTGCCCCAATGAGGTGCCTGTGGGCGCCCGCGTCTCGGTCGTGATGAACCCACCCTTCAAGCTGGCGGAGGACATCGCACGCCGCATGCTCCGGCTCGCCGATCGGCGCGTCGTGATGCTGCAGCAGCTCTCGTTCCTCGCCAGCGTCGGCCGGCAGGCTCTCTTCAGCGATTATCCTCCGAGTGATATCCTGATCCTGTCGAAGCGGCCTAGCATGCCGCCTGGCCACAAGATCGCCGAACTTGGCCCCAAGGCCTTCAAGGGCGGCACGACGGACTTCTGCTGGATCGTCTGGACCAAGCCCCACGACCGCGAAACGCGGGTGCGCTGGATGGCGCCTGGTGCGGTCGCATGAAGGCCGTCTGGACCTGCCGCGAGGACATCATCCTGCGCGAAAGCATCGGGGTCGGCGTGTCGCTTGCGCGCATCTGCGTCCGCCTGCCGGGCCGGAACATGAAGGCGATCCGGCACCGTGCCGAGCGACTCGGCCTGCAGGTGCCGGCGTGAGCGAGCGCGAGCCGTTCCGCTCTTGGGTAGAGGACTATGTCCGCCCGGACGACGATCAGCCGATCAACATGGAGGCGTTCCGCGTCCGTGCGGTCCAGCGCGGCTACGCTCGGCGGCTGATCTCCGGGAACGTCGGCGGGCCGCCCACCACCCGTGGCCAATCGATGCGCCAGCTCTCCGAGCGCGCCTTGGGCGCTGGTGTGCGGATGGAGATGGAGCGACGGGAGCGCGTCGCCGCTGACCCGGCCGAGCAGGCGCGGCTGTACCTCCAGCGCCGCGGCCTGGTCGTCTTCCGTGCCCATGTCGTCGACGGACCGCCAGATCGCTGGGACGTCGCAGGCCATGACCGCTGGCTGACCGACAGCGAACTGATCGCCCACGCCGAGCGCCTCGGCTTCTCCCGACCCACGACAACGAAAGGGACTGCAAATGTCTGAGCCTGCTATCGCGCTTTCGACGCGCGACTTCCGCCACGCCGTCATGCTCGCCGGGAAGGCCGTCGAGCGGCGCTCCACCATTCCCATCCTCGAAATGGTCCGTTGCCGCGCCAATGGCTCGTTTGAGGCTACCGGCACCAACTTGGACCTCACGGTGACGGCCAAGGTGGAACGCTCGGGCGAGGTTGATGCCGCGTTCATGCTGCCCGATTTCCGATCGGTGATTGGCGCGGTTGGTGCAGCAGGCGGCGCCGACATGAGCATCGATGCATCGGGCGAGCAGATGCAACTGCGCAGCGATGCATTATGCATCGGCATCAAGAGCCAACAGCATGTCGACGATTTCCCGACGGATCACGGGATCACGACCGAAACCTTCGCTGCGACGTTCAGCCACGAACAGATCCAGTCACTGCGCCGCGTCAGCGCGGCGATATCGACGGAAGAGACCCGCTACTATCTGAACGGGATCTATTTCCACCATCTGGACGGGCACACCTATCGCGCGGTGGCGACGGATGGCCATCGCCTGCACTGGCTGGACCTCCAGCTGCCCGACGCTGCCGGCGCCTTGAAGGGCGCGATCATTCCCCGCCTAGCGCTGACGGTGCTGTTCGATATTGTCGGAACACGGCCCGGGCGTGACGATCGCGGCATCGCGGTTCGCATCGGTACGCAGGCGTTGAGCAATGCGGCGCCAACCACGACGGCACCGACAGACCCGCGCGCCACCCGCGCTGACTTCACGCTGGCGTCCGGCCCGGCGCGCGTCACGCTCGCGACCAAGCTGATCGACGGCACCTTTCCCGACTACACCAGGGTCGTCCCTACCACTCCGCGCTTCTCGATGCTGTTCAAGTCGGCTGAACTGCGTCGCGCCGTCCGGGCGCTGTCGTTCGGCAGCAAGCATATTCGCGCGGTGAAGATCGTGCCGGACGCCGAGGGGGCGGTGCTGAGCGCGCAATTCCTCGACACCGGCATCGGAACATCGGTGCGCATCGAATGCACCCACAACATGCGGGGCTGGACGGGCGCGCGCCTTGGTTACCAGGGCGCCTATCTGCTGGCGCTCGTCGATGCAGCCGGCGGTGACGAGCTGCTCATCGCACCAACCGACGAGGGGATGATGGCGTCGCTCGTTCGCAACCCAGCCGACCCCGCTTGGGGCGGCGTCATCATGCCAGTTCGCGTCTGAGCGCGGTGGATCTGGGAGAGCTCGCTTGAATGCCATGACCCACCCCGCCTCGTTCAACGCGACGGCGCCCAACTGGTCGCGCGCAGAGGATGCCGTTCTTCGCGCCGCTATCGATGAGGGCAAACACATCGGCCAGATCATCCCGCTGCTGCCCCGGCGCACGCGCTATTCGATCCACCATCGGGCAAAGCGGCTAAATCTCAACCTCTTGATGAGCGAAGCTGATGCTGCACGTGAAGTGTCGGCGGAGCTGGCGAACGAGATCCTGCGCCTGTGCGGCTACATCAAGAGCGACGGCTACATCGCCTCGTACATCGGCTGCTCTCGCGAACTGGTGGGGAAGATCCGCGCGCGTCTCCCCGGCGAGCGTACCTCGGCCGGCTGCAATGACCTCGACGGCCCGCCGTTGCCTGCCCGCGAGGACATGACCGCGAAGACCGGCAGCGTGGCGCTCTACAACGCCATGGTCCGCCACTTCAGCGCCCTCGCCTCCAGCGCCGGCACCACCGCCGAAATCGCGATGCTCGCCTGCCTCTACGGCCGCGATCGCGCTGCCCGCTTCACCACACAGAAGGGAATTCGCCATGTCTGATGGCAACGTGTCGGCCGATCAGCTTCGCCTCTTCATCGAACGCATTGAGCGGCTCGAAGAAGAGAAGAAGGGGATGAATGACGACATCAAGGACGTCTACCTCGAGGCAAAATCGCAGGGCTACGACGCCAAGACGATGCGCACCATTGTCCGCCTGCGGAGGCTCGACAAGAACGCTCGTGACGAGGCGGAAGCCCTTCTCGAGGTCTACAAGGCCGCGCTGGGACTCAACTGATGAGCTCCGCGCGAACCCCCGGCGTGATCGCCAACGCGAGCCGCAAAAACGGCGCTGTTCGCGATGCACGCCGCATGGCCGCGCTGGAGCGCGCGGCTGAGATCGTCGGAGGTCAAGCGGCGCTGGCGGATGCACTTGGCATCGCCACACGGCAGCTGCGCCAGAAGATCTCCGCTGAACGACCGATCCACGACGAAGACGTGCGCCTCGCAATAGGCGCGCTTTCGGCCCGGGCTCGCCAAGCGGACGAACTCGCCGCGCGCCTGACCTCACTCATCGACGGACAGGAGAGCAACCAGTGAGCACCGCTACCATCCTCTCGACGGAGGCATCGTTCGACGCGTTCGCCTCGACCATCCGAGACCACTTCCAAGCTCAGGTTAAGGCGCATGGCCCGCTCTTCGTAGTCGATGCTGGCGACCTGAACGCCATCTATCTGGATCATTTCACCGACGAAGCCGACCGGCTGCACCATAACTGCTCGGCCTGCCGGCATTTCCTCCGCCGCTTTGGTAGCTTGGCCGTGATAGCTGCCGACGGCGAGCTCATCCCGGCGTTGTGGCCCGTCGACGGCATCGATCCCTTCTTCGCGCCGGGTGTCGCCGCGATGCGCCGAGCCGTCGCGGCGGGGAAAGTCACCGGCGTCTTCCTCAATTCGGATGCGACCTGGGGCACCCCGCGGACGGGCGAATGGACGCACTTCTCCCTGCAGTCCCCGCACATCCATCACTCGCGTGTCGAGACCGCTGGTCAAGCGATGGCCCTGAAGCGAGAGCATTTCGGGACGCTCAGCCGTGGGCTCGCCGAATTCACGCCGGAGCAGGTCGGCCAGGCGCTGACGCTTCTTCAGGCGGACGCACTCTACCGGACCGAGAAGGTTCTTGGGCCGGCCCAGTTCCTTCACGACGTCCAGACGGCTGTCGCAAACGCACAGGGCAAAGAGCGTCGCAGGAACGTCGTTTGGCGCGCTGTGGCGACGGCGCCTGCCGGCTTCTGCACACCGCGATCGAGCATGATCGGTACGCTTCTCGAGGACATCTCGGGCGGCCTCTCCTTCGAGGAGATCAAGAGCCGGTTCGCCGCGAAGATGCACCCGCTTCGCTACCAGCGCCCGCAGGCGCCGGCTTCATCGGGCAACATCGAGCAGGCTGAGGCGATCGTTGCAAAACTAGGCATCGGCAGCGCACTCCGTCGCCGTTTCGCTCGGCTAGATGAAATCGAGACTATCTGGCGACCGGCACCGTCCGCCCCGAATGCGCCAGCCGAGAGCGGCGTGTTTGGCCATCTTCGCTCGGGCGTACCGGCAAAGGACGCCGGCGATATGGGCGGCGCAACGATCGCGATCACGTGGGAGAAGTTTGCGCGCACCGTGCTCCCCATGGCGGCGGCGATCAGCGTCCGTACCGACGGCCAGATGAACCTTGCCGCGTTGGTAACCGCAGCAGATTCTGAGGCCGCGCCTATTCTGCAGTGGGACCGCGACGACCAGCGGAATCCCGTCTCATGGTATCTCTATCACGGTGGCTCCAGCGCGATCCGATGGGGGCTTCCTATCGGCGCTTGGGTCGACGTGACGGCAGTCGCGCTCAACCCGAGCATGTGGGGCGACAAGGCCTATCTCCGCCACTCAGCCAGCGCGATCTTCATCCTGGACGGCGCCGCTGATCAGGATAGCCGCAACCTGTGCCTTTTCCCGGAGATCCTCCGGTCCGAGCTTCACGGCGTTCGGCGGACGATTGAGCAATTCAACGCCAGCCGCTCGATTGAGGGTGCCGATGAGGCAAGCGCTTGCGGGCTCCTCGTGCCGGATGGTGGCCTAGGTCACCGGATTCGGGTTCGAACGAAGCTCGGCACGGTCAACTACCGCATCGATCGGTGGGACTGATGAGCGCCGCCGGTACCGTTCTCGCCTCGGATAAGGCGAGCAAGCCGTTGCGCGCGTATGCCGTGACCGAGACCTGCGAGGGTACCGGCGGCATCGTCTTCGCTCGGCACAATGTCGTCGCTCGCCGAGAGGGCGCTTGCCAATTTGGCGACGGAGATTTCCACGGTGTGGAGTGTCGTCGAGCGCCGTGGGCGGACCAGTTCGCGGCGGACGGCATCATCCCCGTATCGGCAATGATATATGCCGGGTGGCACTTCGAGTGCACCGGCTGCGGCCGTCGGATCGATCATGACCTGCCGCTCGCTTGGGAAAATGAGGTCGGCGCAGACGAACCCCTCAACGGCGCTAACCTGCGTTATGCGCGCTGGAAGCCTGATCATGTGATCGGCTCGCAGCACGGGACGGTATTCTGCCGCCAGAGCTGCAAGAACGCGCACGACAAGGAGCAGGCCGCGAGAAAGCGCTTCGGGGACCGGGCTATCGCCCGCTTCGAACGTGTCATTCTCCGGCGCCTCCCTGGATCCGTCATTGAGCACAAAGAGTATCTTCGGCCGCACGTCTATGTGACGCGCAATCGGCTGGGGCAGCTGATCGTCGAGCAGGCGATCGTGTCGTTCTCGTTTCCCGGCCAGGCCATCGGGGCGGCAGCTCTCCGGATGGACACTGAGACCCAGTGGGAGCGCGGCAAAGCAGTCAGCCGGAAGCGCAAAATCAAGTGGACCTGCTGTAACGGCGATCGCGAGGCCTTCGAGGCTTTTGCCGCGGCCACAAAACGTGCGGTGCCAGCATGATCGGCGCCTTCAGCCAGCGCTGGCTAGAGCGCCGCGCCCATCACTATCGGGTGATCCAGCTCGCCAAGAAGCAGGAAGAAGCCCTCGAGGCTCGTCGGGCCGGTCGCGCCGAGCGCAGCTGCCGGACGGCCAAGGGCTGGCCCACCCGAATCCACGAAACCTACCAGCGCGACGCGCTGATCAACCGAAGGGCTTCCTGATGCACGGTCACATATCCGGCTCCGCAGCGCCAGCCATGCTGCCACTCTCAAAGATCCGGCCAGGGGACAATCCGCGTCGGTATTTCGACCAGCTAAAGCATGGCGAGCTTGCGACCTCGATCCGTCTGCGCGGGCTGCTGCAGCCGCTGTTGCTCCGCCCTTCAGGCGATGACGACGCCCAGTTCGTTATCGTCGCCGGGGAGCGTCGGTACAAAGCTGCGCTGGAAGTGTTCGGTCCCGAAGGTGAAGTGCCGGTCGTCATCCGCGAGATGACCGACCAGGAAGCGCTGGAAGCCGCGATCGACGAGAACGATATTCGCGAAGATGCTTCGGAAACCGAGCAGGCAGACGCCGCGCTCCGCGTCCTCGCCGCATGCCAGAGCGATCGCGCGGAGGCCGCCCGTCGCCTCGGCTGGTCGGCCTCCAAGCTGGACCGCAGGCTCGCGCTCGCAGATCTCTCGGAGACGGTAAAGACCGCGCTCAACGAGCGACGCGTCAAGGTCGGTCACGCTGAGCTGCTCGCGGTCGTTCCTGCCGACAAGCAGGACAAGGCCCTCGAGACAATTCTGAGCGCTGGCCTGGACGTCGCTAAAACGCGCGAGCTTCTCATGCGTGTGACGCAGAGCCTCGCGGCTGCTGTGTTCGATAAGACGGAATGCACGACGTGCCCGTTCAACTCGGGTTCGCAGCGCGCGCTTTTCGAGACCCATGTCGATGACGGGCACTGCACCAACCCGGGCTGCTTCCAGCTGAAGACCGAGGCAATGGAGAAATCCTCGCCGCCAGCAGGCGCCGATGAGCCGGCGCCCGCCAAGGCGACCACGCCCGCGCCTTCGGCAGCTGCTGCGCCATCGAAGCCGGAGGCCAAGCCCGCGCGCGGCGCGCCCGCGGCGTCAAAGCCGAGCGTCACCACTGCGTCGGTCGCCAAGCATGTCACCGATCTCCGCGAGGCGGCGTGGCGCGGCGCGCTTATTCAGGCGGCGGAGGGCGATCCCGAGATCGCGCGCGCGTTTGAGGCGGTGCTGCGCGATACCTGGCAGGTCGATCGAACCTTCCTGTCGCGCTTCGGCAAGGACGAGCTCAAATTCATCGCCCACGAATGCGGCCTGGTCAAGCACATGGGCGAGAAGGCGTTCGCCAAGCTGCTCGCTGCTCCGAACGACAAGATCGTCGCGGGGATGCTGAACGCGACCGGGTTCAGTTGGGCCGGCCGCCTGCCGAGCGCGATGACCATCGATGGGAAGTACGGGCCGCCTGCCGAAGCCGCGTCGTCCCCCGCCACCTCGGACAAGGACTGATTCCGATGTTGATCACCAGCCTGCTCCCGCTGCTCTCACGCTATTCGCTCGGCTTCGATCTGGTCGCCGCGCCCGACGAAACGGTCACGCTGACCATCATCCCGCGCAAGGCCGCCGGGGCAAAGCACACCCCCGAAGGCGGCGAGATGCGACCGATCTCGATCACCGCGAGTGCGGCCGAGATCGATGCCGAGCTTGCGAAGGGCGAGGACGGTGCGCTCGGTCAGCTCATCATCGCGCGCAAGTCGCTCGGTGACCAGATCGCGGAACAGCGCGAGGCGGCCGAGGCGGCGAAGACCGAGACGGCTTCCAAGAAAAAGCCCGCGGCCGATGCCCCCAAGGCGACAGCCGCGCCGCCGACACCCGCCTCGTCAACGGCCGCCAAGGCCGGCGAGCCCGCCAGCCTTTGGTGAGGCGCGCCACCTGCCCCCACCACCCTTAGCCGAGAGGCCCCAATGCAAATCAATCATCTGACGCGCGTCTATCGCTACGACGGCATCGACCTTCCGGCCCCGCCACACCTTGCCGACGATCCGCAGGGCCTGCGCGCCTATCATGCGACGCTATACCCCGCGATCCTCAACGCCGAGATGGTCGACGCCGGCGTCTCCGGGGATGTCCACGTCACCGAGTACCGACGCGCGGTCGGCACCAAGGGCTGACCGTGGCGCGCGGCACCACCACGGCGATACCGGCCGCCCACCGCATGACTCTCCTCGAATGGATCGAGCACGATGATGATAGCGACGCTCCCCGCTCAACCCAGCCCGCGTGCACCGCGCAGGCTCAAGCCCTCCATGCGCGCATTGTCGCCACGCCCGACGAGCGCGGCAGCGGCAGGCACGAGCCGCTTCAGCCGCCCCGTGGTCTCCGCCTCGCGCCGCTCGGTTGATCTGGCCGGGCGGGCCGTCCGGCTGTCGCCGGACGTGCCCGTCGTCTTCGACGCGCCGCTCGCGCCACACCACAAGGTGATCGGCCGCTGGGTGGCAATGCGCGAAACGTCCGTGCGACGGAAAACGCGCACGGAGGCTCGCCGACAGATCGAGCGGGTGTTCGATGCGGCGGTGCTGGAAATCCTGGCGCCGCTCCAGCTCGCCGACCTCCGCGTCGTGCCGCTGGTCGGCGATGATATCCTCCCGCCGGCGCTCGCGTTGATCTGCGACAGCATCGGGTCTCTGGAACTCGGCTGGATCGAGAAGAGCAATGTGCTTTCGCAAACGCTGGTCGGTGCGGTCCCGCCGGTCAAATGGCGGGCGACCGCGTACAAAGCCCTTGGGGAGACGCTGAAGTCCGTGCTTCCAATATTCGGGTACGATGATCTCTTCGAGCATATCGCAGCATATTATTGGGAAGGTGAAACCGACGACGCGGCTGCGGTGAAGGCCATGCTTGAGTGGCACGGCACTGACCCCAACGAGATCGATGAAGAGATGCTGCCGTCAGCTATAAATGCGCGGCGGCCGGCTTGGATGATCGCAACCAACGCCGGGCCCCTAAAGGCCCTCCCAGCAGGCCTCCGCGATCGGATTTGCAGGCTGCGCGCAGCGCATAAGGCCATTACCAGCCTCAAGCCTGACGGCAACGCATGGCACTTCGATTTCGAAGAAATCGGCGCATACGTGTCCGATTACGAGGATTGTTCGACGCTGCCACCGCTGACGCTGGTTCCGTTCGATCATTTCGCGCGGGAGCTCGATGAAGTCGGGCGTCACGGCATGGAAACCCGCTTCATGGACATCGTGGGACTATGTCTGTTGTCTGACGCGGACAAGGTCGAGCGCTGGTTCACTTCCCTAAAGCTTGGCGTCGAACTCCTGCTCGCCGCCCAGGACCTGATCGATACCGATCCTGTCAAACCGTGAGCACTCCCATGGCCAATCATTCCACCCAGTTCGAACCTACGGCCGGCGGCCTTGTGCTGACCAATGCCATCCTGCTCTATCAGCCTGAGAAAGGCGGCGCCTACAGCCCGCAGCAGGCGGCCGGTGCGGCGTTCGCCAGCATGCACAAGGTCGAGCACAACGACGGCCAGCCGACGATTGCCGCCGGCGTGCCGTTGACGCGCGCGCACCTGCGCCAATGGAACGAGGCGCTGGGGCGCAACGTCGCCCCGGAAATCCTGCCCGGCAATGTGCTGGTGTCGCATCCCGACATGCTCGCATGGTGGGTGCCGGAGAAGGTACGTCCCTCCTATTTCGCGCTGTCGCGGCCCCCAGCTGGCCTCAAGGTGCTGACCGAGCGAACGACGCTGCCTCTTCCCTATCCCGCCCACCTGTTCATTGCGACGCGGCGCGGGCTCGGCGTCTATGCGCTCCGGGAAAACCAACGACCGACCGCAGCGACGCCTCTGCTGCACTCGCCCGTCTTGAACGTCTTCATCGACGGCGCGCTCTGCTGGGGCAACATCGCCCAGCCGAAGGCGCTGACGGTCGCGTCCATTCCCGCATACGAGCGCGCGGTGTTCGATAGCTGGTCGACGCATCCGAATCCGGGCCAGGAATTGACCGTCAGCGGTAAGGGCGGCCTCGTGCGGCTGTGGGACGAGCTCGCGGCGAAGGGCGCGAAGCGGTTTCCGGTAAAGCGCCTCAAGCCGTTCGATCCCAACGTGCGCCGGAACGCGGTCGAGCCGATCACGCTCGGTAAGCTCGTCGGGAGGGCTGCGCGATGACCGCCGTGCTTGCTGCCGATCCGACTGCTGCTGCGGTGCTCGCGACGATGCCCTGCTACCCAGTCCCGCCCAGCGGCATGTCGCCCGCAATCGACGCGCTCCGCGCCGCTCGCGCCGGCCACGGCCTCGCGATAGGCCAGGACGTGGTGATGCTCGTCCTGCGGCGGCCGTGGCTCGCGCTTGACGTCCCCGTCAGCTCGCCGATCGTCGCATACCTGCCCTACGGAAGCGCGGGCGCGCCCAAGGCCGACCTGCGCTGCGGCTTGATCCCACGTGAGCACCTGGAGCGGATACTAGATCACTTCCGGGCCGCGCTCCCTAACGAGGCAGCCGCGTTCATTATCTGGTGCGAAGAGACCGGCGAGTTCGGGGTAGAATTCCCCGCCATCGATGCCGCCACCCCGTCTCGGCTGGTCTATCGCATGCCGGCCCTCCCGCACGGCTGGCACCTGATCTGCGACATACACAGCCACGGGCGCGGCTCGGCCTTCTTCAGCGCCACCGACGACGCCGACGACGCTCACGCCACAAAGATCGCGCTCGTGATCGGTCGGCTCGACGATTCGGAGGGCCCGGTAATGGCCTCGCGCATCTGCGCGGCAGGCATGTTCCTCCCGATGCCGCGCAGCCCGTTCGCCGGAGAATCCAATGCAGCCTAACCGCCACTATCTCCCTGCGACGCTGGAGAACCGCACACTGGACGTCATGCTCGTCGGCTGCGGCGGCAATGGCGCGCAGATGCTGATGGGCCTTGCGTCGCTCGATACCGCGCTACGCGCGATCTCGTCGCGGTCGCTCCACGTCACCGTGGTGGACGACGATATCGTTACCGAGGCGAACCTGGGCCGCCAGCCCTTCTATCGCTGCGACCTCGGCAACTCGAAGGCGCACACGCTGACCGAGCGTATCAACCTCGCGCATGGCTTGAACTGGCGGGCGGTGCATGGCCGTGCACCAGCCGCGATCGGGCTCGATGGCATCGACATCCTCATCACCTGCGTCGACACCGCGGCGGCCCGACGCGCGCTGGGTGATCAAATGCCCGAGGGCCGACCATCGCCGCATTACTGGCTCGACCTAGGCAACCGTGCGACTGACGGGCAGTTCGTGATCGGTTGCCCTAGCGCAGCGGCTGGCACGAAGTGCGACCGGCTCCCGACCGTGCTCGAGCATTTCCCCGAACTAGCCGATGCGACGGTGGCTGAGGACGATACCCCATCGTGCTCGGTGGCCGAGGCGCTAGAGCGTCAATCGCTGTTCGTGAACCGCGTTGTCGCGAGCCATGCGCTTGCGCTGCTGTTCGACCTGCTGGGGCGCGGCTCGATTGGTAACGCCGGCGGATTCGTCAATCTGAAGAGCGGGCAGGTCATTCCGATCGCGCTGCCCAAACCGATCTCACCTAATCTGTTGACCGGGGTACCAGCGTGAGTGGCTTCTACCTGATGCATCGCGGCTGGCAGGACAATGCCGTGTTCCGGAACGAAGAGTTTTCGCGCCGCGACGCCTTTGTCTGGCTGATCGAGGAAGCCGCGTTCCGCCCGACCAAAATCCATGCCGGCACGGGCGAAATCATGCTCGAACGCGGCCAGCTTTCGCACTCGCTCCGGTTCATGGCGAAGGCCTGGAAATGGGACGAAGCGAAGGTGCGTCGGTTTCTTTCGTCGTTAGTGAAGTCGCAAATAATCGACGCATCAACCGACGCAGGCCAGACGGTCATAACCATTAGAAATTACGAGGTTTACCAGACGCCCGGTGGATCGCCCGACGCAGGTGACGACGCAGACGCGACGCAGCAACGACGCGGCGGCGACGCAAAGAAGAAAGAAGGGAAAGAAGTAAAGAATACCTCAGAAGCTAAAGCTTCTTCGGTACAGCGAGCCCAAACCCCGCATGCCGACCCGTTCCCTCGGCCCGATTTCGCAGATCCCCAGCACTGGGCAGACTTCCTCGCCAACCGGAAGCGCAAGAAGCTTCCGAACACCGCGACGGCCCACGCCCGGCTGCTGAGCGACATCGCGCGGCTAGCCGACGAGGAGTGGCCGCCCGGCCGGATCCTGCAACATGCCGCTGAGCGCGGCTGGGCTGGAATTTACGATCCTCGCGAAAACGGAAATCGGAATGGGCAACGACCTCACCACGAGCCCCAACAGGGCGAATTCGGCAACCCGATGGCAGCCGCCGCAGCTCGATCCCTCGCTCGCAGCGATCGTGGACGAGAACTCCCTCTGGATTGAGCGGGGTCCGCTGCCGGTGCTTACCGACGCCCAACGCAAGGCTGCCGAGCAGGCACTGGCGGTCTTCGACACGATGCCGCGCGGATCGTCGCCCGAGCACGTCGCAGCGCTCATGGGAACCGCTGCCCTCGCCTATCCAGCCGGCAAGCTGAGCGCAGCCGAAGCCGATGCGCGCCTGGCTGTCTACCAAAGCGAGCTTGCGGACATCGATTCGAGCATCCTCGGCAAGGCATTCAGCGCGGCCGTGCGTGACGGGAAATTCTTCCCTTCGATCGCCGAACTGCGCGAGCATGCGCGCCGGGTGCCGACGCCCCGACGGTTGATCGTTGAAGCCCGGCTGCGGCGCCTGCTGGCCAATCGGCCAAAAGCCGCAATCGACCTCGTCGCGCCGGGCCAGCTCAGCGCGCTTTTCCAGAACGCAACCCAGCCCCTCAAATCGCAGGAGAGCCAGCATGCGGCCTAACGCGCGGTCTCTTCCATCGCCTTGCGCAGCACCGCGTTCATCCTAGTCTGCCAGCCTGGCCCCGCGTGCTTGAAGTAATCGAGCACCTCGCTGTCAACGCGCAGCGTCACCTGCTCCTTATGCGAGCCGGATGGGCGGCCCCGCTTACGACGCACGGCTAGCGCGCGTTCGATCTCAGCCTCGCTGACATCGAAGTCGTCGGGGTCGTGCGGGTCGGCGCTAAGGCCGATGGTAGATGCGCTCTTCGCCGTCATTGCTTTTCCTTACCGAGATGAACCGGACACGAGAGCCGCGCAACACGTGGATGGCGGTCCAAAGGCGGCCCTCCACCATGCCAATCGCCTTGAACCGATCCTCGCCGTCTACCGGGCGGATGGACGTCAGAACGATGTGCATGGTGTCATCGAAAACGCGGGCACCGAATGCGAGCGAGACGCCATGCTTCGCGGTGTTGGCCTCGTCCTTGGCGCTGTCGAATTCGATTTCCATGCATTATTTGTAGCTACATTAAATAGGGTTTTCAAGAGCGAAAATGGGAGGCGCGCGCGGCGTGAAGGGGCTGGCGAGGCCGGAACGTGCCGCATACGTACCGGGCACAGAGTGGGGGTGACGATGGCCAAGTCTCGCAGACGTAGTCGCATCAGCAAGGTGCCGCCGGTGGCCAAAGAGCCGCTGGTGAACGATTTTGCCGCTGCGCACGGCCACTACGAGCAGTCCACCGTTGTCGACCTCGATGGATCGATCGGCGGCAAGCGCATGACGATGGTGAAGGTCATGCTCAATCGCGGCGGCACGGCGGTGGATCGCTGGATCGCAGGAGACCGCGCCGGCTTGTTCCAGGAGCCCCAGCAGCAGGCCATCCGCTACTGCCGCAACCTGTGGCACCGAGCCGATGGAGGCCTCAGTGCCGTCGATCTCACCGCTGATCGCGTGGACGCTCCGCTCGGCTGGTCACAACATGAAGCGCTTGTAGAGCTTTCGCGGCTCAAGGAGCGGGTCCCGCGCCCCTATTGGGACGTCTACGAGAACGTGTGCCGGTTTGATGAGGAAGCTGGCGTCGCCGGATCGAAGCTTGCCAGCAACAGCCGTTCGGCCGTCGATGCAGCGAAAACGACAGTTGCCTTCGCGGCAAGCCTGATCGCGATGTGGCGCGGGCTCTAGGCGCCCTAGAGCCCACTTCCGGTTATTGGTGCAGGGTTGCGGCCGCCGCAGGTGTTAGCGGTGCGCCGCCCGGCGCTGCCGGCGCGACTTGCACCACCGGTGCAGCCGCGAGAACCGGCGTCGGTGTTGCCGCGATCGCGAGCAAAATCGGCTCCTTGGTGTACGCCTTCCACTCGCTACCTTGGGCGGCTGCCGCACTGTGGCCTGTCACGAACGCCCCAAAAACACCGACCGCAACGACAGCGCCAACCGCGGCGCCGGTGTTGCCGTTACCCTCGATGCGATAGTGACCACTGATCGGAATGTAGCGGTCACCCACCTTCACATCGACAAGGTCGAATTCCATCTTCGCCGACTTGCCGAAGGCGCCCTTGCCCGTGCGGTATGCGATCTGCCCATGACCAGGCGTACCGCGCGGGATGACGACATAATCGCCCATCATCACGTCGCGGGAAACTGTGACATCGAATTTGTCGCCGACTTTGGTCTTCTTGGAGGTCATTCCATTGTCTAGGCTGACCCATACCTCTGTATTGCTAGGCAATGACGATCCGACGGCGGCCTTCTGGACGACGAGGACTTGAGGCGCGGATGCGCTGACAGGCTGGGTGGTGATTTGAGCGTTGGCGACTGCCGAGATGCAAAGCATCGATGCGCCGAGGATGGCGCCTACTCCCCTATACATTTATGAAACCCCCGTTTCGAACGCGCCATGATTGGCGTTGGGTGGTGAAGCCGGGATATCTCAGCAGGTCAAGCAACGTTTGGTCGGACTTGACCCGTGCGCAGCTAAGTGGCACAGAGAAGGAACAGTTATAGATGCGCCCGCAGCCGAGAGGCTCGCGGGCTTTTTCATGCCCGTGCCGCCCCGTCACACCGTCGATCCGGCTCGCATGACGTTCAGCCCGCACCTGCTTCGGGAGACATCCATGGCCGACCAGATCAACAGCGCGTCCGACGATCGGACTGCGAACAACGCTGTTCGTCACCAATACCGCGTGCTTGGTGATGCCGAGAAAGCGCAGATGCTTGCCCTCAAGGATGCTGGCGCGGCATTCCTCGCCGAGATTGAGAAAATCGGTTCCAGCCGCGAACTGTCGCTGGCCAAGACCAAGGTCGAGGAAGCTGTCTTCTGGTCGGTGAAGCACGTCACCGCCTGAACCGATTCATCGTGGGGTAGAGCAGCTCGGTAGCTCGTCGCGCTCATAACGCGAAGGTCGCAGGTTCGAATCCTGTCCCCGCAACCAATCTGGGAGGCTGTGCATGTCCACTGCGCAGCTTCCCGCCGTCGTTGTCGCCAAGCTGATCGAGATCCGTCAGGAAGTGCGCGACATCATCCCAGGCGGTCGCGACCCGGAGCGTAGCTACCACGCCAAGGATGAAGCACTGCGCGGTCTCAATAGGCTGATAGGCCGTGGTAACTAGCGACCGACCGCCGCCGACGCGCCGGCAGTCGATGGGCTACCAACCACGACCGATCGATCCGTCGGCGCCGATGCTCGCGCTCCTCGCCGATCTCAAGCGCATCGACAAATCAGGGCGCACTGTCTCGCACCGTGAATGGATCCGGCTCGCGAGGCGATGGGCGACGTGCAAGCGGTACATCGAACGGGGTGAAGTGCCGATGTCTGCGCCGCCCCGTGGCGGTAGCAGCGCCAGCTACGAGCCGCGCCGATGACCGCACGTGAATGCATCACGATCGTGGCGTTGATTTTCGCCGTTGCGATCATCTGGCTGGGCTCCGCTATCGCGGCGCTGATGGCGTGAGGCCGTCGCTAGAACGCTCGCTTTGGCGCATCCTGCACGTAGCACGTGCAGCGCTCGCCGGGGCGGCGAGCAATGCGACGGCGATCGCCATGGCCTTCATGGTGTTACGGATTCCCAATCGTTGCGCGAACGTATCGGAGGCGCGGATAGCCGGGAAGGCCTGTCTGGGCATGTCCAGGCGCGCGCCACACCCCCCCCCACCCTTTGGGTCCTTCCCGGCCGGCGTGTAATGCGGGCGGCTGAGGCCCAGAAACCGTCTAGGCACGTATTTCCGCCATACTTCTTCCTCCTTGGCCCGAAAAACGGCGGATTTCAGCCATTTCCGGCGATTTGACCAGGGAACTCGATGGAAATCGACATCAACGAGCCCACTCGGCCGCAAATCGCCGCAGTGCTCGGAATCACCAGCCGGTGGGTGGGCGAGCTCCGCGCCAAAGGCGAGATGCCGGCCGACGGCGCATCGATGCAGGAGAACATCGAGGCTTGGGTCGCTCGTCACTTGCCGAAGTCCGGCGAGGATGGAGACGAACGCCTCGACAAGGAACAGGAGCAGGCCCGTCTCGCGAAGGAGCAGGCGGACTCCAAGGCCATGGACAATGCCGAGCGCCGCAAGGAGCTCGCTTCGCTGCCCAACATGACCGGCGCGGTCATCGGGGTGATTGCCCTCGCTGTCACGCGGCTCTCCCAAGTGGCCGCCTTGGTGGCCAAGGGCGACAACAAGCTCCGCGAACGGATCGAGCTCGCGATTAACGACGCGCTCGAGGAGCTCAGCGTGACGCGGGTCGAGGCGGCCATAGGCGGGGGCATGGATGAGGAAGACGCCTCCGACGCCTCCGGAGACGAGTAGCGCATTCACCGTCACCGGGGCGGAAATTGCCGCCGCGGTCCGAGAGTGGTTCTGGGCATTCAAGCCGCGTGTTGCGCCGAA
>Ga0070730_10001496_pt1 | contig 22412 bp, 14 predicted proteins | sample Coa_R1_3_FD_66447 | JGI IMG/M metagenome (GOLD analysis project Ga0070730, IMG submission 66447) | Surface soil microbial communities from Centralia Pennsylvania, which are recovering from an underground coalmine fire - Coalmine... | ecosystem: Environmental > Terrestrial > Soil > Unclassified ... | reverse complement strand
GATGCTGTTGGCGTCCTTGTTCCGGGCGGCGGCATCGCAGTAAAACTGGCCAAAAGAGCAATTGATGTAAGTAAACGAAAAAAGTAAAACGTATTTTAAAACACGCTCTCATAGTTCAACGGATAGAACAGGAGTTTCCGAAATTTCAGATGTGGGTTCGATTCCCGCTGAGAGCACAAAAGTTTAAAACGTGGGAAGCCGCGAAGATTTTACTTCAACTCATGTTCAGCATAAATCACTTCATCAAGCACTGTCTTGTATGAGTGGAGCTCGTTGTTTTCGAAAATAATTTTTAGCTCACGAGCCGCATCCGCTTCAGAACTCGAAGCATGAATCAAGTTCAGTTGTTGGCTCATGGCAAAATCGCCACGAATAGAGCCGCCCTCCGCCTCTCTACCCTTCGTCACACCTACTAGTTTGCGGATGGTCGGAATTGCTTCAAGACCTTCCCAAGCCATCGCCACAATTGGATGCGTTTTCATGTAATCTTTAAGGTCCTTAAAAAAAGATTTATCTTTGTGCTCAACATACCACTCGCTGAGCTGCGCATCAGTTAAATACACCATTTTCAAGCCTACGAGTTTGAGACCTTTGCGCTCAAAGCGACTAATAATTTCACCAATCAATCCCCTTTGAAGACCGTCTGGTTTTACTAAAACAGCACTGCGTTGCATTGGCATATAAATCTCCTACGTTTTGGTTGATAGAAAAATAATTTTAACTGGCTTTGAGTAAATTCTCAAATCTCGTTGAGTTGTCGAACGGCCCAATGATGCCAAACCGCAATTCTTCTGGCTTAATTATTTCTTGAGCAATTGCCTTTACCTCATCGAGAGTCACGGCCATAAATTTTTTCATGAGTTCGGTTGGTGTCTCAACACTGCCCAACAATAATTGTTTCATTCCATAGTACTGCGCCACACTTTCGCTATCCTCCAAATCCATAACGAACTTGCCGCTGATGAAGTCTTTTGCTCTGCGGAGTTCACTTTCTGTAACAGGTTTGCGCCCATCGGCAATAGCGAGGAACTCATCGACAGTCACTTTTACTGCTTCGTCAACTCTTTTTGGATCGACCCCAGCTGCCCCACCAAAAACGCCGACATCGTGGTAGTGATCTGTGTCAGCGTGCACGTAGTAACATAAACCGCGCTTCTCTCTCACTTCAGAAAACAACCGTGCGCTCATGTTGCCACCTAAAACCACGCTCAACAGCGACAACGCTTGTCTCGCTGTGTGCGTGCGCGAAACTCCCGGAAAACCGAGAATAAAATGTGCTTGTTCTGTTTGGCGAAACTCGACGTGAAGTTTTTTGTTGGTAATTGGCGCAGTGCCCAAGTGATCTCTAAAACTCTTTGCTTCTCGAGCACTAGCATCACCTTTTTGGAACATTTGCTCTACCATTTGCAGTGTTTTTTCTTGGTTTAAAACTTTTTCATCACCCGCCAAAATGAGCACCACATTTTTCAAGCCATACCATTGGTGCAAATATTTTTGAAAATCGGAAGTGGAAAGATTTGTCACCGTTTCTTTTGTACCAATCACATCGTGACCTAAGGTCGCTTCTTCGAACATCATTTGCTCAAACAGATTTTCGATATGACTCGAAGGCATATCAGTGTACATGTTGATCTCTTCGATGATGACACCTTTCTCGCGATCCAAATCTTCTTGGCGCAAACGTGGTGTGAGCAACATGTCAGAAACGACGTCAATTGCAAGTCGCAAATGCTTCGAGGCGCTTCTCACATAGTAACCGGTATACTCTTTGCTGGTAAAAGCGTTGAACTTTGCGCCAACCGCATCGACAGCTGCAGATAAACTTTGTGCGTCTTCGTATTTCTCAGTTCCTTTGAAGACCATGTGTTCTAAAAAGTGTGAAATTCCCCACCACTGGGTCGGTTCGTACCGAGAGCCTGTGTTTACTAGTGCCAAAACAGTAACAGATTCGACGGACTGCATGGGCACTTGGATGAGCGTGAGTCCGGAAGGCAGTGTGGTGAGAGAATGGTTAAGCATAAGAACGCCATTTTATCCGATAGATCAATAAAAACAAGCGTTTCTTTGTTTTCCAGGCCAAACAAAAAGGATCCTTCTATATATTAATGTCAATATTTGATCAATTTAGTGGTTGTGGTTAATACATCAATATATTTTTTAATATACTTTTGTGTATCTTTTTTATTTTTTAGATGTTGTGGAGTTATTTTTTATAAAAATATATTGGCAATAGGTTAAAAAAATTTCAGTAAAGTCGGGTCGGCAATCCCATTTATCTACTTGTAGAAATAAAACCGTTTTTACGGTTTTCATGAACCCACGAGTACTTCGAAATTTGGAGTTTCGAGTAACAATTTGTTACCTGCAAAATTACAAAAAGGAATGCAGCGAGTAAAAAATTTGTAAAACATAAATATTGCGTTCCGATTTCATCGCTCTTTTGCTTCACAGTCCCGCATCCATTTATCGTGAGTTGGATAATGAAAAATGGTTACTTCAAGAGTGTGGCGAAAAAAATGCGAATAGATTTGAGTACACTTCATGATCTGGCTACTTTCAATGTTTAGAGTTAAATTTGCCCTACAAGACAAAATAATTGTACTCAAAAAACCACTTTTAACGTCACTAAGAAAAAATGTTTCGGTTTCTTTTTGGTTGGTACTTTTCACGAATTTTTGCGTTTCTGTTTTTCTTTCGTGAAGTTTCCTGTTTCTTTTTTTGATAAAAAAATGTTTATGGTAACCCTCAATGTTACCCAGGAAAAAATGGCGGAAAGTTTTTGTAAAAACACACCGACTTTAGCCGAGCAAAGACTGTCCAACCAAACTCATTTTTCCCAAGAAGAGTAATGACTTCCATCTCCCCTCTTGAGAAGAAAGAAAAAAAAGACCCCAGAAAATACAACATTCGTTTGAGAAAATGCCGTTTTTTGTCAACTGAGGAGATTGTTTTCAAAATCCAGACGAAAAAGGAATTATTATATGTATTTTCTTCGTGCTTCATCCATTTTGCCTATTGCAGAAACCGCTAATTTCTTTTAATAATACTGATGTCTCTTTTTAGAACTTCTTTCATCCTTCCCTTCACAGCAACTTTTGCCTCATATATTCCTCAAGTTTTCGGGTCAAAAAATTGAAGAAAATAGCTTCAAAACATCCCTTTTACCTCTAGCATAAGGGCTTTTTCGATGTTATTTCTTTTATCATTCCTCACCCCCTTGCTGCTACTTTAAAAAATTGAAAAAATATTTTTAAAATATTTTCTGTTAAGAAAATTAAAAAAAGATTGATCAATAGCAATAAAATTAACTTCTCTGCAGAAATTTTTACAAAAAAGGCCGATAACTATTTTTCGGTTTTTTCGCCTTAAAACGATGATTTTCTTGAAAAGAATACACATTTCATACAGAACCACATAAAAAGTACGCCTAACCACCAAAATATAACATCAGAAGCAGAGAAGTTTTGTCTCAATACAATAATTCCAGAAAATTGAGCAAGAAAACTTAAGAGTTTGGTGAAAATGAGAGCAACTTCATTCACGAAACTTACTAACATAGCATCGAGAGAAGAGCCGAAGATTACCAGAGCATATCCAAAATTCACAGTGATAAGAACTGGAACGAGAAAAAACAACACTAAATGTGCCGCAAAACTCGCAACATCATACTCACCAAAATAATAGAAAATAAGCGGTAGTACAAAAAACTGTGCACTCAAACTCACACTCAATATTTGCAAGCCCCTTTTAACGATCGTAGCGCGTAGTGTTTTCTTTCGCAGCCACCTCACTTTAAAAAGAATTTTTTGGGCGATTGGTTGCCAAAGAAAAATACCAAATAGAACAGCAGCAGCAAATTGGAGGCTCTTGTTGTATATCAAAAACGGATTCAGTAGAAGCAAGAAACCCACGCTCAAATAGAACGTATGCTTCGCTGAAGCCTGACGTTTAAATAGAAGAGAAACAGCAAAAAGAAAACTGCCCAGTAAAAGGCGCAGCAAAATAATTGAGAACTGTGAAAAGACAAAAAGAATAAAAACAAATGGAACGAGGATAGCCCCCCAAAGCCGTCGTGGCACAAAAAGTTTCAATTTTGTAAAAAGCAGTATTTCCAAAATTGAAACTGCGTATGCATTCAGCATAATGAACGAACCCAAATGCAAACGAACAATATTTGTTTTGAGACTACCACGAAAAAAATTGCGCTCTCCAAATAGTAGACTTGCAAATAAAGCAAAAGCATTTGGATCCAAAAAATGTGCAGCACGATTTTCGATGCTGCTTTTCAGCAACAGTATTTTTCGCTCTACTGCGAAAAAAAGATGCATTCCCGAAATGAGACCAGTTCCATTTCTCCTAATAGACTGAACGGTCAAGCTAATTTGACCGATAGGACTTTTATCACTTGGTTGCTCTACTTTGCCAATGATCTCTAATTTATCACCAGCTACATACTGCTCGCAATCTGGTAGGACGAAGGCGAGTGGGTCCATTTGAACCTGACATTGCCCAACCCCATCAACTTTGAGGTTAGACACCATATACGTAAATTGCACGAAGTCACTTGTTGCTATAGTCTGGTATTGTCTATATTCTTGGATATATCTCAAAAATATTACTATAACAATGAATATCAGAGACATGTATTTGCGGGAATAAAAAACGAACATAAAAACCTAAAAACTAGTTTGGGGAGTCGGTTTTGGTGAGTTTTTCTTCTTTGCTGTACTTTTCTTTTTTGTTTTTGGCTTCGCAGTTACCACCCCATTAACATCGTTCCCAAAACTATATAGAAAAGGCAGATGAATATTCTCACCACGCCGTGGAATGTAGATCTTCTCGGAATCATGCAACTTCTCGACTAAATTGAGACGTTGTATCACAAAATTTGCATCGACATCGAGAGAAAAACCACCGGCTCGCAGAATCGCATCCCTCAGTCTCGAAAGCGGCGGAAGGTGATAAACTCCTGGTTGGACAACTCCGCCGCTAATATCTACCAACAGGCCTGCGGAACTTGAGGCGTAGTGAGATTGCTGAATACCTGGTATTGAATCAGTGCTAGCTGGAAAAACCTGCCAACTCTTTGACAAGTTGCTGAAAAGTAGTCGATATAGTCCCACGCATAAAACGAAACCACCTAGACTGACGAGTAGAACAAACCAAATGCTTTTCATACTCGCAGCATACGGCACAAAAATGACACGAACTGTAGAAAAAAATGAGTTCCTTTTTGACTTCCCTACTCGATGACAAAGTTCACAATTCTACCGGGCACGTAGATTTCTTTACGGATTTTTTTATTTGTTAACCAGCGCTGGACGCTTTCCACTCTTTTTGCCGCAGAAACCATTTCATCCTTCTTCTCAATCTCACTGACGGAAACCTCCATCTGCCCACGCACTTTTCCATTTATTTGGACAACAACTGTAATTTGGTTTTCTTTCGCTAATTCAGGATCATATTGTGGCCACTTGACCAAATGAATGCTCTCTGACTTGTCCATTTTGGCAGACACCATATTTGAGTGATACATTTCTTCAGCGAAAAAAGGTGCGAATGGAGCAAGCATTTTTAAGAATCTCTTCGTGTCTTCTTTTCCTAAAGTTGTTTTCTGCTGCTTTTGCGTTGCCTCCCACTGGTTCACAAAAATCATGAGGGCTGCAATCGCGGTATTAAACTTCAAAGTCGGAATGTCACCGGTGACTTTTTGCAGGGTTTGATGAAGTCTTTTCTCTAGTTCGGGATCCGATTTTTCTCCCATAGTCTCTGGAAAGTTTTGGATCAGGGCAAAAATGCGTTGTAAGAATCGATATACTCCAACTACACTTCCAGTATCCCATGGCTTGTCGGCTTCCAGTGGACCCATAAACATTTCGTAAATGCGCAGTGTGTCTGCACCATATTTTTCAATCACCGTATCAGGAGTAATAACATTGCCTTTGCTCTTACTCATCTTTTTTCCATCAGGACCCAGAATCATTCCTTGATGGCGCATTTTCATAAACGGCTCACCAAACTTGAGGTACCCTTCATCGCGCAAAAACTTCGTAAAAAACCGCGAGTACAGCAAATGCAAAACAATGTGCTCTGGCCCAATTAGATAAAGATCAACCGGTAACCACTTCGCCAACTTCTCCGGCGCAGCAAACTGTTTTTCGTTGCGGGCATCGACATAGCGCAAGAAATACCAGCTGGAATCCACGAATGTGTCCATCGTGTCGCACTCCGGCCTCCAACCTTTTCCATACAACCGCTCAGTGCGTTCGAAAAACTCTTTTGAGCGCGTGAGAGGTGACTCTCCGGTTGGTTGGAAGTCCTCATCGGTTGGAAGTAGCCACGGCAAATGTTCTTCCTTTACGGGGTGTGCCTTGCCCTCTGGGTCGTAGACGATGGGAATTGGTGCTCCCCAATACCGCTGACGCGAGATGAGCCAGTCACGGAGTTTGTAGGTAACAACTCTTTTCCCCCAACCTTTCTCTTCGAAATAATCCATCGTTTTTTGCATAGCTATTTTGAAATCGAGACCATTGAGGAAATCAGAGTTGACCATCTTTCCCCCCATCGTCTTGTCCACGATTTGTTCAACTCTTTTAACTTCTGTTGTATCGCCATCTTCACCAACCACAACTCGACGAATTGGTATACCAAATTTTTGCGCGAACTCAAAATCTCGTTTGTCATGACCAGGACAACCCTGTACAGCACCAGTCCCCACGTTCATCAAAACAAAATCACTAATCCAAACAGGAATGTGCTCTCCTGTAACGTGATTCAATACATACGATCCGGTGAAAACTCCCGTTTTATCTTTTGTTAAGTTCTCTCTCTCGAATTCAGATCTTTTTTTTACTTCTTCCAAATATTTCTCGACCTGTTTTTTGTGCTTTGGTTTAACAATCTTTTTAAGGATCGGGTGCTCGGGAGAGAGAACCAAGAATGTTGCTCCAAAATTAACAGGCGTTGTCGTGAAACACGTAATAGTCTCTTCTGACTCAACAACTTGATACGTAATATTTATGCCCGAACTCTTTCCAATCCAGTGCAACTGTTGCTCCTTGGTTGGTTTCGGCCAATCCACTTTTTCCAAACCAGAAATAAGTTCTTCTTTGTACTGCGTAATTTTGAAGTACCATTGCTCGAGTTCTTTTTGGATAACTTGCGTGCCACAACGCTCGCAGTGACCATTCACCACCTGTTCATTTGCCAAAACTGTCTGATCATTCGGGCACCAATTCACTTGGCCAACACCGCGATATGCCAAGCCACGTTTGTATAGCTGCAAGAACAACCACTGTGTCCACTTGTAGTATCCAGGGTGATTTGTCGCGATTTCATTTGCCCAGTCGTACGAAATTCCCAAACGTTTTATTTGAGTGCGAAAGGTATCAATAGCATTCTTCGTGGTCACTGAAGGTGGAACTTTGGTTTTAATCGCGTAGTTTTCGGCTGGCAAACCAAAAGCATCCCAACCTACTGGGAAAAAAACACTTTTCCCATTCATGCGATAGAAGCGCGAGACAATGTCTAACGCGGTTTTTGACTCTACATGTCCCACATGCAAACCAGATCCTGAGGGATAGGCAAAAGCAAACAACAAATACTCCTTGGCTTTCAAAGAAGTGTTTTGTTCGTCTGTTTGCAGAAAGAGTTTATTCTTCTCCCACTCTGCTTGCCACTTTGGTTCTAGTTTTTGTGGCTCGTATAGATGGTCAGACATGCTTGAGAGTATACCATGACAGTCTCATTTTCTGCGTTTATTTGGGTGGTTTTTAGACTCATTTTATACAGGTATTTTCGATTATTATTTGTATATTTTTACCGCAATATATTAACGCATATATCTCGCAATATTAACGTAATATCTGGAATATACATTTTCGAATAATTCAAATATTAATTATTACTAACTCTAAAGGTATATATTTGTTTTTTAAAATGTGTTAAAGTTGGGGAATTCATAAATACCCGAAATATTTTCTATTTTTTCCTTGTGTCATTTCTAGGGGAAGAAGAATGCGAAAAACTACGAAGATGCACCGTATGAAACAAAGAAGTTATGAAAATGAACGTGAACACCTGTCAAAAGCAATGAAAAGATACATATAATACATTTGAGCCTTATTGAAACCGAGAAATTTTCACGATCACCTCTTTAAGGTTCTCGGAAGCTCTTTACTAAAAATGAAGAAGTAAACTGATAATCCGAACCTATTATCATTTTTCATTGATAAATCAATGAAAAATGGCCTATTTTAGTCTTATCACTAAATATATCTTATTGCCAATTCCAGATAAAAGTGTTTTTTACGGAAAATTTTCTTCACTCTATTCTTATATGATGATTTTTTATTTTTCCTCACAAAATACCGGAATGATGGAAGTTGTCCGAAACTACTCTGTTTAACACCTTATTTGAGCATAAAATGCCACTATTCGAGCTCACTGTATGTTCTCCAGAAAAAACACGTTGTCCATCCTCCGATCAACCCGCGCGCTCCTCCTTCTTACTATGTCTGCCTTTCACCAACCACCAGGCTAATTAAAAAGAAGCAGAATATGCAAAATTATTTTCGTATCAAAAATATCTTTTATCGCAATTCATATCTGAATAAACATCACATAAAGACCCGAAACACGATATTTTTCCACATTTTCCAATGGTTCTCCCATAAATGTCAAGAGTTTTGTGTGAATACGTTGTGGAGAGAGGTTTTCACAAAACTCAAAAGATTTGCACAATACATTTTGAATAAACAAAAAACCAACCACACCTCACAACAGATGTCATTATTTTCTTCGGGAACAAGCATCTTTTATAAAAGATATTCTCAAGTAAAAATTATTCCAGAATTATTTGCCAAAAATATGATCGTTTTTGTTCTATTTCTAAAAAGAAGATAGCATGTGGGGAAAACTCCGCAAATGAACGACATCTTTACAAACTTCGAATAAACCTGCTTTAATGGTAATATGAAAAAGATTGCCGAGTCTCTCCGTTCACACATTCCAAGATCCAGTTTCTTTTTGTTAGCAGCTCTTACTATTTTGGTTCCTTTCATTGTCCTGCCGCTCACTGATGGATTCCTATTGGATTCGAAGTCTACTTTCGTTTTAGTCGTTGGTTTCTTGTGTTTCCTACTTTGGGCAGTGGCAGCCTTCGTGCGCAAATCTATCCAAATCACACTTTCCCCATTTTTGTTACCTTCCTTATTATTAATAGGTGTTGTTTTGGTTTCCAGCTTTTTGAATAGTCCATACCCAATTACGCACTTATTGGGTTGGGGCGGAATTTATATCGCATTGTTCAGCATATTGTTATTTGGATCCTCACTATTGGGTGAAAGAAAAAACAATATCTTCCTCAATCTTTTGTTAGTCCCCAGTTTATTCTTGAGTCTCGCTGCATTTGCGGAACTTATCGGCTTTGGACCGTCACGAATCTTCAATCTCTTACTGAAAGCCCAGTTTCCCTCTTCACCACTTTTTAATCTTTCAGGATCACCGATCATTACTGTCGAGTTTTTGGGTTTGGTACTTGTTGGTTTGCTCGCCACTCTTTTTATAAACAAAAAGAAGTTTTCACCTTTATATACTTTGGTCACTATTATTATTGCGGGTGGCATACTGATTAATGGGTACAGTGTCTATCAGCTGCAAAAAGCGACACCGTTGTTCCTGCCATTTACAGCAAGTGGCTCAATTGCGCTTGATGGCTTGAAGTCACTGAAAACCGCACTCTTTGGCTTTGGCCCAGAAAATTATAACCACGCATACATGGCTTTCAAACCGGTTTGGCTAAACACCACACCTTTCTTTTCGATGGTCTTTACCCAAGCGAGTGATTTTCCATTTACGCTACTCACAACATTGGGTATCTTAGGTCTAGCAGCTTGGCTTTTCCTAGTCTTCCAAGTTGTTCAAAGATGGCGGCAAAAAGCGCCAGCGAGTACTGCAGCTGCTGCAGTTTTTCTCGCAGCTCTTGTTATAGAAGTTATTTTCCCTGTTAACGTTGTTATTTTGACTATCCAAACTCTAGCATTGGTCTTCTGGATTGCAGCAGAGCGAAATATGTTGAAAGATATTCAGCTTCATGCTTTTACGGTTCAACTCATTAAGTCTGGAGAAGAAACCCAACGCATTCCCAAGCATACACATCTCATCGTATACACCATTACGCTAATCAACGTTCTTTTATTGGGAATTATCGGATATTGGCTCGGCCGTAGTACTATTGCAGAGTACTATGCTTTTCGAGCAAGCATTGCCTCAGCACATAGTAATGTGTTGAGTGTTTACGACTTTCAACAAAAGGCTTCGCAACTCAATCCGTATTCAGATCTCTATCGTCGAAACTATAGTTTGACAAACTTAAGCATTGCGGCAGCCTTGTCGGGCAATTCAGACAAAACAAAAATCGACAAAAATAAAGTGTTGACGCTTGTCCAACAATCAATTCAAGAAGCAAAGGCTGCAACCCAAATTGATCCTTTGAGCAGTTTGGACTGGCTGACACTAGCCCGAGTGTACGCCAACTTAATTGGTGTTGCTGACCAGGCCGACCAATGGTCGATCGCCGCATATTCACAGGCAGTGGCATTGGCACCGAACGATCCGTCACTGAATCTTGAATTAGGGACGATCTACTTCAACACCAATAAAGTGGATCAAGCCATTCAAGTATTCCAGCATACTGTGCAGCTCAAACCAGACTGGCCAAATGCATACTATGCCTTGGCGCGTGCGTACCGTCAAAAGGGACAAACCGCTGATGCGATAGCGATGTACCAGCAAACACTGTCTCTTTTGAACAAAACTCCAAACAATTCCCAATCCTATGCTGCCGTAAAAACAGAGTTGGATACTTTACAGGCCCAGTCAAATCAACCGAAAGCAAAAACATCGGCCACTCAAGTTACACCAACAACAGGAGCAAACAGTTTGAGTTCTCCAGTTCCAACAGGAACATCCAGCGCAGCGCTGAAAAAGGTGAAAGACATCTTCAAGGGGACAAACCTGACGAATCCGTAATCCGCCTGCAATAATCCTCGGTTCATGAAGTGATTCAAAGTAACGTCACGAACTCTGTCTTTAATTCTTCTAATCCATCTTTAGTAATCGCACTAAAGAACTGTAACTTTTGCTTTTTGGATTTGAAAAACTTTTGGATTTCTGCGATGAGTTCGGCGGAATAGAGATCTTTTTTGGAAACACTTACTACGGTCGGCTTCTTCAGTAATTTGGGATCAAACGTTTTTAACTCGTTTTGCAAAGTCTGGAACTGCTGGTACAACAACTCAGATTTCTCGCGGTCACTCATTTTTGTGTCAAAAATCTGGCCTTCTTCTAAAAACAAAACGAAAACTAAAACCTTACAGGCTTGGATGTGACGCAAGAAATCAAAACCCAATCCCTTGCCTTCTCCAGCACCCTCAATGATTCCGGGCACATCGGCAATCACTACATCGCGCCCTTCGCGGTTTGAAACAGCCATCACTCCCAAGTTTGGTTCGAGTGTAGTAAAGGGATAGTTGGCAATTTTCGGGTTCGCTTTGGTAACTAAAGAAAGAAAAGTGCTCTTGCCCGCATTTGGGTACCCAATCAAACCCACATCAGCCAGCAACTTCAACTCAAACAAAACCACTTTTTTCTCACCAAAGCTTCCCCACTCTGCCTCAAGTGGAGTTGTTTTTTCAGAACTCTTAAAGTCTGTATTGCCGCGCCCGCCGAACCCACCCCGACAAACTAAAATTTGCTCGCCATCCTCAGTAACTTCGGCAATTTTTACTTTTGGCACACTTGGCAAGTGAATATTTTTTAAAGAAGCAGAACGAAGAACAACTTCGGGATCAATCGTTCTCTCAGATTCCGCGGTTGCACCTTCTACCACCTCCACTTCATCCTCCGGTCGCGCCGGCGGCCGGTCACCCGGTTTTTCCAAATAAAATTTTTGCAAATGTATCGTGCGTTTTAACGAGCCTTCGCGAGGAACAAACGTACGCGTGCGGCGACTCGTATCATTCTCTGCAAGCACCCAAATCGTGGTTCCGATCGGCACTTCCAGAACAACATCGTCGCCACGATGGCCAATTTGTTTAAACTTCCCCCCACCTTGGCCATTTTGGGCGCGATATTCTTTTACGCCCGCATAGTGTTGCAACGTATTGAAGTGTTTATTCCCTTGAATGTAAATATTTCCGCCGTCACCACCGTTACCGCCATCAGGACCACCTTTCGGAATAAATTTTTCGCGGCGAAACGAAACTTTGCCATCACCACCGTTACCGGCAACTAGTGTGAGTTTGACTAAATCGAACATAAGGGTAGGCCTCTTTTCTGGATACTCTATTTTAACATGCAAAAGCCTGAAAACTTCTGGTATAATTCGCGGATGCCTTCCAACTTCACAGATATTCGAAATATTGCCATTATCGCTCACGTTGACCACGGTAAAACGACGCTCGTGGACTGGATGCTGAAACAAACCCATGCATTTCGCGAAAACCAAGCCGAGATGCAACAGACCACGATCCTTGACTCCAACGACCTCGAGCGCGAAAAAGGAATTACGATTTTGGCGAAGAACACCTCCGTTTGGTACAAACCAGTCAATGAACCAGAAAAAACAGTTAAAATTAATATCATTGATACGCCCGGCCACGCTGATTTTGCTGGTGAAGTAGAACGCGTTCTGGGAATGGCAGACGGTGCAGTGTTATTGGTCGACGCTGCTGAAGGCCCACTTCCCCAAACCAAGTTTGTCTTGAAAAAAGCAATTGAGTTGAAACTGCGAATCATGGTGGTGATCAATAAGGTTGATAAGCCACACGCAGATGTGCCCGGCACACTCAACCAAATCGAAGAATTATTTTTAAACAATGCCGAAGATCCAAGCCATTTGGATTTCCCAGTTATTTATGCCGTCGGTTTGCGCGGAAAAACTTGGGATCACCTCCCAACAAAAGAAGAAATTGACCAACCAGCCGATCTTATTCCTCTTTTTGAAAAAGTTCTTTCATACATTCCTTCTGCTCGCGGTGACGACAATGCGCCGTTCCAAATGCTCATCTCCACTCTCGAAGCCGATTCATATTTAGGAAAACTCTGTAATGGCCGTGTTAAACGCGGTAAGTTAAAAATCGGTGACCGCGTCACGATCGTTACTGATGAAAGCGGCGTTTTAGGCAGTTATAAAGTGGAAAAACTTTTTGTTTCCCAAGGACTCGATCGCGTTCCAGTAGAGGAAGTCATTAGCGGCGATATTATTTCGATCGCAGGCATCAAAGAACTGACAATTGGCCAAACTGTGTGCAATCCCGAAAATCTCGAGGCACTTCCGTCGCCAAAAATCACTGAACCAACATTGAAAATTACCATTGGCCCAAACACCTCGCCATTTGCCGGCCGCGAAGGAAAGTTTCTCACATCCCGCCAAATTTATGAACGCCTAATGAAGGAAAAAGAAACGAACTTAGGTTTGCGCATTGAGCCACTCAGTGACTCGTTTGGTTTTGAAGTTTCTGGCAGAGGTGAGTTGCACCTCGCAGTGCTCATTGAAACGATGCGTCGCGAAGGTTATGAGATTGAAGTGAGTAAACCCCAAGTCATTTATAAAATGGTTGATGGTGTTAAAAATGAGCCATACAGTGAAGTGACAATTGATGTACCAGCCGAGTTTGTTGGGACAGTAAATGCAGAATTCTCGCGTCGCCGCGGCACCATCACCGAACACAAAGAGACTGGCAAAGGTGAAACGCGTTTGGTTTTTGAAATCAGCGACGCGAACTTGCTCGGTGCCCGCAACATTCTCATGACAGACACTCGCGGCACAGTACAAATGAGCGCTATCTCACTTGGTTATCGACCAACTTCGACAAGCTTCAATCAGCTCCGCAATGGTGCGCTTATTTCTACCGACGCCGGCAAGTCCGCCACCTATGGCTTGGATAACGCTCAAGAACGCGGCACACTTTTCATCGGTGCTAGTGAGGATGTTTACGAAGGTATGATCGTAGGTCTCAACTCTCGCGAGAGCGACATGGAAATCAGCGTCACAAAAGTGAAAAAGAGCTCAAACGTGCGGTCAGCGAATAAAGATTTTGGTGTCCAACTCACCCCACCAGTGCGCTACTCTCTCGAGCAAAGCTTAGATTTCTTGGCAGATGACGAATTATTGGAAGTTGTTCCTTCAAGTTTGCGGTTGCGCAAAAAATGGCTCACAATTACTGAACGCGCCAAACACGCGAAGAAAAACGGGTAATTTTTTCGCAGGTGATCAGCGGATCTTCACATCCACAATCGCCGAACCCTGGTCATCCAACATTTTCATCCGCTGCGCACGTTGCCATAAAAATAAAAACAACTGCTTCTGCATTTTCGCTAAATGTTCGTTGTGGACTTCCAGACAGAACACATCACCATCTTTGTAGGAATACAGCACGTAGACGTCGTTGTACATCAACACCTCAAACTCGATTTTCAAGTCGTGCGGTTCTAAATAGCGGACCTGCCAAGATTCTTTAATAAACCTTTCAACTTGCGTAAAAGCTTCCAGTTGCGGCTTGTTTGTGAGTTGGTGAAGGACGACTTTGCGGTTTGCCAAATTTTTCCGGAATTCTTCCGCAAAATCCCTCTCCACAAAACTTGCCAGCGTATTCATCTCGTAGGCGTAAATCGCGTCCTTCGCTTCAAGCGCATTTTCCAACGCCTGCTTCAAACCCTCTCGTCCAGTGTAGTAGAGCGTCTCTGACTGTTGGGCTTTTTGGTCAAGTACTTCTGCCAACTTTTCCATAATCATTGGCGCAGTTGCTCTCAGTGTCTGAACCTCTTGCTCGCGCGCTGCGACCAATAACTCCAGTTGCTGCGGCGAGTTTGCTCCAAACCGCAAGCCCGTCCCCTCTTTTTTCTGGGCGACTAGACCCTTTTCGTGCAGTTTGTCCAAAATGCGATACACTTTCGTCCGCGCGATCTTTAATGAACGGTGGATTTCTAAAGCAGACTGGAAATTTTTCTCGAGAAGAAAGAGGTATACTTGCGCTTCTTCATCACTCAACCCAAATGGTTTCAAAAGACTGGCAAAGGTGTCTGTTTTGGTGGACATAGACACAAGTATAGAGAGATTGAATTAAATATGTAAGAGGAATTTTACTTCAAGTACCGCCCCGGATTCTCCGCAATCCCTCCATGCAAAATCGTAAAGTGCAAATGCGTTCCTGTTGAGTGACCAGTGCTACCCATCATGCCCAGCAAACTACCACGCGCTACTGTCTGTCCAACCCGGACTAATATTTGTGATAAATGTCCATACAAAGTCACAAAACCATTACCGTGGTCAACCATAACTTTATTTCCATACCCGGTTGTGTCCCAACCAGCCCAGATAACTGTTCCGCTATCAGCAGCCAAAATGCGGCCACCATCGTGATTAGCAATGTCAAAGCCGTTGTGGAAGAAACTAAAATACTGCGTAATCCGACCCGACGCCGGCCATACAAACGAACCAAATGCCGTGACCGTTCCGGCGCTCGGAGTGAGGGCTAAAGGTTTTTGGGTAGCAATTTGTTCCGCCACCGGCGCTGAAGAAGTATTAATAGTATTGTTATTTTCTTGCTGCTTCGTTCCACCTGGTACCATAATTGTCTCGCCCACAGCTAGCTCAAATGTTTCATCATTTTTAAACTCATTAAACGGATAGTCGACAATAGCTTGTGCCTGGTTTTCGTCCAAGCCATACAGTTTCGCAATCGTATAGATCGTTTCACCTCGCGCCACTTTGTGGCGGATACCATCAATTGGCAAAATCCGCAGTTCTTGCCCGGGTTTTAACGGCTCACCATCAGCCAGGTCGTTTTCCCACATGATCGTGTGAATGTCATTCAAACCATATTTCTGGGCAATTGAAGAAAGCGTTTCATTTGGCTCCACGACATGGATTGTCACTTCACCATTACGATATTTTTGCACATCACTAGACAAAACAGTCGAAAGATCAGAACCGTAACTAAAAGCTGAACCAATCACTGCTCCACCCTGCGCAGTTTCCGTTTCCGCAGTTTTTCGCTGCTGAATGATAAACGGCCCAAACGTAATCATTAAAAAGGTAATGGCGATGGTACCAAAGTGTAAAAAAGGCCGCGCGTATTTGCCACGACGCTTATACAAAAAATCCACCAAAATGTCTTTGATGGATTCGAACTTTGCAAACCAACGATACCCACGTAAGCGCACGTAGCGATATAAGAAATGAACGTACGCACCCAATTCTTTGAAAAATGCGCTCTTACGATGGAGAAATTGAAAGCTCACTCTTGGCATAAAGGGAGCATTTAGTATAGCAAAATTCAGCTAGAATTGCTAACTCAAAAAGGACTGATCTATCGATCTTTTTATCCCTCTTTTAGGGATGCGAGGAAGGCTTTGTTTGACTCAGTTTTTGACATGCGGTCAAGGAGTGTCTGTGTGCGTTGGTCTTTATCAACCATGTCTAACATGCGTTGCAAAGTGAGCACGGATTGGTAGGTCATTGGCTCGATGAGCAACTCGTCACGGCGTGTTCCCGATCTTTGCACATCAATGGCTGGATAAATGCGGCGCTCTGCTAAGCGGCGGTCTAGGTGAACTTCTTGGTTGCCAGTTCCTTTAAACTCTTCATAGACGAGGTCGTCCATGCGTGAGCCCGTATCAACTAATGTGGTGCCAATAATTGTTAATGACCCAGCGACTTCAAAGTTGCGCGCTGCACCGAAAAACTTCTTCGGCGGGAACAATGCGGCGGGGTCGAAACCTCCCGACAATGTTCTACCCGAAGTTGGAATCGATAAGTTATACGCACGTGCGAGACGTGTAATAGAGTCAAGTAAAATGACCACATCTTGGCCGGCCTCGACTAAACGTTTCGCTCTTTCGAGCGCAATTTCCGCCACGCGGCATTGGTCTTCTGCACTCTCGTCGAAGTTGCTTGCTGCAACCTCACCTTTACCTTTGGTAATTCTCTCAATGTGTCTGCGGAAATCAGTGACCTCTTCCGGGCGCTCACCCACCAACACTGCCATGAGATGAATTTCTGGGTGATTCGCAGCGATGCCCGTCGCAATATTCATGAGGAGAGTTGTTTTGCCAGCTTTCGGTGGCGAAACGATCAAACCACGTTGACCTTTACCAATTGGCGCGATCATATCAACGATACGCGTGGCCAAAGGCTCTTTGCCCGTTTCGAGTTTTATTTGTTTATCTGGGTAAACTGGGGTGAGGGTATGAAACTTTACTCTATCGCCCAGTTGTTCTGCTGGTTTACCATTCACCATTTCTACTTTCAATAAGCCCCAATACCGTTCATTTTCTTTCGGCGCGCGCGCTGGACCGGAAACAACATCTCCAGGCCGCAGACGAAAACGACGAATTTGTGACGAAGAAATATAGGCATCACCTTCTGAAGGGGAAAAATTCGCTCTGAGCACTCCATGACCCTCGAGTGAGGTGTCCAGAATGCCCGTGACGGTTTCAGCTGGCATGTCGGCATCGGGAATAAGTCTCTCATCGACCACACCATTAAAGTGCGGGCGACGTCGAGAATTTGAGTAACCATTACCATTCCCGTTGCCGTTACCATTTGTCGCACTGCTGTTCATATTACTGTTGAGCAAACGACGTGGACGCACTGGCTCTACTGGAATTTCTTTCGCGGTAGTCGCTGTGCTATCTTCTTTCTTGGGAACATCCTTTGCCGGTTTTTCTATTTCAACCTCAGTAGGAGGTTTACCGACAATATCGGCAGGTGTAACTTTTGCTGGCATAAAATATGTAATCTAAGGCCTCAATCAATTTCAAGGGAAAAATTAAATATTCATTCACCATCTATCGAAGAATAGGAGTATTATCCTCTATTTCTGGAGAAAGTCAACCGGTACAGCCAAGGCATGGCCAACTAAGGTGCCACAGCGGCCTGCTGCGTATTTCTATGTGGGTCAAGCAAGCGCGCATACCTGAAAAACCGGCGGTCACCCGTTAAAAATTTACAAGTGTAAAGGATCATGTCGGCATTGTAGTCGGTGATTTTGTCACCCTCTTCACCTGCGTAAACTTCATAGAGATACTCTCTTTTGTCAGCAATAACCTGAATTTGGTCGCCAATTTGTAGTTGTGGCAATAAATAAAAAGAGTTGTAGCGCCAGTATTCGCTCCCATTCTGCCACCACCAAAGATACCCATAGCGGTGGGCTGCGAACACAATTGGCTTGTCCCTTTCGCCAGGCACACCAAATTGCGGCACGCGCCAGACTCCTTTCTGTAATGCGTCTGCCTCACTTTGGGTTTCCTGAATTTTTGCTTTGATGCCAATGGCCGGAATAATCAACCACTCACCGTCTGGCAAATTTTCGTCTCGCGGGGGAACTTGAACATCTTGAGTTGTTTTTGTGCCTAAATCAAAGCGACCACCTAAAGGCGTACCGGCTTGTGTGGTCGGTAGTGGAATCGGGTCTGCTGGGAAAATCCGGTAGTAAATGTCTGGACCAAACAAAATGGCGGTCACAGAAAAACTGGTGAGTGCTAAAAATGTAAACAGCATGGCGCGGAATGGGAAACGAGAATGCTTTTGTCTTGATTTTTGCGGATTGGCTGTAGTTTGTGGCGTTTGTGGCTGCACAAATACTATCGTTGGAGTAATGACTTTGGGTTGAATCGGTTGTCCCAACAATCTTTTGCGAGCCATTGCTTGTCTCGCACGCAAAAAATTCGGCTGAATGGTGAGGGGAACTTTCATATCAAAAGATAAGAAAAGGTATCTTTCTTACTCAAGAATTATACACTATAGGACGTTGAAAAACCAGTCTTCCTGACGCGAAGTGAGAATAGCAAAAGAGGTCAGATCGAGGTTCGAGAGCCTGCCCTTCCCCGAACCTCTATCCAACCTCTTTTATTCAATTTTTGCCGTATTTTTTACTATTTTGTCTGTTTAAGATATGTTTTACTTTTTAGGCCACAGTGATACTATTATTCGCGTTATGCACTTTCATCCTTGGGATTCAAAGATGAAAGTAATTTTCTAAAAAAGGCATTGTTATTCGTGGTTTAACCAGCGGTAATAATGCTTTTTTTGCGTCTGTTTCTCTTTTTCTCAACCCTCTTTTGACTTTCCGCGAGTATAACTCTGCTTTTTTATTCCGTCAACCTATAAGTTTTTATTGATGATTTTTTACATTATCCTATAATTTTAATTACCAACAATTTTAGGAGAGAAAATAAAAATCAATCCACATTGAAATTTTTTCTTTTGGAAAATGTGGAAAACTCTGGAGAACTCTTTGTGGGAATTTTCTAGTAACCAAATTTCTTTAAAACTGCCTGTAGTGAAGAATGCGAAGAACGCGAAATTACATTGATGAATCCGAGCCTTTTTGCTTCTTTGATCCGCCGCTCTAGGTAACTCACATTGCGGATTTCGCCCAGCAATCCCACCTCACCAATAAATACAGTTTGAGGTGGCAATGGTATATTTCGATACGAACTAACAATAGCCATCGCTAGGCCCAAATCCACTGCCGGTTCTGTCACACTGAAGCCACCGGCTACGTTTAAAAAGATGTCTGCGCTACCCAACGGTAAACGGCAATGCTTTTGCAACACAGCCGCAAGAACTTGGATGCGCGAAAGTTGCACGCCCCGACCTACCCGCCGCGGCATTGCAAGCTGCGACTCAACGACGAGGGCTTGCACTTCCACCAACAATGGGCGCGTTCCCTCAATCACACAAACAGTTGCCGAACCGGCACTGGGTTTATCCTTTTGTTCCAAAAAAAGATCGCTGGGATTGGACACTTCTGACAAACCGTACTCGTGAACTTGGAAGACCCCAACCTCATCGGTCGCACCAAAACGATTTTTGATCGCTCTGAGTAAACGAAGTTGGCCCGTTCTTTCACCACTTAGTTCAAGTACAGCATCGACCATGTGTTCAAGTACTTTTGGTCCAGCAATGGTTCCTTCCTTGGTCACGTGACCAACTAAAAAGGTTGGTATATCAAGCTTTTTAACAATGTTAATGAGCCGCTCAGTGCTCTCTCGTAACTGCCCCACCGACCCAGAACTACCGATCAAATCCTCGGTAACGAGAGTTTGAATACTATCGATAATAACCAGCGACGGTTTGTGTTGATCAATAATTGTCACCAGCTGGTCGACATCCGTTGTGGTGACAAATAAAAGATGTTCATTGAGCGTGCTGGCGTCAATTTTTATGTGCTCATCTTCCAAAATTCGGCGAATGCGTAGCGCAATCTGATTTGGGCTTTCTTCGCCTGCGAGATACAAAATGGGTTTTGGTGAGTGGGACTTAGTGTTTGTGAATTCTGTCGAAGTACCAAGTAGCTGGACAACAAGTTGGGTGAGCAACGTGCTTTTCCCAATCCCAGGCTCACCACCAATAAGCATCACCGCTCCTGGCACCATTCCAGATCCCTCTTTATCTTGACCTAGCACCCGATCAAATTCTGCCATTGTAGTAGAGATGCGTTTTTTCGGTTGGTCAACTGACCCAACTTGCGAGTAACTCACTACAGACGTGGGATCAAATTGCTTCGTGACACCTTTTTGCTTTTTCGCATTTGTAGCCGTCGATTTTTCACTCATCGTCTCGACCAAAGTATTCCACTCACCACAGTTACTGCACTGACCAGACCATTTGGGAAAGGATGAACCGCAGTTTTGACAAATAAAAACGGTTGAGGATTTGGGCATTCGTAGAGGTATTGTACCTCTAAATGGAAATTATGCTCTAGCCGCCGCCAGTGATGCAGCAAAATTTTGGGCTGTGGGATAAAACACTTTTCTAAGCACGTTGCTATGAGTAAGCGCTCGTTCTAGAACTTTTCGTCCTTTTTCCGGCACAAATCCTTTTTCAGCCATGGCCGCCAGTAATTTTTCGTCATCATCAAGAACCACGGAGTGATTCAAAACATATTGAAGCTGCAAGTCTCCTTCTAGTCCTCCGAACGGCAATTCACCGGTCAGCATCTCGTAGGTCAATACTCCCAGTACATAAACTTCACTTGCTAAAGGAAACTTCGGATTTTGCTCCAAAGCCTCAGGAGAAATATACGGAGGAGTGCCAGCCACTCCTTTACGTGAGGCAGCGCGCACCACATTTGAGGCACCAAAGTCGGTCAACTTTACACCAACCCTTTCATCACCATTCTCAACCGCCTCGACGACGAGAAACATATTCTTTGGACTTAAATCTCTGTGGTAAATATGTCTTTTGGCCGCACCATCAATCGTCTCTGCCAGAGAGTTCACTACACCGACCACTCTTTGGACACTCATTTCAGATCTTTGTATAAAATGGCTTAACGTGCTTTGCGGATCCATGTACTCCATCACAATTAATGTTTCTTTGCCACTTCTTCCTTGAGTGACAAAGAAATCATGAACCTCGACTACTCCAGCTCCACCAAAAGACTGCATGACTTGAGCTTCTGCCAAATGTTCTTCAATAGTTGGGCCAGTATAGGCAGGAAAATTAGAAAGGCTTTCCAATCTTTTAACTGCCACATAATCAGGATGGAAAATTCCATCAGCATCCACAGAACTGCGAGCCAAATCGATTGCCCGATAAATGCTCCCCGACCTTCCTTGATTAAAAGGATCACCTTCAATTACATATCTATTTTCGCATATAAATTCTCCGAGACGAACCGAGTTGAGCAATTTTTCCCCAACATTCCAAGTACGATTAGAAAGATCAAAATCACCAAGAAAATTGGCATTCTCTCCCTCAGTTAGGTTTCTACCATCGAAAATTCCATCTCTCTGCGCTAGTGGTTGTTGACGCTTTATTTCTTGATAAGACATTTCTTTAAATTAAAAATAGATGTTCATTGTAATCCTTGTTTCAAGGAAATCAATAATTATAGGTCTGATATGTGAAATTACCAGACAAAGAAGAGTCTTTCATCAGAGAATTTACTCAAGAATCTTCTGCAACACTTTGAAGTTTTGTTTCGCTATTTTTTCGCCTAACACTCCACCCTCTTCGAAAATGAGTGTCAGATCTTTCTTGGCGAGTTCTTTATAGAATTGAATTTGTGTTTCGATAACTGATCGCGCAACCCTCAAGCCGGCCTCGGCTACCCAATCAGCAGAGATAAGATAGGAACCAAGGCTGTATTTTTGTTCTCCACCACCAAGAGTGAAACAAATTTTATTCGCGACATGAACCCCGTGCGGGCGTACCATGTGACCTTTTACTCCGTACTTCAAAACCTTTGGGTCGGTGAAAGAAAGGTGGCCTGAGTACTTTAATTTTTCGCGATCAGCGAGGGCTTCAATATGTTGCTGCATACTTGCATTGACCTGATCCCAATCACGCAAATCGAGTTGTTTTTTTACCCAGTCATTTTCATCACTCGAAACCACAG
>Ga0070730_10001495_pt1 | contig 22417 bp, 28 predicted proteins | sample Coa_R1_3_FD_66447 | JGI IMG/M metagenome (GOLD analysis project Ga0070730, IMG submission 66447) | Surface soil microbial communities from Centralia Pennsylvania, which are recovering from an underground coalmine fire - Coalmine... | ecosystem: Environmental > Terrestrial > Soil > Unclassified ... | reverse complement strand
GATGCCGCTATTTGAGAAAGTGTTGATCGCCAACCGCGGGGAGATTGCGGTGCGCATCATCCGGGCGTGCAAAGAAATGGGCATCGAGACCGTCATTGCCCACTCCGAGGCGGACCGCGATTCACTCGGAGTGATGCTGGCTGACGAATCGATCTGCATCGGGCCACCTGCCAGCGACCGAAGCTATCTCAACATCGCCAATGTGGTCAGCGCCGCGCAGATCACGCACGCCGATGCGATCCATCCGGGGTACGGCTTTCTCTCTGAGAACGCCTACCTGGCGGAGGTGTGCGATGAGGTGGCCATCAGCTTCATCGGTCCACGCCCGGCCTCGATCCGGGCCTTCAGTGACAAGGTGAGCGCCCGCAACCTGATGAAGGCGGCCGGCGTGCCGGTCCTGCCCGGAACAGACGAGACTCTGTCCGGGGTCGAGGCCGCGCTGCTGGCCGCCCGCGAGCTCGGCTTTCCGCTCATGCTGAAAGCGGTGGCCGGCGGCGGCGGGCGCGGCATGCGCGTCGCGCACGATCTGGATGAGCTCGCACGCGTCTTTCCCATCGCCCAGCAGGAGGCGCAAGCCAATTTCAGTCAGGGCGGGCTGTACCTGGAGCGGCTGATCGAGTGCGCCCACCACGTCGAGATTCAGGTGGCTGCCGATCGGCAGGGCAACGTCGTGCATCTCGGCGAGCGCGAGTGCAGCGTCCAGCGCCGCCACCAGAAGATGATCGAGGAAAGCCCGTCACCGAAGCTCGGCGCGGCGCGCCGCACCGAGATGGGTGACATCGCGTGCGCCGGAGTCGCCTCGATCGGGTACGAGAACGTCGGCACCGTCGAGTTTCTGGTCGACGAGGATGCCCGCTTTTACTTTCTGGAGGTCAATACCCGCCTGCAGGTCGAGCATCCAGTGACGGAGCTGGTCACGGGGATCGACATGGTGAAACTCCAGATCGCCCTGGCGGCCGGTGAGCCGCTGCCGCTCCGCCAGGCCGACGTTGTCTGGAACGGCCACGCCATCGAGTGCCGTGTGACGTCCGAGGATCCGGCGCGAGCGTTCGCGCCGGACGCGGGCCACATTCACACGGCCCATTTTCCGGGTGGACCGTGGGTCCGAGTCGACACCCATGTCTTTCCGGGCTACACGACGCCACCGTACTACGACTCGTTGTTGGCCAAGGTCGTCGTCTGGGGTCGCGACCGAACGGAGGCGATCGCGCGCATGCGCCGCGCCGTCGACGAAACGCAGATTCGCGGCGTACAAACCAATCTCGATTTTCTGGCATTGGTACTATCCCACCCACGCTTCGAGGCAGGAGAGATCGACGTTGATTTCGTGGAACGCCACTCGGCCGAAATGCAGCCGTTAGACGGACACGTGACGCCAACGGCGGCAGTCGGTGCTGAGCGCTGAGCGATGCTGGAACGCAGCGTAGACGAAACACTCGAGCAACTCGGCAGGATTTTCCCGGCGGGCCCCTTCCTCGACCGTCGACTCGGTCGCGCCCTGGCCTTCCAGGCGCTCTACGAGATGGACCAGGGCCATCACATCCCGGCCCAGGTGCTCGAGCGATTGGCGGCGGGATTCGCGGAGGCGGCGGCGCCACCGTACCCGGGCGACGTTCTGCGCGCAGCGACAAACTACGCCCAGGAACTCGTGCGCGGTATGCTCGCTAATCGCTCGGCGATCGATGGTCTCATCCAGGAGCGCGCGCCGCTCTGGCCGCTGGCGCAGATGTCGGCGGTCGACCGCAATGTTCTACGTATCGGACTCTATGAATCCTTGTACGGCAGTGCTACAGTGCCTCTCAGGACCGCGATCAACGAGGCGGTTGAATTGGCCAAGCTCTTCGGCAGCGAAACCTCGGCCAAGTTTGTAAACGGCGTCCTCGGACGAGCCGTCGAGGCGAGCATCAGCGCAGAATTGCCGCGGACGCCGCCTGCGCAGGCTTCGACACCCATCCCACCCGCGGATGACGCCACGCTGCCCGCAACTCCAGCCGGATCATAAGAAAGGGGTTTTAAAAAGGACTATGGCCACGAGCGCCGAGGAGCGCCTGAAGAAGATCATCGCCGAGCAGTTGAGCGTCAGCGAAGACGAGGTGACTCCTGAAGCGAACTTCATCGATGACCTGAACGCCGATTCGCTCGATCTGGTCGAGTTGATCATGTCGTTAGAAGAAGAGTTCAACGTCAAGATCAGCGACGAGGACGCCGAACGGATTCGCACGGTGCAGGACGCGATGGACTACCTGCACGAGCACGGCGGCGCGTAGACTTTTTCGCTCGGCGGCCTGCGCGGATCGCGTAAGGTGTGCCGAACACGAGATCTGACCGGCACCCATGACGCTTACTGAGACGTCTCCAGCCCCCATCACCCCGAGCCCCAACGGGCAAACGGACGGCCACGCGCCGGGGGACAAAGAGATGACGCTGCTGCAGCACCTCGAGGAGCTGCGCGGCCGACTCGTAGCTGCCACGATGGCTCTCGTCGTCGGGATCATCGTCGCCATCATTCCCGTTCCTGGGCTGGGCTCGATTACCCAGCTCGTCATCGACGCGCTCGTCGGCGAGGCCAAAGCAACGGGCGTACTGATCCAGTCGATTCGGCCTGGTGAGACTTTCTTCTCGTACCTGGAAGTGGCGCTTGTTGTTGGGGCAGCAGTGGCGATGCCGATGATGATTTATCAGGTTCTGGCCTTCGTAACGCCAGCCCTGTACGAGAAAGAAAAGAAGTACCTGTACCTCGCCGTGCCGGGGGTGTTCTTCTCGTTCGCCTGCGGGGTAGCTTTCTGCTACTTCTTGACGCTGCCGTTTGCCATCCGCTTCCTGGCGGGCTTCCTGAGTACAGAGATCACGCCGCAGTGGTCCTTCGAACGGTATGTCGACTTCGTCTCCAGCTTCCTGTTCTGGGTCGGGTTGGCATTCGAGTTGCCGATCGTGATGTTTTTTCTGGTCAAGCTCGGTGTCGTCTCGGTCCAGCGCCTGGTCCGCTTCAGGAAGATCGCGTTCGTCCTGGCCTTCGTGCTCGGAGCGGCGATCACGCCGACGCCCGATCCAATCAACCAGACGATTATCAGTCTGCCGATCTACTTTCTGTTCGAGATAGGCGTACTTCTGGCGAGGTTTGCATGATCGACCGCATCGCGGCGGGGCACCGCTGAGCGCGGGCCGCGCTGCTCAGGGCACAGGCATCGGGGCAGACGTGGCGCTGCGAACGGACGCCGAGGCCCGCGATCGTGCGCAGTTGATCCTGGGAGCGGTCAGCCTCGTTCTCTGGTTTGCTGTCGCCTTCGGTCTCGCGATTGCCTGGTACGTCGACGACAACACCCCCCAACCCATTTTCATGGCGGGGGGCATTGCCCTGATCGTCGCAGCGCTCCCGTGGCTGGCCTACCGACCGCTGGTTCGACGCTTTCGCAAGGCCCGGGCGCACCCTCGCGGCACGTAGCGCCGACTATGACGCGTCGCGGTATTCCGTAGCGTCATCGAGCTCGGCGATCGGACCCGATCGGGTCGTCACCAGCAGCGGTGCCTGGCCGTGGGCGATCGTTTCGCGGCCGATGATGCACTTGCGCACGTCGGCCCGCGACGGAATCTCGTACATCACCTCGAGGAGCACCTCCTCGATGATGGTCCGCAAGCCGCGCGCGCCGGTCTTGAGCACCAGTGCCCGTTCCGCGGCCGCCTCGAGGGCATCACGCGTAAAGACAAGCTCGACCTTGTCCAGGCTAAGCAGCTTGGCGTACTGCTTGCTGATCGCGTTGCGCGGCTCGGTCAGGATGCGCATCAGGTCGTCTTTGCTCAGCGGATCGACGCTGACAACCACCGGTAACCGGCCCACGAACTCGGGGATCAGCCCGTATTTGAGGAGATCGTCGCCGGTCAGTTGGCGGAGCAGGTCCGCGTGGTCCTGGTCGTTCGACTTCTCCGACGCGAACCCGAGGGTCCGCTTCGCGCCGACGCGTTTGCCGACGATATTTTCGAGGCCTTCAAACGCGCCGCCGCAGATGAACAGGATGTTCGCGGTGTTGATCTGAATGAAATCCTGATGGGGATGTTTGCGTCCGCCCTGCGGGGGCACATTGGCCACGGTGCCCTCGATGAGTTTGAGCAGCGCCTGCTGCACACCCTCGCCCGAAACGTCGCGGGTGATGGACGGGTTGTCGCCTTTGCGGGCGATCTTGTCGATCTCGTCGATGTAGATGATGCCGCGTTCAGCCCGCGAGATATCGAAGTCCGCGGCCTGGATCAGGCGCAGCAGGATGTTTTCGACATCCTCCCCGACATAGCCCGCTTCGGTCAGCGCGGTGGCGTCGGCAATGCAGAACGGCACGTCGAGCACTTTGGCCAGCGTTTGAGCCAACAACGTCTTGCCGCAACCGGTTGGGCCGACGAGCAGGATGTTCGACTTCTGGAGCTCGACGTCGTCCACCTGCATGCCCGAGGACACGCGCTTGTAGTGGTTGTAGACAGCCACGGACAGCACCTTTTTGGCGCGATCCTGGCCGACGACGTAGGAGTTCAGATGCTCGTAGATCTTGGCTGGCGTGGGCAGTTTGGCGAGCGGCAAACGCGGCTTCGCGGCGGCGGGCGGCGCTGATTCCTCGTCGATGATTTCACGGCAGAGGTCCACGCACTCGTCGCAGATATAGACCGCCCCAGGCCCGGCGATCAGCCGCCTGACCTGGTCCTGACTCTTACCGCAAAATGAACAGTGATACTGACCGCGGGTGCCGCGTGTTGTCGCCATGTCGGTGTTGTGCCCCTCCGCGCTTCAGCCGCGGTTCTCGTCTAGGTGTGGATTCGGTTGCGTGGACGATCCTGGCGTGACTTTGTCCGGGTCCGCTTTTGCAGGCAACTAGCGCTTGCCATCTGCGACGTTGGTCGTCTTGGGTTGGTTGGCCACGTCGTTGACCGCCGCCTCGGCGAGATCGGCGGCCTGGGTGGCCTCCGTCTGACCATGAATCATATCGATCACGCCGTAGTCGCGTGCCTCGCGAGCACTCATCCAGTAGTCGCGGTTGATATCGCGCGAAATACGGTCAAGCTCCTGGCCCGTATCGGCCGCCATCAACTCCTTTAATCGCGCATTGAGGCGAAGAATTTCCCGCGCGTGAACTTCGATGTCGGCGGCCGTTCCCTGTACGCCGGCCGAAGCCTGGTGGATCAGGATGCGTGCATTGGGCAGCGCCGCGCGCTTGCCTTTCGCTCCGCCGCCCAGCAGCACGGCGCCCATGCTGGCGGCCATGCCGACGCAGGTGGTGGCCACATCTGGCTGGATCAAGTGCATCGTGTCGTAAATCGCCAGCCCTGCGTCCACCTGGCCACCCGGGCTGTTGACGTACATCTGAATGTCCCGCTCCGGGTCTTCCTGCGTGAGATACAGCAACTGGGCGACGATCAGATTGGCGACCGTGTCGTCGATCGGCGTACCGAGGAAGATGATCCGGTTTTTGAGCAGCAGCGAGAAGATGTCGTAGGCGCGTTCGCCGCGACTGGTTTGCTCGACGACCATCGGGACGGTGTACGAGACGACGCGGTGCACCAGCTCATCTCCACTGGGGTGTCTCATGCGGTCGCTTGATCCTCCTCGGCCACCGGCGGAGCCGGCGTTTCGGCGCTGTGTGCTTCAGTATCGGCCGTCTCAGCTTGCGCCGTAAGCTTTTCCTGGCGTTTTCTGCCCTTGCCCGCCGTCTCGAGACCGTCGCTCGTGACGGCCAGGTCCAGCAGCCGCGCCATCGCTTTCCGTTCGCGCGTGACTTCCTGCACGCGCTGCAGCGTGCTCGGGTTGGCCATTGCCAGCTCCTCGACCGCCGCGGCTTCATCGGCGCCGGCGGCTGCCCGATGGACTTCCTGTGCAACCTCCTGCTGTTCGACGTCGATCTTCTCGGCGTCGGCGAAGGCATCCAGCGCGAGCGACCGCCGCACGCGGGTTTCGGCCTCAACGCGAAGCTCCTGCTCGAAAGCCTCCTGCTCCTTACCGACCAGCCGCAGGTACTGCTGCAACTGCAAGCCCTGTTGCTCGACGCTGCGGGTGAACGTCTCGAGCATGTGCTGCGCCTGGTGGTCAATCAGCTGGGGTGGGAACTCGATGGACGAAATCTCCACGAGCTTGCTCACCGCGGCCTCCTCGAGCTGCTCGCGTACGCGCGTCTCTTCACGCTCGCGCAGCTGGGCCTCGACCGCCGAGCGCAGCCCGGCCACGTCACTGTATTCGCCAACCTGCTCGACGAAGGCGTCGTCGAGCGCCGGCAGCTCGCGCACCTTGACCCAGTGCACGGTCACCGTGAATTCGGCCGGCTTGCCGGCGACGTCCTTATCGCGGTAGTCGTCCGGCATCGTCAGCGTGAACGTTTTCTGATCGCCCGGGCTGGCGCCGACCAGTTGGTCCGCAAAGCCTGGCGCTGGCTGCGCACCGGCGGCATCCACGACGTACTCGGCGTCTTTGCTGTCCAGCAGCGGCTTCGCCGAGCCCTCCACCATCGCCCGCAAGTCCAGGCCCACCCGATCGCCCGTCTGCACGGGGCGTTCGACCGGCGCCCACTGCGCGTGGGATTCGCGCAAGCGCTGAATCACGGCGTCGACCTGCTCGTCGCCGACGACCGCGGACTCGGACGGCACCCGCAAGTTGTCTTTGTAGTCGCCAAGCTCGACCTTCGGCGCGAGGCCGACGATCGCTTTCAGCCGCAGCGGATCGAACTCGATCGATTCCACGCGGGGTCGGGTGTACGGTTCGACCTTTTCCTGCTCGATGGCTTCGGAGACGACCTCGGGGACGAGCCGATCCAGCGCCTCTTCGACGATGCGGTCGCGCCCGATCATGCGTTCGACCATCGATCGCGGCGCCTTGCCGCGTCGGAACCCGGGCACGTCGACGCGGCCGGACAGGCGGCGATATGCCTCATCCATGGCACGCTCGAGACGTTCTTGTTCGACCTCGATGTCCAGCGACAGCTGGCGCGGCGGCAACTCGGCCGAGGAGACCTTCACTCGGGCACTACTCCTTGTACGCGACGTACGCGACGGCGAATTTTAGAGCAGTATCTCACGCTATCGAGGAGGCCCGTACCCTCACGTGCGCGAAGTCAGCGGCGCCGCGGAGGATCGTCGTCGACGCGCACGGGCACTGGCTCGCTCTGAGGCGAGTTCTGGCGGGCACGCGCCAGCAGCGCCAGCAGCGCCGCCGCGCCAAGGAGCACGACTACGACGTTAGTTTCCATTGAGACTCCATGATCGCACGCTGCGTGCCGTATCGTTGCCATTTCTGTCTATGATCGGCTCGGAACCGTTGCAAGTTGGTTGACCCACGCGTCAAGCTGGGCCTCCGCTGGCCGCAAAACCTGTCGGCCAAGGACTTCTTCAAACAGTGAAACGTCTAACCACGAGTGTTGGGGACGGCGTGCCGCTCTGCCGGCGGCGAATACCTGAAATTGCTCGGGATGCACGAGGCCAGTATTCAGGCCGAGACGATGCGCAATCGACCGCGCAAACCTGTACGGCGTCGTCCAGTCCGCCGCCGCGACGTGAACGATACCCGTAAAGCGCTCCTCGGTGATCAGCCGCAACGCGTGGACCACGTCGTCGAGGAACACCGGGGTGATCCGCTGGTCCTCCACGCCGATAATTGGTTCACCCGCCTCGAGCCGACTGAGGACGATGCGGGCAAAGTCGCGCCTGGGGTGCGTCCGGGCCGTGAACGGCATCTCGATCCGCGCTACACAGGCCCGGGCACCTGAGTCGAGCACGCGCCGCTCGCCGACCGCTTTGGTCTGGGCGTACCAGCCAAGTGGGTGCGTGGCGTCGCTCTCGCGGTACGGCCGCTCAGCACTGGTGCCATCGAAGACGTAGTCGGTCGAGACGTGTACCAGATACTTCCCCAGTTCGCCACAGACACTGGCGAGCCGGCCCGGGTGCCCCGCGTTCAGGGCATACACGCGACCGTGCTGATCGCCGCGCTCGGCCTCCGCGCTGTCGACATCGGCCCAGGCCGCCAGATTGAGCACGACCGGGGCATCCGTCTGGTGCAGGAACGTCTCGAGCGCGTCGCCGTCCAGCACGTCCAGATCCGCGTGGGTCGGCGCAATCGGGCGTGCCCCGGGTGCTTCGGCCCACAACTCGAGCACCCGCGAGCCGACCAGTCCGGAGCCGCCCAGCACGACCACGGCGTTGTCGGCCACATGGCCAGCATACGGCCAGCGCGCAGCGGCGAGCCACCGTCGCGGTCGGGCCGTTGTGTACCTCAGGGCGGGCAGCCAAGCACTGCGCGCAGGGTCGCCGCCGCCTGAGCGAAGGTGCTGCCGGCGGGCAGATTCAGGATCTCGCAGTGCTCGAACGGCAGCACGTCCGTGCATCGGCTGAGCTGCGCGGCCAGGCCGCAGGCGTCGTCGCCGCGCGCGTCATTTTCGATCAGCTCGAGGAATGCGTTGCGGAGGTGCGCGGGCACCGAGGGCATGTGCTCGAGATCGTAGCGCGTGTCGTTCAGGCCCCCGCGGTGCCGCCGAAACACAGCACCGTGAACAGCAGCGTCGGAGCGCCGACGGCGATGAAGATGCCCTGGGCCACCGCCGTCTGAGGCCGCCGAACGACCAGGGCGATGAGGACCCCGTAGAACGGCTGCACCCACCCGATCACCAGCGCCGTGATGCCAAACGAGAGACCACAGCCGCTGAAGAAACTCGTGGATGTCGGCGGCTGGTCAGGTCGACGTCGTGCCGCGCCAGGTGGCGATCTCGATCTCGTTGCCGTCGGGGTCGTCGAGGTAGAACGCGTCGACCGGCAGGAAGGGGTGCGTTCCGCCGCGGAGCTCGAAACCCAGGCTGCCGAGACGCTCGCGCTCGCGGTCGAAGTCTGCGGGGGCGACTTCCAGGCCGATGTGGTGCAGCGCTCGAGTGCGCACCAGCGGTTTATCCGCCGCCGCCATCGCCCGCGGGATCAGCACGACCTGTTGCGGCACGCCAGCACGCGCCGTCCCAATACGCAGGAACTTGACGGGCACCGCCGCCGGGGAGATCGTCTCGAGCCCAAGCGCGTCGCGGTAGAACGCCATCGAGCGCTCGATATCTTCTACCACCAGGACCACCTCGACCAGCCCGCGGATCGCCGACACGCGGGTAGCGTAGCGTGTTCTGGCTGGCGCGTCAGGGGCTAACTGGCCGGCGGCGACCGATCGGCTTCGTCCGACCTGGGCACGACGCTCAGGTGGCGGCGCTGGCGCGGGCGGGGCAGTTGCCGCTGGGCTCTGACCAGTTCGCGGTAGAGACGGACCGCCAGGACATGTTTACACGCGCGCGGCTCGGCAGTTGGATCCAGCTCGTTTCGGCGAAAGTCGGCGCAGTCACAACTCCAGGGCGTGACGACGTAGCGCCGGCCCGCCTCGCCCTGCGACGGGACGCCATAGGCCTCCTGGCCATCGCGGTCGCGATAGCGCAGCCAGTGGTCGGCGTCGGCGGCAATTTCGATGGCCCGGATGGTGCGCGGGTCGTCGGCGCTGATGGTGAAGGTCATATCGCCCGGCAGTCGCGCCAGTCTACCACGTCTCCGGACACAATCAATACAATTTCCGGACAGAAGCCGGACGATGTTAGACTCTGCCCGGGATGGCCGACCCGCCAGTCCTGCCCCTGGCTACGATCCGTAAACGCCACCTGCTCAGCCAGCGCGCCCTGGCGAGTAAAGCCGGCGTCGCGCTGAGCACGATCTACCTGCTGGAAGCCGCCCGCACCGAACGCGCCACCTTCAAGGTCATCCGCGCCGTCAGCGACGCCCTGGGCGTCCCGCCCGAGTCGATCGCCGAATTCCGGCACGCGATGGACGCCAGCTAAGTTCGCCACGCGAACCCACCACGGATGGCAACTGCAACGCGACTCGGACGCTCTACCGTCGCGCCCTTGACGCCGCCCCGGCGGCCGCTCGAAGGGGGAGCAATTGACAACCTCAGTAGTCATCGTCCAGGGCGGCGGATCGCCGAACGTCCTGATCCGCGCCCTGTGGTTCGTGTTTCTCGGCTGGTGGCTTGGCGGCATTGTGTCGCTCATCGCCTGGCTGCTGGTACTCACGATCCTCGGCCTGCCGTTGGGGCTGTGGCTGATCAACCGCTTGCCCACCGTCATCACCCTGAGAGCCCAGGAGCAAAACTGGCACCAGGACGCCGACGGCGTGCTTCGGCGCGGTCAACAACAGCGCGGTTTCCTGCTCCGCGCGATCTACTTCGTCCTCGTCGGCTGGTGGCTCAGCGGCGCCTGGATGGCCCTCGCCTACGCCCTCATGCTGATCATCATCGGCCTGCCAATCGCCTTCTGGATGTATGGCCGCGTGGGCGCGGTGACCACGCTATACAGGTCCTGAGCCGGTGCCGAGGGTGAGGATCGGACTCACGACACCACGATTTTCAGTCGTGTGCTCTACCACTGAGCTACCTCGGCGAATGGCGTTGCAAATCTACGGCAAAGTTACACGAACGGCGGTGGGCGAGACAGGACTCGAACCTGTGACCTCCTCGGTGTAAGCGAGGCGCTCTAACCAACTGAGCTATTCGCCCTGGCACCGTCTGGCGGTGCGCTCGGAGAGACTCGAACTCTCACGCCCTAACGGGCACATGGCCCTCAACCATGCCTGTCTACCGGTTCCAGCACGAGCGCGCGGCGTAGCGCCGGCACGAAGTATACCCAGCCGCACGCTTACGGCTCCAGGGAACGCACCGTCGGTCGCACTGGAGCGGGCGGCCTGAGCCAGGGCGGCTGGCCAGGGGCGATCCGCAGGCTGATCGCACCCGCGATCACGATCAGCAGCCCGATCAGCATGAGCGTCCGGTCGACGCCGATGATGTCAGCCAGACCGCCGAGCAGCAGCAGCGGCACGATGCTCGCGAAGTTGCTCAGCATCAGTTGGACGGCGAACACGCGGCCGCGCAGCTCGACTGGCGCGCGTTCCTGGAGGAAGGTCTGGGCCGGGACCATGATCGACACAAAGCCGAGCCCAGCCACCAGCGCCAACGCCATCACTGGCATCACCACCACGCTCACCTGACCCAGCGTCAGCACGTCGACCAGTGGCGGGTTGCTCTGGGTGACCACGTCGGTGAATAGGGCCAGCCCGCCAGTCAGCGTCAAACACACCGCGACGGTGAACAGCCCGACGTTGGTCAGGAAGTGCTTCTCGAGACGGTCCCCCCAACGATTCAACAGGGCGGTCCCCGCCACCATCCCGACCCCAGCGGGCGCCATGATGAACACGGCGTCCTCGGCGCGGACATGCAGCAACCGGGCGGCGAAGCCGGGCACGAGGGTCGCCACTACCAGCCCCAGAATCGCGCCGATCGTCCACTGCACCATGGCCAGCGCGACCACGCGATCGCGGAGCACGAAGCGACCGATGTCCTGGACGTCCTGCCAGACGCCCTGGATGGCCTCTTGCCCGGTGGACGGTACCTGCGGATCGTGCTCGCCGCGACTGCTCGGCAGCGGCCACACCAGCGCGCCGCAGAGCACGATGGTCGCGGCCATGCCGACGAACAACCCATCCACGCCGACGATCTTGACGAGCAGCGGCCCAAGGACCACCAGCCCGATCAGCTGCGACGCCGTAAAGGTCAGATGAAACAGACTGTTGGCTTGCAGCAGCTTGGGGCGGACGACGACGGTCGGGATCATCGCCGTCTCGGCTGGCGCGAAGAACTGGCCGATGGTGGAGAACACGAAATTGATGACGAACAGCAGACCCAGCGTCAGGCTGGGCACCAACCCGAACAGCGCGTACGAAAACGCGATGCTGCCGCGGATCAGGTTGGTGGCAATCAGCACGACCCGCTTGTCCCAGCGGTCGACGTAGACTCCGGCCAGCACGCCGAAGACGACCGACGGGATGATCAACGTGAGCACCGCCACGCTCAACTGCGTGCTCGAGTTGCTGCGCCGCTGGACCAGCACGACGATCCCGTACCAGATCGCGTTCTGCGCAGTCTGGCTGATCGCCTGGGCCAGCCAGAGCAGCAGGAAGTCCTTGTTTTTCCAGATCGACTGGTCGCTCAGGCCGCCAACGTTGCGCAGGCGCCCGGCCAGGCCGCGGTCGGCAAGCTCAGCCTTGCGCATCGCCCGGATCGACTGGCACCGCCCGTGAGAGAAAGATCTTCAGACGTCGCTCGAACTGGCTGCGCGGCAGCAGGACGCGATGCTGGCAGGTTCCGCAGCGCAGACCGATGTCCGCGCCCAGGCGCACGACCGACCAGTCCGTGCCACCGCAGGCGTGCGTCTTGCGCAGGCGAACGACATCCCCAACGTGAACCTCGACAAACTTGGCCGTGCTCATCCGGATGGAAAAACAGACGCGATTCAACGCGCCGCGGTTGCACTCGGCGTGCCGGATCCGGGCCCGGACCTGGACCAAGCCGCGTTGATCGCGGCCCGCAGGCGCTCGGCCTCGGCGCGGGCGGCCGCCTGCCAGTCTGAGCCAGCGCTCGCGTACAGAATCGAGCGGCTGGCATTGACAATGGCACCCCCACCCGCGGCGCCGATGGCTGCCTGAACCGAACGCTCCAGATCGCCGGCCTGGGCTCCAACCCCGGGCAGCAGAATGGGGACCCGCGGCGCGACCTGTCGCACCGCGGCGACATCGGCTGGGTACGTCGCGCCAACGACCAGACCGAGCGTGCCGTGTTGGTCCCAGGTCACCGCGCGCCGCGCGATGTGCAGGAACAGTGGTTCGGCGCCGTCGACCACCAGGTCCTGAATCTCAACTGCGCCCGGGTTGCTGGTCTTGCACAGGACGAACACGCCGCGGTCCGGGTACCTGAAAAACGGCTCGAGCGAGTCGCCGCCCAGATACGGATTCACCGTCACCGCGTCGACGTCGAGATCGTCGAAGATGGCGCGAGCGTAGGCCTGCATCGTCTGGGGTGTATCGCCACGTTTGGCGTCGATGAGCACCGGAATGTCGGCTGGAATCAGCTGCAGCAGCGTCCTCAGCGCACGCTGGCCCGGCACGCCGAGCGCTTCGAAGAACGCAATGTTGGGCTTGTAACAGCACACCAGGTCGCGCGTCGCGTCGACGATCCCGTGCAGGAATCGAGGCACCCAATCGCTTGCATCGTCGCTCTTCAGGTGGGGCGATACCAAAGCTGGATCCGGATCGAGCCCGATGCACAGCCAGGACGCGTTAGCACTGGCGGTGCGTTCGAGGCGGTCGCGGAAGGAAGCGGTATGCAAATCAGCCCGTATTCTAACGGCAGCCGCGGCGGCTCCGGGTCTAGCGCGCCACGACGAGGAGGCGGTCGCTGACCGGACCGTACGGCTCCAGGTCGTAGTTGCCGTACAGTTCATCCACCTGCCAGCCCGCTGATTGCAGCAGCAGCTCGAGCTCGAAACGTGTAAACCAGCGCAGGCGCAGCTCGACCATGCTCCGGCGCAGGTAGCCGCGTTCGTCCTGCTCGTCGTAGAAGAACATCAACTCGTCGACCTGTTCGTCCGGTTTGGGGCGTCGCAAGATGAACTTGGTAATCGGTCGGCCAGTGTCGGGGTCTGGCAACGTCAGGTCGTGAATCAGCTCTTCGGGCGGCTCCGACGATCCACGCAGGTTGCCGTTGGCGACGTCGAGAATGAGTCGGCCATCGTGGGTCGCGTGTGCTCGGGCCGCGCGCAGGGCGCGAACCTGGTCGGCTCGGTCGATGAGCAGACCGAGGCTGTCCAGGCCGAGGACGATGGTACGGAAGCGCCCGTCGAGCTCGAGGTCCTGAAGGCGCTGCTCGAACAGCGGCGTGGCGCGCGCTCCTGGCAGCCGCTCGAAGCGCTGGCGTGCGCGTTCGAGCATCGCCGTTGAGCTGTCGACCCCGGTGCAGGCAAAGCCAGCCTGAGCCAGTGGCCCGAGCAGGCGGCCGCTGCCGCATGCTAGCTCGAGCACGGGGCCCCCGAAGCGATGCGCGAAAGCGATGTGCACGGGGACGTCGAGCAAGTAACCATCGTGTTCCCAGTCGTAGAGCCGGGCGAACCGGTCGAACGGATTTTTGACGCTCACCGCCTGACCGGCAGCTCGACCGATCCGCGCGTGCCGAAGAGCACCGCGAGCTCCATGCACGCGTACAGCCCGATGAGCAGGCCGACGGCGAGCGGCGTGAGCGTCCGCAACAGCTGCAGCCAGACCGCAAACAACACGATGACGGCCAGCAACATCGAGTGCGCCAGGTAGGCCGCCGGCGATCGCCGTGGCCGAAGCACCACCCAGGCCAGGAGTGCCCCGGTGCTGGTGATCGCGGCGAAGGCGAACACGAACGCCGCGACGACCGCCAGCGGGCGCGACGGCGGCACGTTCGTCAGCAGCCAGCCCAGACCGCCCCAGGCCGCCCCGGCCGCGCCAAGCATCAGGAGCGCGGTGAGCACACCAGCCATTCCGCCGGATTTTACGAGTGGTCCGCCCGTCGCAATAACGGCCTGGTGAAGCTGTAGCCTCTTTGTGATTCGGACCCGCTGACATGCAAATCCTGACCGTCGACGTCGGAACCGGTACCCAGGATGTGCTCCTGTTCGATTCGGAGCGCGACCTCGAGAACTGTTTCAAACTCGTTTTGCCCTCACCGACCGTCGCGATTGCCGATCGGATCCGCACCGCCACCGCCGCCGGGCGCCGCCTGGTGTTGCAGGGGGTCACGATGGGCGGGGGTCCGTCGCACTGGGCGACCATTGATCACGTCCATGCCGGGTTGGCGGCTTTTGCGACGCCCGACGCCGCGCGCACCTTCGACGACGATCTGGCCGCCGTCGCGGCGATGGGCATCCAGGTCGTCTCAGACGACGAAGCTATCGCCCTCGCCGACGCTGGCGCCGAGCACGTCTTCCTGCGGGACCTGGTGCTCGGTCAGCTCCTGCAAACGCTCGTCGCCTTCGGCGTGCGGGTCCGCCTCGACGGCCTGGCCGTGGCCGTCTTCGACCACGGCGCGGCCCCACCGGGTTTCAGCGATCGCGTCTTTCGCTTCAATTACCTTCGCGACCGACTCTCGAGCGGTCTCGGATTGGGCGGCTTCGCGTTCTTGCGTGCAGCCGTCCCCGAAGCCATGACCCGCCTGCGCGCGGTCGCCGACTCTGCCCCGACCGACCTGCCACTCCTGCTGATGGACACCGCGCCGGCGGCGATCATCGGGGCGCTCGAGGATCCGCACGTCGCGGCAGCCCGCAGCCCGCTGGTCGCCAACGTCGGCAACTTCCACTGCCTCGCGTTCCATCTGGTCGACGGCGAGGTCGTCGGGCTGTTCGAGCATCACACCGGCGAATTGACCCCGGCGCGCCTCGCGAGCTTCGTCGAGCAACTCGGCCACGGCTCGATTCGGAACGAGGCCGTCTTCGCCGACAAAGGCCATGGCGCACTCGTGTTCGACCCGGCCGCACCCCTGCCGGATCTGCTCGCCGTTACCGGGCCGCGGCGCACACTGCTGGTCGACGGCGGCGGCCGGCCCTATCTCGCCGTACCCCACGGCGACATGATGCTGACCGGCAATTTCGGGCTCCTGCGCGCGTATGCCGCGCACGACGAACAGGTCCGGGAGGCGGTCGAACGTCGGCTCGGGCCGGCCGCTGGCTCTCGGCCAAATTAAGTGTTATGGTGAGTCAGGTCGTTCCGCGGTGGACGATCGGAGAACGGGAGTGAAAGGAGGTCAAAATCCTTGGCCCAGCTCCTATTCGGAGTTCGTCAAATTGATTGATCGGCACCCCGCGGTCGAATGTGGCGGTGGGGTGCTCGCGTAAAACCGGACTATTCAATTCTGCATGATGGCCCCAGAGATGTACGATTCATCTCTGGGGCCTCTTTCATGCTCAGCCCCGGCCCCCAACCCCGCATTGTGGAGCTCGCCTGTTGGCACTCGGCTCGATCCTGCAACTTCTCCGGCCGCAAACACTTCAAGAACTCCACGCACAGCGCGTGTACCGTACCCAGGTTCAGCACATCGCCAGTCGCGTCGGCGTGACGTTCGATGACTGGGTACGCATGCGCGAGATCGAGCCGGACAACATGCGGCTCGCCAACGCGGCTGCCGTCAACCGCTGGGAGCTGATGCGCCTGGCCAGCGACGCGGAGCTGCTCGAGCCGCCGCGCAAGCTCGCCAGTGTCCACCGCGACGTCCAGGAGGCGGTGATCAGCGCGGCGCGCGCCTGTCAACTCCTGGCCAACGGCTACCGGTTTTACAAGTCCGAAGCGGTGTGCGACGGCCAGGCGCTGCTGGTCGAGACCGTCCAGGACCTCACCGCCCTGGCCGCCCAACTCCAGATGCGGTTTTAGCCGGCGCCGGCACCTTTGTCCGCCGTCCGCGACGCTCCGCGTAGACCGTGCTGGTCCACCACAGGCTCACCCAGGCGACCAGCATGATCAGCACCGGCCAGAGAATGTCCTCCCAGCGATCGGCGAGGCTGCCGGCTGAGAGGATCAAACGCCCGAACAGCAGCACGATGTAGACCACCGCACCCGTCTTGAGCGCGAACAGGATGCGTCGACGCGCCGAGTACACCGCGAGCGCGGCGAGCACGGCGATGAGGAGCGTGGTGAGCAGCTTCACGGGCTGCCCGCGATGACCTCCGCAACCATCGGGTGCACCGAGGCGGGCCAGCGTCCCATCGGGAAGCGGGCGGCGACTGCCTCGGACGCAGGCAGATCAAGCCCGAGCGTGACCGCCCTGATCTTCACTGCGGAGATGGTAGCGCCCTATAGTGGCCACCGGGTTATCATTCCGGGCCACAGGCTCTTGCAGCCTACATCCGTGCACGCCGATCGCCGATTCTCTCGCACCCTGGCTGTCGCCTCACTGTCTGTCCTGGTGGCCTGCGCGCCAGCGAGCAGCACCGGTGCCCCGACGACTGGCAACCGCATCGTCACGCCCGTCCCGGCCGGGGCCGCGGCGCCCAGGCCGCCCCAACCAGGAACGCAGGCGACCCCTGGCACAGCCGATGCGCCTGCGCCCGCGGATGCCATCGCCCCAGCGACAACCGCCCAGATTCGCGGGCAGGGCCTGTCGTCGGCTCAGCTCTACACGGCCTACCGCGCGATCCTCGACACGTACGTCGACCCCGTCAGCGATGCACAGCTCATCAACGCCGCGACCGACACGCTGCGCCAGGGCCTCCAGGCGACCCCGAACCTCCCGATGCTGACGCTGCCGCTCCAGATGGTGCCCACCGCGACGGGCAACGCCGACCAGGACTGGCAGGCCTTTGGCGACGCCTACGATGCGGTCGTCAATAAGCTCCCGGCATGGTCGCAGCAAGCCCATCCAGATTGGATGGTGCTGCGCGGGATGGCCGACAGCCTGCACGACGGACACACCTCGTTCATGACACCCGACGAGGCGCGCCGCCGCAACGAAACCAGCTTCGCCGGTATCGGCGTGCTCATGTCACGGCCACTGGACAGCCAACCGCCGCTGATCGCCGAGATCTTCCCCAGCAGTCCGGCCAGCGCGAGCGGCCTTAAGCGTGGCGACCGCATCACTGGGGTGAACGGCCAGGACGTCACCGGGCAATCGGTGAGCGATATCGCGCAGCTCATTCGTGGCCAGCCCGGCACTCAGGTCAAGGTGCAGGTCCATCGGCTCAGCTCAGCCCAGCCGTTGGAATTCACGATGCGCCGCGCCCTCGTGCAGGTCGATCAGGTCATCGGGCGCCAGGTCCCCAACGTGCCCATCGGCTATCTCAAGATTCGCAGCTTTGGCGATTCGACGATGGTCGATCAGGTGCTCGGTATCCTCGATCAGGGTAGGCAGCGCGGGATCAAGGGCTGGATCGTGGACCTGCGGAGTAATCCGGGCGGTTCTCTGAACGCGGTCCTCGGGGCGGCCGGCGGCTTCTTCGACGCGGATCATTCGGTGGTTGGCTACCAGGTCGATCGGCAGCGACGGCAAACGCCGCTGGACACGACGCCGACCAACAATCTGAACGGTCTCCCGCTGGTCGTGCTGGTCGATCGCGACAGCGCCTCCGGAGCCGAGATCTTCGCCGCGGCGATCCAGGAGGCCAAGATCGGGACGCTGGTCGGCAGCAAGACGGCGGGCAACGTCGGGGTAGCGACGCAGATTGCGCTGGCGGACGGCTCGGTGCTGCAGGTGACCGAGCAACGGTTCGTGACGCCGGCGGGTGCTCAGATCGACGGCGTCGGCGTTACGCCCGACGTGGTGGTCGACATGACGGACGAAGATCTCGAAAACGATCGCGACCCGCAGCTTGGCAAGGCGCTCGAGACGATCGTCCAGAAGATGACGGCGCCGTCGGGCTAGCCGAACAGCAGGATCGCCTCCCGAACCAGTTTCGCGGCGGCTGCCGCCGTGATATTGGCCGCGTCCAGGTTCGGGGAAACCTCCATCACGTCCAGCGCGACGACGCGCAGGCCCTGGAGACCGTACAGAAAGGCCACGAGTTCGCGGAACGTCACCCCGCCCGGCTCTGGACAACCGGTGCCGGGCGCGTGCGCGGGATCCAGGACGTCGATGTCGATCGAGACGTACACCGGCAACTGGCCGATCTGGTCGCGGATCGCCTGGGGCAAACTGAGTTCGGTGCTGCTCCAGGCCGTCTGACGTCGGGCGAGCTCCCACTCGGCTCGATCGCCCGACCTGAGCCCGACCTGGTGAATACTGGCAAAGCCGAACTCCTGCCCGACGTGGTTCAGCCACGTCGCATGCGTGAACGACTGACCCGCGTATTCAGGCCGCATGTCGAGGTGGGCATCCGCCTGCAGGATGACGGCATCTGGGTGGACGCGCTTGAGCCCCCGAAAACCGCCCAGGCTGGCGGTGTGCTCGCCACCCAGCATGACAGCCAGGGTGGCCTCGCTGGCGGCGAAAGCCATGCCGCCGCTGATCTGCTCCAGAGCTTCGGACACGTGCGTCAAGCCTTCCAGCGGCACGTCGCCCAGGTCACGCAGGATCAGGTCCTCGAGGTCCCGGTTGAGCACCGGGCTGTACGACTCCAGCCCGTCAGACATGTACCTGACGGCGTCGGGCCCACCGTGGGAGCCGCTTCGGAAACTCTCGGTGAGGTCGAGGGGCGCGCCGAAGATGGCGGCGGCGGCGGGGAGCGCCGCGAGGCCGCCGGACTCAGGCGATGACGCCAGGTAGAGGGTGGCCGGCGGCACGAAGCTCGGCGATACTCGGTGGCTCGTCACGCTCGGTGAGTTGTAGCAGCGTTTGCAAGAACGTCGGCAAGGCAAAAGCCGCACGGTGTACGCCGGTGTTGTACATGCGTAACGCCGACTTCATCTTGTCCAGGCGGGCGCGCGTGGTGACCTCGTCGATCCGGGTTGGGTCGATCTCATCCGAGCCGATGACCCAGCTCCACTGCATCGCCGGATAGATCGGGACGTACCCGAGATACGGTCGCGTGATGGAGAACGTGCGTCTGACAGCCTGCACCGTGGCCAGCCATTCGCGGGGCTGCGATATCGGCGAGCCACTCTGGATCGTCAGCAAGCCGCCCGGGGCAAGCGTGCGTCGCGCATCTTGCAAGAACTGGTCAGAGATCAGCGCCGCGGCCGGGCCGACCGGGTCGGTGGAGTCGATCAGAATCACGTCGAAAGGTTCGGTGGTCTCGGCCACGAACCGCACCCCGTCGTCGATCTTGAGTTCCGCACGTGGGTCGGTGTACGCGCCGCCACTGATCTCAGGCAAGAAGCGCAGCGACGCCTGCACCACGGCTTGATCGATCTCCACTTCGAGCGCCCGATCGACGCTCGGGTGCAGCAGCACGTGGCGTAGCGCTCCCCCGTCGCCGCCACCGATGATCAACACCCGGTGGGGGTTGGGGTGGGCAAACATCGGGATGTGCACCAGCGACTCGTGGTAGGTGAATTCCTCGCCGAGACTTGTCTGGAGCGTCCCGGCCAGGATCAACGCGCGGCCCGGGCCCTCGAGGTCCAGGACTTCGAGGGTTTGCCAAGGCGTGGTTTCCGCGTGCAGGCGCGCCAGCACGCGATAGCGCTGCTCGATGCCCGCGTAGGGCGGCTCGGCGAACCAGTCGTCGACCACGATCTGGCCGAGCTAGGCCGAATAAGCCGGGGTGCGCGCCAGCCGTGAGCGCGGTCGCGCCCGCTCCGGAGCCGTGTTGGTGCTCACCTCGGTATGCTCGCCCAGGTCCATCTGGCCGCGGTTGATCTCCATCACCCCGATGCGGTCGGGCTTGAACAGACGCCGCAACACGTTCACGGCGTCCTGCGGGTCACGCACCGCGCCACAGGTGAACAGGTCGACGGCGGCATAGCCGTACTCCGGCCAGGTGTGGATGACCAGATGGCTCTCCGAGACGATGGCGATGCCAGTCACACCAACCGGACTGAACGGATACACCCGCAGGTCCAGCAGATTGACGTCCAGAGCGACGACCATCTCGCGCAGGGCGCGCTCCGCGGTCTCCACCGACTCGAGATTCTGGCAACCCCACATCTCGAGAATGACGTGACGACCAATGGCTTGCATAGCTTCACCTCCACCACATGACGACGGCCGCGACAGCGCAGCCAATCCGTTCGACCTTGTGCTCGATCGAGCGAACGATGACTTCCTTCAGATTCAGCCCGCGCCGGGCAAATCCTTCATTGATCATCTGGCGTACGGCCGCTTCCACCTCGTGTTGGGAGGTGCCGTGCGACTCGTAGATCATCCCGTGGGACCCGTCGGCGACCCCGATGCCGACGGCCGCGGCAATGGTGTCACCAGGACGCGCCGACACCTGGACGGTGTAGACCGTCGGCACCAGCGAGCCGGGTGTGATCTGGGGTGGCTTGTCCAGGACGCTGGCGTCCTGAGGCAGCACGCTGCTGACGCGGATCAGGTTGAGGTTGCCAACCTGCGCCGCCAGCAGCGCATTGTCGAAGGCGTTTAGCTCGGTATCGCCCTCCGCCGCACCGGCGGAGGCCCAGACAGCGTTGGGAATCGGTAGAAACGGTGTGGGCAACGCATAGTCCTCCCGACGCGCGTGCGTGTTATGAATAGGGGCCGCGGGCCCGACGGAGGGCAACAAAAACACCACCCCAAGGCGGCCCCACCAGAAACCGCAACGCGGCCCCCGGCAGTTCGGGTGTTCAGCCAACCCCAGAAAATGGTGTTCGATTGCGTCTATGGCCGCCCGAGGGCGGTTGCGACAGCCGGATCGCTCCGGCGACCTGTCGCCGCTCTGGCGACAGAATCGTCACTATATCACACGAGTTGGGAAGCGCTCGTATGCTTTTCTCCGCCAGAACGCTGGCACGCAGGTTGCGTTTAGCGACCCCAAGATGTCGAGCCGTCACACACGGCGGCATCAAGCTTGAGGTGGGTCTGATGGCAACCAACGTGCTGTGGCATGGCACCCAATCCGAGGCGCTGGAGCTCTTGCAAGCCCTTAGCCGCAACTGCTCCTGTGTGATAACCGCCGAGGGGGTGCGACTGTCCACGTGCGCCCCGCATGGGATGTTGTCGGCCGACCAGCGAGCGGTCGACGGCCTGCTCTTCGCCCGACGGATCGCCGGGCGGCTGCGCAGCGAAGAATTCGACCTGGATTGCGACCTCGCCGAAACCGAGGTCGGCGCCAGTACTTAGGGGCGTTGTAACGCTTTCGTCGGGCGGCGAAGTGTGACGCCAATGAGCGCGAGCAGGACCAGGCTGGCCCCGAGGGTGCCCTCGGGGCCGAAGCCACCGCCCGAGATGGGATCGGGCAACGAGGCATCGGGCCGCACCATGAACAGGGCGTTTTCGGCAACCGAGGCCAGGCCACTGTTCGGCAGTCCGAAAACGACCTGCTGCAGCCAGTTCCAGATTGTGTGGATGGCGAAGACGCCCCACAACTGGCCAGCGTCGATGCGGACCTTGTAGAGCGCGGCCGCTACGCCGAACAGCACGAGGTTCACAAACGGCAGCACGCCGAAGTTCGGGTTGGGCGCGTGCAGGAGCCCGAAGGCCACGCTCGAGATGATTATGGCCCAGCGGAGGCCCCACTTCGCCGTCAGGTTCTCGAGCAGATAGCCGCGGAAGAGGATCTCTTCGGCCGGGCCCTGGATGAGAAAGCCGATCAGGCCGCCGACCAGCACGACGGCGGCTCTGAGCAGGCTGGCGTTCACGTCCCAGGTCGCGTCGTCGAGCAGGGTGTACCAGGCCAGGACAATGAACCCCATCATCGCCGTTGCGACGCCCGCACCTCGGAACCATTGGCGGCGTGCCGCGCCGCGTTCCAGGCCAAGCTGACGCACCGGCCGACGATCCACCAGCCGCCAGACCAACAGCACCGCCCCAAACGCCGCGCCCTCGGCGATGCCCATGCTCACCAGGGCGAAGGGTCCCTGGGCGGCGCCTGGCACCGCCTGCCCACCCAGGAACAGCAGCACGATCTCGGCCGAAAACAGCACCGCCAGGTAGGCCAGCATCGCCCCGACGACGCGCGCGACGACCACGATCCCGCGCGCCTGCGACGCTACGGGGCGAGGACGTCGA
>Ga0070730_10001493_pt1 | contig 22426 bp, 14 predicted proteins | sample Coa_R1_3_FD_66447 | JGI IMG/M metagenome (GOLD analysis project Ga0070730, IMG submission 66447) | Surface soil microbial communities from Centralia Pennsylvania, which are recovering from an underground coalmine fire - Coalmine... | ecosystem: Environmental > Terrestrial > Soil > Unclassified ... | reverse complement strand
CTTCCAGGCGGCCCAACCGCTCGCCAGCACGGAGGCTGGCGCTACAAGCAGCCCCCCGCTCGAAGCGCCACTGCCTGTAGCGCCGCCATCCCTGGCGACGCATCGTCGGGCTATTGGGCCGCGCCGCGCTGAGAGCGAGCGCGCGCGTGGGCGCCAGACCCCACCCCTGCCGGCTGGAAGCCGGCGGTACAAAGAAGTGCCTGGAGCGCCGCCGACTCTGGCGGCGTCTTCGGTAGCTGGGGATGTGGCGCCTGATCTGACGCCAGCGCAGGCGCGGGCGCGGCTTGAGGCGCAGGCGCCCACGCTCCTGCCGGTGGAGGCGCTGCTGCGCCAGAGCCTGCCGCCGACGCTCTGGATTATCCCTGATCTGCTGCCGGAAGGGTTGACGCTGCTGGCCGCCAAGCCGAAGCTGGGCAAGTCGTGGATGGCGTTGGGGCTGGCGCTGGCCGTTGCGGCGGGCGGCACGGCGCTGGGCGAACTCGCGGTTGAGCCGGGCGCGGTTCTCTATCTGGCGCTGGAGGACAGCCCCAAGCGGCTGCGCCAGCGCGCCCAGCAGCTTTTGCGCGGCGCGGAGGCGCCCACCGCGCTGGAGGTGGCGACGGAATGGCCGCGCCTGGATATGGGCGGCCTGGACCTGATCGAACTCTGGCTCCAGACGCATCCGAAAGCCCGGCTGGTCATTCTGGATACGCTGGCGAAGATTCGCGGCGCGAAGTCCGTTGGCTCCTATGCCGAGGATTACGCCTCGCTGGAGGCCGCGCAGGCGCTGGCGCAGCGCGCAGGCGTGGGCATTCTGGTGATTCACCACACGGGAAAAGAGAGCCGCGACGACGCCTTGGATGAGGTCAACGCCACGCAGGGACTCAACGGCGTGGCCGACAATATCCTCGTGCTGCGCCGCCCACGCGGCAAGCTGGTGGCAAGCCTGATCGGCGATGGGCGCGAACTGAACGGCCTGGAACTGGCGCTGCTTTTCGATCCGGCGACGGGCGCCTGGAGCATCACCGAACCGCCAGAGGAGGAGGCCAGCACGCCGGAGCGCACCGAGGTGCTGCGCATCCTGAAAGCCAGCGCCGAGCCAATGAGCGCCGGGCAAATCGCTGAGGCCGTTGGCAAGACCACCAGCGCGGTCAACCGATTGCTCACGCGAATGGCCCAGGCTGGAGAAATTAGCCGGAAGGGCTATGGCCTGTATATTCCCCCCTCCCTGTCCGAGTTGTCCGAGTAGTCTGACTTGTCCGAAGGCGCCGCTTCAACTCGGACAACTCGGACAACTCAGACAGGTGGTGTGGGTGTGTTGCCTGAGTGTGCCTGTGGGTGATGGCCTGCTCTCAGGATTGCCCATGCAGCCCCAGCAGGGCGCTAGCGCCGCTAGCGCTCTGCGCGCAGCCCCAGCCGGGCGCGCAGGGCTTTGAGCGAGTCGGCGCCCGCGTGGGGCGCGATCTCGCTGAGCTGCGCGGCGTCGCGGGCGTTGATCGCGTCCACGATGTCCTGGCTCAGCGGGCCAAAGCGCCCTTCCAGCACCTGCCGGATCGCCAGCCGCATGCCCCTGGCCTCGCCGAGCGCCTCGCCCTCAACGCGGCCTTTGGTAATCATCTTCTCCCAGACATCATGCAGCAGCGGGTTGGTTTCAATAAAGTTATCAACGTTTGCCATAAAGATCCTTTCATAGAGCTGGCGCGCCAGCGATTTGTCCTCGCGCACATGCGCGAGGACAAAATGCCCAGCAGCGCGCCCAACGACATGGCTTCCTCTGGTGTCTATCATGCGACTGGTGAGTAGAGTTCCGCCGTGAGCAGTTTGTTATCGGGGTTGCTACAGTCTGTGCCACCGACGATCAGCACCCGCCCATCTTTCAAGAGGGCAGTGGCGCCACCACAACGCGGTCCCGCGAGATTCGTGAGCGCCCCCCACTGTCCAGTGGTTGGGTCATAGATCTCGCTCGTACCTGAGTTGTCACCGCCCACCACGAGAACCTGCTCAGATGGCAGCAGGATCGCGTGCTGCCCTTGAGGAAGATAGCGGGGATGCTGCATACTGCCAGTCAGCGTCCAGGTGCCAGTAGCCGGATCATACAGTTCCGCCGTCGCGGTCATACCACTGTTGGTGGCTCCACCAGCCACTAAAACCTTTCCATTGCCGAGTAAGACCGCTGTGAACAGACTGCGCTCGACATTCATGTTGCCAGTGGGTGTCCAGGTATTGGAGGCGGGGTCGTACAACTCGGCAGTGGCCGTTTTCGGCGCTCCCCCATTGGTTGTCTCTCCACCAGCCACCAGCACCTTTCCATTCGGCAGCAGCACGGCGATGTGGTTGGTACGTGCGATGGTCATGTTCCCTGCTGATGACCAGTTCCCAGCGTTCTTCTGGCTGAGCAGGCGCTCCGCAGCCAGGACACTGCCGGAGGATCGGTCCGCTGGCTGGGACGATGGGGGCGCTGGCGGGCCTGGCCGGTTGTGCGTGCCCGCAGGCGCGGCAGAGGCGCGCGCCCGGTTCTAGCTCTGCCTGGCAAAAGACACAATGGTCCATGAGAACCCTCTTCGACTCTAGCAACTCTTTGCGCTTGTGTACTTACAGACGATTGTGCGTGTGTAGAGTATACACCCGGCTTGATAGGCAGGCAAGCCTCCTCTGTGAAGATTGCTCCCAAAAGGTGAGGTTCGCCAGGGAGAGATGCTTGCATGTACCACCGGCGTCTCGCCGGTCCGTCTTGGGGCGGAGTCTGGCGCGCGCCGCCTGGCTCACCAGCAGCGGAGACGCCACCCGCTTGTAGCGACGACCACCACGCTGGCGCGCCGCAAGGCGGCTTCCAGCCGACGTAGCGGTGCCCGCTCCCACCCCCAGAACGGACCGGCGAGACGCCGGTGGTACACGCGGAGGGCGTCCGGCTCCTGGCGAGCCTGTGCAGCGCGCGCCAGACCCCAACCCCTGCCGCCTGGAAGGGCGGCGGTACAAAAACAGGCTCCGGCGGTATCTCGAAGGCGGCGCGAGGCAGCGCCAGCACAACGGCTGGCGCTGCCTCGCGGGACATTGGCAGGCGGCTAGCGGATGTAGCCGCGACGGGCGGCGGCGTAGCGTTCGTCGTGGCGGTGGATCAGGTCGGGGTTGACGCCGCGCGCCAGGGCGAGGTGATAGGTGAAGAGTTGCAGCGGCACAATCGCGGGCAGCACGCTGAGCGCCTCGGCGCAGCGCGGCAGGGGGATGGTGTGGGTTGCCAGCGTCGTGATCTCCTGGTCGTTCGCTTCGGCCAGGGCGATGGTTTCGGCGCCGATGGTATGGGCAGCCTTGAGGATGTCCAAGGCGCGGCTATGGCTGGGTCCGGGCGGCGCGATGACGACGACGACATCTTGCGCGTCGAGTGAGGAGATTGGGCCGTGAATGAACTCCTCGATCTGCATGCCGGTGGCGGCGGCGTAGTTGGCCTCCATCATCTTGAGCGCGGCTTCGTAGGCCGTGACCATGTTGGGGCCACCGCCCAGGAACCAGAAGCGCCGCCGGTCCTGATAACGCTGCGCCAGCGATTGCACCTGCGCTTCCAGTCTCAGCGCGCCGCGTAAGAGATCGGGGAGCCGGGCCAGGCCGGCTGCGGCGGTGTCCAGGTCCACGCTGCTGGCGGGAAGCTGGCGGGCGAGGCGCAGCCCCAGATCGGCCAGGGCGGCGACCATCAGGGTATAGCTGGTGGTATAGACGGCGGACTGCTGCTGCGGATAGCCGGTGAGCAGGATGGCGTCGGCAGCAGCGGCGGCGGGCGTTGCGGGAAAGGCGGTGATCGTCAGGCAGAAGGCGCCGTCGCGCTTGCCTTGATCCAGGGCGCGGATGCTGGCGGTTGCGGTGCCCGAATGGCTAAGGACGATCAGCGCGGTGGTGTCGTCCATGCGCGGGCCGTAGTCGGCCAGTTCGAACGCCTGAAAAGCGCGTGTGCCGCGCCGTCCGGCGGTGAGCCAGCGCAGCAGATATTCGCCCGCCAGCGCGGCGTGCAGCGCGGTGCCGCAGCCGGTGAGGAAGAGGCGCGTCTTGCCCGCCAGAATCTTTGCCAGATCGTCGCGCTGCTGGCTGTCTGCTGCCAGGAATTGCGCGGTGGCGTCTGGCTGCGCGAGCATCTCATCGTACATGCAGTAGGGATGACCGGGGCGTACAGGAATGGACATGGGAGGTTGCTCCTTTTGTGTTTCTTGGTCATTTACGGTCTATGATACCAGTTTGTGCGGCGCTTTGCTTGCAGCGCCAGCCTCCCAGGTGGCTGGGGCATGGTCCTTGTAGCGCCGTCTTTCCAGGCGGCCAACCGCTGGGTGATGGGGCCGCGCCGAGGACGAGCGTGCGCGTGCGTGCCAGACCCCGCCCCCCCCAGGACGGACCGGCTGGAAGCCGGGGGTACAGACCCCACCCTACGCCACGCCGCCCCCCCAGGACGGACCGGCTGGAAGCCGGGGGTACAGACCCCCCAGGACGGACCGGCTGGAAGCCGGGGGTACACACGGGCCGGACTGCGCCGCCCCAGGACGCGCGGTGTTATACACGCAGAATGGGCGCGTTGACCAGATAGGGCGAGGTGAAGGTGGTGAGTTCTCCGGCCTGTTTGCCAGGGATGGGCAGCAGCTTGGCCGAGAGTGGTTTGCGCAGGCGGGTGGCAAGCGCGCCCAGGTCCAGCAGGATGTTGGCGATGCGTTCGGGCGTGGTGTCGCCGGGAATGGGGATGGAGTCCAGCCCGCTGCCGCAGACGGCGGAATAGAGCAGCAGCGAGTCCAGGCTGAGCTGTCCTTCGGCCAGGCGGGCGCTGATGACGGAATCGGCGAGCGCGGGCAGCATCAGCCCGCAGTAGCCGCACGCTCGCAGGCTGGTGCCCTTGAGCGCGGCGGTGATGGCGGCGGCGGCGGCGACGGTGCCTGGCTCGCCAAAGCGCCCCAGGCCAATCTGCTCGATGGCGGCGGCAATACTCTCCTCGCCAGAGGGGATGGGCGAGAGATCGAGGCCGAAATAGGCGATGTCATGCTCGCGCCAGGCCAGGCAGAGTTCTTCAATCGGGCGCCCCATCGCTTCCAGCAGACCGATCAGCCGCGCCGTGACCGCGCCATTTTGCAGCGCGCGCGCGCCGCGCCCGCGCTCCTGGACAACCTCCTGCAAGGCAGTGTCGATCAGCCCGGCTGATTGCAGGCCAATCGAAAAGCCCCAATCGGGGTGATCGTGATAGGCGGCGGGGAAAAAGGGTGTCTGGGGCGGGCAGTTGGCTGTGACGGCAAAAAAGAGGTTGCCCAGCCCCTCTTTGGTCTGGCGGGCCAGGTCGTAGATGACGCGGGCAGCAGGCAGCGCCGCCTCGGCGCGCAGCCCGAAGGCTGTCGAGGCGATCTGCGCGCTGGCGCTGAGCGCGGGATTCATCACGAGGATGTCGGTGAGCAGGCTGATACGGCGCAGGAGCGCATCAGGGGCGTTGGCGGGAATATGGCCGATGGAGCAGTAGTAAATCTCGTGCGCCTGGCACATCTGCTGGAGATAGGCGCAGTAGGCCAGCAGTTCGCGGGCGGACCATTCGGCCAGATCGATAAAGAGCGGGCGGAGCGCGATGCGAACACTCTGCACCTCATAGCCCGCGCGCTCGAACTCGGCCTGCGCCATGTTCAGCAGCGGGCCAGCCAGGTCAAAGACCTCTGCATCGAGCGGATGGGGAGCGGCTATGCCAAGAGTAATGGTTCGGACACGTACCTGAATCTTTTCTCTCCTATCCAACGTCTCAACTATGGATCGTATTATAGCATGCTGGCTGGTAGATCGCTTTTGCCTGCTTGCGCTTGGATACGCTCAGTGCTACAATCGCCTTGAGGTTCTGCCATTCACGCGGCGATAGCCAGGCATTATCGCGCGCCAGGCAATGGCGCTGTAGGAAGAGCAGCTACATATACATATAGAGGACGGGTCATCGTGGAGGAGCAAGGTTCTTTGTCGAGCGACGCTGCTGAAGCGCCAGAGCCAGGTTCTGATCGCGCGAATGAGGCGGCGGCCTCTGAGCCGCAGGTTGTGGCTGCATCGGTTACAGAGTCGGGCGTGCAAAATGGGCATCGGGCGGGCGCGCGCGTGTCCAGAAGCAAGCTCGCCTCTACTCCAGTCTCCCTAGCATCAGCAGCATCGGCTCTCTCTGTAGTGGACAGGGATGCGTCAGCGCCCGCTGCGCCCTCCTGGCAGGCACGTCTTCGGCAGCGGGCGCCTAGCTTCTCGGCGCGGCTGAACTGGCCGCTGATCGCGCTCTTTGCGCTGCTGGTCGGCGCGCTGGCGCTGCGGCTCTATGGGCTGAATTGGGATGACAACCAGCATCAGCACCCCGATGAGCGCGCGATCATCATGGTGGTGATGAACTTTCAGTGGCCGCACAGCCTGGCCGATTTTGCCTCGACCAGCTCGCCGCTCAGCCCGCACTTTGCCGATGGCACGCCCTTCTTCGCCTATGGGACGTTCCCGCTCTATCTCCTCTGGCTGGTGGCCGGGCTGCTCAACTGGCTGCAACAGACCTTTGGCTTCCACTGGATCGCCGCCGGGCAGGGCAGCTTCACCGATTACGATCACCTGACGCTGGTGGGCCGGGCGCTCTCCGCGCTCTTCGATACGGGGACGGTGTTCGTGACCTATCTGCTGGGGCGACGCTTCAGCGGGCGCAAAGTGGTCGGACTGCTGGCGGCGGCCTTTGTGGCATTTACGCCCTTTGAGGTGCAGCAGGCGCATTTCTTTACGGTGGATACGGCGCTGACCTTCTTTGTCGTGCTTGCTCTGCTGGGCTGTGTGGGCGTCGCGCAGGATGGCCGGGCGCGCTGGGCGCTGCTGGCGGGTGTGGCGACGGGTCTGGCGCTGGCGAGCAAGTTTAGCGCGCTGCCGCTGCTGCTGCCCCTGGTGGTGGCGTATCTGCTGTTGTGGCTGCGCTCCGAATGGCAGGTGGCGCTGTCGCGTCTCTTCCTGTCGCTGGGCGCGGGCGTGCTGACCTTTCTGGTCGCCATGCCCTACGCGCTGCTCGACCTGCGTGATTTCCAGGCGGCCATTACCCAGCAGGGCCAACTGGCGCAGGGCATGCTCGATTATCCGTATGTGCGCCAGTTTGCGGGCACCACGCCGTATGTCTATGAACTGAAGAATATGCTGCTCTATGATATGGGCGTGCCGCTGGCGCTGCTCTGCTTTGTTGGCTGCCTGGTGGTCGGGCGCCGTCTGTGGCGCAACTGGCGCGATGACTCCCTGATCCTGCTCTCCTGGGTGGTCGTCTATTTTGCGATTACCGGCAGCTTTTATACCAAATATCCGCGCTATCTGCTGCCGATCTTCCCGCTGTTGGGCATTTTTGGCGCGGCGGCCCTGCTGGCGTTGTGGCGCCTGGGCGGGGGCTGGCGGTTACAACCGCGCCTAAGGGCGCCTGCGGGCGCCACCACGTCCGCGTCAGCGGACTCCCCGCCCCCAGGCTGGCGGTTGAAACCGCGCCTGGAGGCGTTCCGCCGCGAAGCCCGCCTGCGCGGACTAGGACGAAGCGTGTCTACATGGGCAGGGAGTACAGCAGCGGGCGCGCAGGCGTGGCTGGCAGGACACGCGCGCTGGCTGGCGGCTGGGCTGGCAATCATCGTTCTGGGGAGTTCTTTCTTGTTCACGCTGGCGCTGGATAACATCTATAGCCAGCCGCTGACGCGCGTGCAGGCGTCGCTCTGGATCTATCAGCATCTGCCGCCTGGCACTGGCGCGTCGCTCAAAACGATTACCTTCGAGGTCTGGGATGACAGCCTGCCGCTGGCTATCGATGGGCAGGGCGGCTGCTATGTCTATAATTGTGTGGGCCTGCCGCTCTACGACGACGATACACCGCAGAAGGCGCAGTTTCTGGCGCAGACGCTGGCAAAGGCCGATGCCGTCGTGATCTCCAGCCCCAGGCTCTATCCCGATTCCATTCCGCGCCTGCCGGAGCGCTATCCGCTGACCAACCGCTATTATCAACTGCTTTTTGGGGGCACGCTGGGCTTTCACCAGGCTGCCGTCTTTCAGAACAGCCCGAACCTCTTTGGCGTTTCGTTTGATGACAGCGGCGCGGACGAGAGCTATTACGTCTTTGACCATCCGACGGTGCATATCTTCGTGCCGGATGCGACACGGCTCAGCGCCGCCCAGCTTCAGCAGCTTTTGACGGCTGGCCTGACGCTGCCCCCGCCAACAAACCTGACCGGCACGCAGAAGCCGCTGACGCTGACGCCCGCGCAGATTGACGCGAATCAGCAGAGCCAGTCACTGGGCGCGCAATTTCCTGCCGACAGTCTGGCGAACCAGCATCCGCTGCTCATCTGGTGGCTGGTGATCGAGTTGATGGGGCTGCTGGTCTTCCCGCTGGTGGCCTTCATCTTCCGCCGCTTCCGAGATCGCGGCTGGGCTTTTGCCAAAACGATCTCACTCTTGCTGATCGGCTTGCTGGTCTGGCTTCCGGCCAGCCTGAGCCTGCTGCCCTATACGCAAGGGACGACGCTGGGAGCCTTTGCGCTGGTGGGCGTCGCCGGATTAGGCGTGGGCTGGGCCACGCGCGCAGACCTGAAGGTGTTCTTGCGCCAGCGTTGGCGGCTGCTGCTGGGCACGGAGGTCTTGTTTACCCTGGCGCTCTTCGCCTTTGCGCTGATTCGCGCCCAGAATCCTGATCTCTTCCACCTCTGGCGCGGCGGCGAGAAGCCGATGGAACTGGCCTTTATCGATGGGATTCTGCGCAGCCGCTACCTGCCGCCCATGGACGCCTGGTTTTCGGGCGGCTACATCAATTACTACTACTATGGGCAGTTTTTGCTCACTGTCTGGATTCGCCTGACCGGCGTGATGCCTACGACGGCTTTTAATCTGGCGGACCCGACGCTCTTCGCGCTGGTCCTGACAGGCGCCTTCTCCATTGTCTCGCACCTGGCGCGGCGCTGGTGGGCCGGTCTGCTGGGCGGCTTCTTTGTGGCGCTGCTGGCGAACCTGGATGGCTGCATCAGGTGTTAGCTCAGTTGACGACACTGCATCAGATTCAGCCGTTGTCTTTTGATTTTTGGGCCAGCAGCCGGGTGATCCCGTTTACGATTAACGAGTTCCCTTTCTGGAGCTTTCTTTTTGCTGATCTGCATCCGCATGTGATCGATCTGCCGGTTGAGATATTGATGATCGGGCTGGCGGTGGCGTTGATCAGCGAGCGGAACGCGCAGCCTGCCTCGCGGACGCTGGCTATCAGCCGGGTGGTCTTCTTGGGTCTGGCGCTGGGCGCGATGGCCTGCATCAACACCTGGGATCTGCCGACCTACGCGCTGCTGGCGCTGGTGTCGGTGGTCTGGCGCGAGTATCAGCGGGTTGGGCAGGGCTGGCGCCTGCCATACGCGGCGATCAAGCGCGTGCTTGTCACGCTGGGCGGCGTGGCGGTGGTCGCTTATCTCTTCTACGCGCCGTTTTTTGCGCATTTCCAGGCGGATGTCGGCGGGACTGGCCCAGTCGGCACACCCGATCAGCTTGCGGATTATGTCACCCTCTTCAGCGTCTGGCTCTTTGTGGCGGCCAGTTTCTTCTTTGTCGAACTCTATCAGTGGGCCGCTAATCGGCTCACGGAGGGTCTGGCCTCCGGGCGCGTCTCGCGTGAGGCGCGCCGGGCCTATTCGGTCGTCTTCTGGGCGCTGCTGGTGGCCTATGCGATTGCCATCTGCTTTATCTACGTCTTCCTGGGCAAGCTGATGCCCGTTCTTTACGCGCTGCTGATCCTGGGGCTGGTTCTCTTCTGGATACATGGGCGCAGACAGCAGCCTGCCACACAGATCGCCTTTCTCTGCCTGCTGTTTGGCATCGGGCTGAGCATCCTGGTGGAGACGATCTATATCCGCGATTTCCTGGATAACAGCGACTACGAGCGCATGAATACGGTCTTCAAGTTCTTTATGCAGGTCTGGCTCTTTTACGCGCTGGGCAGCGCGCTGGCGGTGTTTGAGATGGCGCGCTGGGCCGGGCGTTCGCGGGTGCGCGCCCATCACGAGGCATACGCGGGCGGCGCGCTGGCGGCGGCGCGCTGGACTGAGGCGCGGTGGGCTGATGATGAGGAGGGGACGGCGCGTGCGGGCGGCTCGGCGCGTGGGCGCGCGCCGCTGCGTGGCGCGCTGGCCTTGGCGGAGGCTGCCTTCCTGGTGCGCGGGCGCGGACTCTTCCCCGGTGTGGTCCGCTGGACCTGGAGCGTCGGCCTGACGCTGCTGATCCTGGCCTCGTCGATCTATCTGGTCCTGGGCACGCAGGCGCGCATCAACGACCACAACATCTGGGCGCAGGTCCAGCCGCCGATCAATTCGGCCAATTATACGCCGACGCTGGATGGCGCGGCGTTTATGACCGCGTGGTATCCAGGCGACTACAACGCGATCCAGTGGCTGAATGACCATATCTCCGGCACGCCGGTTATTCTGGAGGAATCGTGCGGCGGCTTCGTCTGGTACAACCGGGTCTCGGTCTATACGGGCCTGCCGACGGTCGTTGGCTGGGATGACCACGAGGGCGAGCAGCGTTATGGCGATGAGGTGGCGGCGCGCGTCGCTGATGTGCAGACGATCTATCAGACGACCGACCCGAACCTGGCAATGACGCTGATCCATAAATATGGTGTAGAGTATATTTATGAGGGTCAGTTAGAACGCTACACCTGCGGCTCCTTTGGGGGCAAGCTGGGCAATCCGCTGCCGCAGGCCGCTGTGGAGAAGTTCGATGCGCTGGTGGGCACGTCGTTGCAGATCGTCTACCAAAATCCAGAGGTGACGATCTATCAGGTTATTGCGTGATATATAAGAGAAGTGGGCCAATGATGCGCCCGAAGCGGAATAATTGGTGTAGAGTAGATAGAGGTATTTTGCGTGGAGCGTCGGCAGGGGCTGGCGGCTAATGACGTTTGATTTTTAAGCCAGGCCACGCGGGCGACGTGGCTGGCGGATGTATCCGCCAGCTAGATGTGAGGGACTGATCGATGAGTGACGCCTGGCTCTGGTGGCTTTTTATCCAGATGCTTGGGCTGGCGTGTCTGCCGCTGACGTTCAGCGTCTTTGCTAACTTGCCCGACCGGGGCTGGGCGCTCTCGAAGGCGCTGGGCGCGCTGAGCTTCTGCTTCCTGGTCTGGTTTCCGCTGGCGCTGCCTTCCGTTCTGCCTGGCGCGCTCAGCGCGCTGGCGCTGCCCTACTCGCGGACGACGATCCTGGCGCTGTTGCTGCTCCTGCTGGCGCTCAACGGCTGGCTGCTTCGCTATCGCTGGGGCGAGATCGTGCGCGTGGCGCGGCGGCATACCGGCTATATTCTGCTGGGCGAGGCGCTCTTTGCGGGCGCGTTTGCGCTGCTGATCTGGATTCGCGCGTTCATCCCCGACATCTACGGCACCGAGAAGTTCATGGATGAGGCGTTTGTCTCGGCGATTATGCGCAGCCCGCATCTGCCGCCAAACGATCCATGGCTCTCCGGCTACAGCATCAATTACTACTACTTTGGGCATTTCATCATTGCCACTATTGCCAAGCTGCTGGGCACAGCGCCCGCCGTCGCGTTCAATACAGGTATCGCGCTGGTCTTTGCCCTGATGGCGGTAAATCTCTTTGGCGTGACCTCCAATGTGGTGGCGCTGCTGCGCTTTCATCGGCTGCGCCGCGCAGGCGCGCCGGGGCGGCTGCGCCTGCTGGCGGCTGCGCCATTTGGGCTGGCGGCTGTGCTGCTCTCGCTGGTCTTTGGCAATCTGGCGGGGGCCAGTCAATGGCTGGCGCAGTTGGGCGTGCCCTTGTCGTTTGGCGGCGGCGCGCTGAACGTGCTGGCGCTGGCGCTGACGGGCGCGTGTCTTTATGGGCTGGGCTGGAGCGTGCTGGGGCTGGCGCGGGCCTGGCGCCGCGCGGGCCGGGCCGGGCTGAGCATTGGCAAGATGCTCAGCGCGCTAGGCTCCGGCGCGGCGACGGTGGCGATCTTCCCCTGGGTTGTCGGCAGAGCGGCGGGGATGGGCGCGTGGCTGCGCGTGGCCTGGCCGCAGATCAGCCAGTGGCTGGGGCATTCCTCTTTGTGGATCAATTATAACTGGTGGACGCCCTCGCGCGCGGTGCAGAGCAGCCCGAACAATTATCAGAACATCACGGAGTTTCCGGCCTTCAGCTTCTTGCTGGCCGATCTGCACGCGCATGTGCTGGCGCTGCCCTTTACCGCGCTGGCGCTCGGCTTTGCGCTGAGCCTGCTGCTGGGGCGTGGGCGCGGGCTGGGCGCTTTGGGGGCGACGAACGGCTGGCGGGCGTTGACGCTGGTGAGCGGCGCGGTGATCATCGGCGGCCTCTACGCGATGAATGGCTGGGATGTGCCGACCTACGCCGGGCTGGCGCTGCTCTGCCTGGCGGCGCAGCAGTGGCGGGCATATGGCCGTCGCTTCAGCAAACGATTGGCGCAGGATGTCTTTACGCTGGCCGCCGTCTGGGTGATTCTGGGGGTAGTTCTCTATCTGCCCTTCATCCGCTCGTTTGTCTCGCCGTCGCAGGGCATCGGGCTGATTCCGCCGGAGGCGCAGGACGCGCAAGGGAACCTCTTCCCTGGCGCGCTGGTTCCGGCAGATCGCACCAGCCTTGCTGACCTGTGGAGCGTCTTTGGCCTCTTCTTTGCCATCCTGGGGGCGTATCTGCTCTGGCAGGGCGCGCTGGAGGTGATCACGCGCTGGCGGCGCGCTGTTCAGGAGCGGGCGCTCGCTTTGGGCGTTGGTTCGGCAGCCACTTATCGCCAGGAGGCGTCACCGCTAGGGCCGCTGGATGCCGTGCAGCCGTTGATCTTGTGGGCGCTGCTGGCGCTTATTGTCGCATTGCTGGTGGTGTACTTCGTGCCCTACAGCCTGGCGCTGACAATCTGCCTGGTCGGCATAGCCGCCTGCGCCGCGCTGGCCTATCGGCGGCTCGATCAGCCAGGGCTGGTGTTCGCGCTGATGCTGGCCGGAACGGCGCTGGCGGTGGTGGCAACCTGCGAGGTAATCTATCTGCGCGATGTCTTCGATCACGGCGAATTGTTTCGCATGAATACGATCTTCAAGCTCTATTATCAAGCCTGGACGCTGCTGTCGGTGGGCGGGGCGGCGCTGCTGTATGAACTGATTGGCAGCGGCTGGCGCGTGCGGCGGGAACAATTGGTTCCCGCCGAGCGTCTCACAGAGCAGAGGCTGGCGCCACGCCTGTCGGGCGCGCGGGTAGCGGCGCCCAGCGCGGCGGCTGGCGGGCTGCGCGCCTCTGGGGCGCTGGGCGCTGCGGCGGCGCCAGAGGCCGCGCTGGCGCTTCAGGTAAGCGAGGATGATAGCCCTGTCAGCACTGGCGCGGATACGTCAGAGTATGCAGGCGACGATGCGCAGCCGTTGGCTGGCGCGGATTATTCGTATAGCCATGATGGGTTGGAGAGCCAGGATGGGCAAGCGGCTGAGGAAGATGGGCAAGCAGATGAGGGTGATGAGCGCGCGGGCGAGGAGCAGGCTTATCCGGCGCGTGCGCGTGGCGACAGGACGCTGGCGAATACATTCGCGCTTGGCGGCGCTGCGGCGCCACGAAACCTGCCTGCGCGGCTTCAGATGGGCGCCCGCCCTACGCGGGGCGGGGAGTCCGCGCCGGCGGACGTGGTGGCGAAGCCCGTAGGCGCGGCCTTCAGCCGCCAGCCTTTCCTTCCTGCGGGCTTGCGTGTCCTGGGACTCGGTGGTAAGCTGGTGTGGATGGCGGGGCTGCTCGCGCTGGTGTTGGGCGCGCTGGTCTATCCACTCTTTGCGACCAATGCGCGCACGGGAGACTATGCCCAGCGGGTGGGCCTCGATGGCGCGCAGTATCTGACGACGCTCTATCCGGGCGACGCCGCTGCCATTCGCTGGATCAATACGCATATCGACGGCGACCCGGTGATTGTGGAGGCGACGGGCGGCGAGTATAGCGATTTTGCGCGCGTTTCAACCTTTACCGGCCTGCCGACGGTGCTGGGCTGGGGCGGGCACGAGTACCAATGGCGGGTCAACTGGCTGAACGACCCAGCCCATGCCGCCGATTTCAACCAGCGCGCGGCTGATCTTGATACGATCTACACCAGCCCTGATCAGGGGCTGGTGATGCAATTGCTCCAACGCTACCAGGCGCGCTATCTCTATGTGGGTACGCTGGAGCGCCAGAAATATCCCAAGGCCGATCTGGGCCGGTTCGCGCAGTTTTTGCAGCCGGTGTATCAGGCGGAGGGCGTGAGCATTTATGCTATTCCTTAAATTGGGAGGCAGCGCGTGGATAAAAAGACGGCAACCGAGCAAGAGACGAATGCGGCCCATGAGCCGGTAGGCGCAGAGACGATCTCAGACGCTGAGGCGCCAGAGGAGTCTGCCGAGCAGGAAGAACCTGTCAGCATGGCTCCTGCTAAGCAGCATGGGCGCCAGCCGCAGAACGGGCATCGGCCCACGCCCGCCGCGCCGCAGTGGGCCGAGGAGGAAGGCTTTGAGGTTGAGGAGCAGGCTCTTCAGGAGAGCGATGCCGCGCCGGTTGTGGCTGATGCGGGCGACTCTCTGGAGCAGATCAGGCGCTATGCCCCCTGGGTGACGCTGGCTGTGTTTGCAATCTTCCCCAACTATCTGACGCTGGGGCTGGTGGTCATTGCGCTTGCCTTGAATGGCGGGCGACTGGCGCAGATCGCGCGGGCGATGACGCTAGAGCAGTGGGGCTATGTCGCGCTGACGCTGCTGGCGGGCGGGCTGCGCTTCTGGGACTTGGGGCTGAAGCCGCTGCACCATGACGAGAGCATGCACGCCTATTTCTCCTGGCAGTTGTTCTTGAATCCCTCCAGTTATCGCTATGATCCCTTATTGCATGGCCCCTTTCAATTCCACGCCATCGCCTATGTCTATTATCTTGCCAGCAACCTGGGCACGCCCGATGGCGGCGTCACTGATGTGACTGCGCGCATCGCTGCGGCGACGCTGGGCACGGTGATGATCCCGACCTGCTATTTCCTGCGCGAGCGCATTGGTAAGGCGGGCGCGCTGGCGGCGGCCTTTTTGCTGGCGGTTTCGCCGATCTTTGTCTATTACTCGCGCTTCACCCGCGAGGATATTTACTTTGCCTCGTTCACGTTTATGACCGTCGTGGCGCTTTTCAAGTATTGCGAGCAGCAGCGGCTGCGCTGGCTGCTGATTGGCCTGGGCGCGTTCACGCTGGCGTATTGCACGAAGGAAGCGGCTTTCTTTAATATCGCCATGTTCGGTGGCATTGTGGGCGGCTTTATCGCCTGGGAGCTGGGGTCGCGCTATACCTATCCCTGGGCGCGTGTCCAGGAAGAGGAAGATGTGGCTGAGGGAGATGTGGAGGAGGTCGAGAGCAAGCCGCGCCTGCGACTGCCCCTGCGCATCGGAGAGCATGCCGGGATTCTCGCCGTGCTGCTCTATCTGGGCGTGGCGGGCGTGGCGGCCAAGCTGGTTCTCAATTGGGTGCAGAGTACCAGCGCCTGGCTCTCAGCGACGGATCAGGCTGGCAATGCCAAGCAGGATCAGATTGCGGCGGCGCGGCTGGCAGAGGGGCAGGCCACTTCGCAGAATATTGAAAATACGCTGGTCAGTGCGCTGCTGCTGGCGCTGGTGCTGATTGCGGTCATCGTGCTGGTGGTCGTCCTCTGGCAGCTTTTCACTGACCCGTATCAGTCCGACCCGACCGAACGGCTGGAGCGGCGCGGTCTGGCGCGGTGGGTGGACCCGATCCGCCAGCCATTGGTGAATGGCCTGACGCGCGTGCCCTGGTCGCACTGGTTCTTTGGTCTGCTGGTGGTCTTTGTGATCTTTGCCGGGCTGTTCTGGGAAGTGCCCAGCAATACCCCTGGCCTGTGTAATGGCTCCGTCCCGATTCAGCAGGGGGCGATCTGCTCCTGGAGCCAGGGCTTCCATCAGGGCATTGGCGATGGATTGGTGCAGGGCATCTTTTACTGGATTACGCAGCAGCAGGTGGCGCGGGGCGGCCAGCCCTGGTATTACTACCTGATTCTGATTCCGTTCTACGAGCAGTTGATTGTGATCTTTGGCCTGGGTGGGTTGGTGCGCTGCCTGGCGCGGCCCAACCGCTTCCGGCTATTTGTGGTTCTCTGGTTTGTCGTCGGCCTCTTTCTGTATTCTTGGGCGGGTGAGAAGATGCCCTGGCTGACGCTGCATATCGTGCTGCCGCTGCTGCTGCTGGCGGCGATTGCGCTGGAGTGGGCGCTGACGCGGGCGCTGGAGATGCTGGACGAGGTGGTTCACAACCGGCGGATGGGCCGCCCGGCGTTTACCCGACCGATCATCGGGCGTTCAGCGGGGGCGCTGCTCAGCCTGGTTGGGGCGCTGCTCCTGCTCATCCCGATGCTGCATACCATGCTCTTTGTGACTTATGTGGACCCTGGGGAGGCGCCGCATGAGATGCTCTCATATGTGCAGACGACGCCCGATGTCACCGATGTGATGACGAAGATCAATGCACTGGACCAGCAACTGTATCAGGGCAAGCATGAGTTGAGAATCGGCATGCCGAATAGTCAGGCGCTCTGGCCGTTCTACTGGTATCTGCGCGATTACACGAACGTCTGGTGGGGCTATGACGGGCAAACTCCGCCGGCAGGCGATCTAGATGTGATCATCACTGATCCGGGGGCTGACTCGGTGTATGTCCAGACCGACGCGACGCACCCGCAGGGGCTGTTTCTGGCGAAGGAGTATCGGCTGCGGGCGTGGTGGGATGAGGGCTACAAGCCAACCTCATCTTACGGCGTTGGCCCTGGAATCTGGCTCTCCTACGGCGACCCGCCCGATTGTGGCGCTGTTTCGCTGCAAAACCAGCAGGTGACACAAGAACTGGCGCAAACGGGCGTGTCCTATTGCCTTTCCACTACCAGTTCGGGAGAGAAGATTTCGGCGTGTACCACATCGCCGGATGGGAAAGCGATCACCTGCGCGGCTGTGCCCTCGTTTGCTGTGGGCAAGGCGTTCACTAACTTCTGGGATTGGCTCTGGACGCGCAAGGCGATTGGCCCGACGAATGGGTCTACCGATTTTATGTTCCTGGTGCGCAGCGATCTGCACATGAATCCATAGGGGGCTATGTCGGAACTGGCCGAGCTTGAGGAACAATTAGGCATTTCGTTCGCGGATAAACGGCTGCTGGAGCGCGCCTTTACCCATCATTCGGTCTGCCCGGACAGCGCCAACGTGGACGCCTATGATACGCTGGAGTTCCTGGGCGACGCGATTATCGGGGCGTATGTGGTCGAGTATATCTATCGCACGTCGCCGGGGGCGAGCGAAGGGGAGATGACGGCGCTCAAATCCGAGGCGGTGAGCCGCCGGGCGCTGGCGGAGATTGGGCGCAGGTTGGGCCTGATCGCCTATGTGCGCGTCGATCTGCTCAACCTGCGCACCTTCAATGATCGCTCCAAAGAATCGATCTCCGCCGATCTGGTGGAGTCGCTGGTGGGGGCGCTGCATCTTGACCAGGGGCCAGATGCTTCGCGCCCGTTTGTGGAGCGCGAGGTTTTTCCGATGGTTGAGCAGGTCAGGGGCCAGCTTCACGAGAATAATCCCAAGGGCCGACTCCAGCAGTTGGCGCTGCGCAGCACTGGCGCGCTGCCACGCTATCACCTGCTCAAGCAGGGCGGCAATAGCAACGACCGGACCTATACCGTCGGCGTGTATGTAGCTGATCGTATGCTTGCCACTGGCACAGCTTCCAGCATCAAAGAAGCGGGCAGGCTCGCGGCCCTCCAGGCGCTGCGCAGTGAGAAGGAGAGAGCAGCCGACGCTGAACCAAGTGATCCGACAGAAAGAGTTGATCAGCCTTCAGCGCCGCTGGACAAAGCGGGCGCTGATGATGCTGCTGATTGAGGGCTGCGCCAGGAGTATCTTTTGCATGGGTGGTCTCTGCTGGAACGCCAACGTCTGAGCGCGCGCAGCGTTTTGCCGCCTGGCAGGTGGCGCTACAACTGGGTCGCCTGGCAGATGGCGCTATAAGGAGGGTCCATCGGATGGGCGGGCATACGTTGATGGGCGCTCCGCAAGCAGCAAAGCGAGCAAGTCTATCTACGCTTGATGGTGGCTGGTACGGGCAGCAGCTTGCGCGGGGTGAGCGCCGCCGTTGGGGACAGTATGCGACGCCACCGGAACTGGTGGCGCAGATACTGAACTGGGTGGGCTATCGCGCTGGCGCTGATCTGGAGCATCTGGCGCTGCTGGACCCGGCCTGCGGCAGCGGCAATTTTCTGGCAGGCGCGGCGCAGACACTGATTGCGCGTGGGCGCGCGCAGCACTGGTCGGCAGCGCGCACCCTGGACGCCCTGCAAGCCAACCTCTGGGGTCTGGAGCTAGACCCGTCGGCTTGCGCGCTGGCGGAGATGCGCCTGCACGCGCTGGCGCGTCATCTGAAGCCTGCGCAGCCGCTGCGCTGGCATCTGCATCAGGCCGACGCGCTGGCGCTGCCCGCTGCGCCGCGTTTTGGGCTGGTGGTCGGCAATCCCCCCTATCTGGCGTCGCGCCATCACGATCTTCAGACCTATCAACAGGGCTATCAGACTACTGGACAGCGCGACGCCTATCTGCTGTTTATCGAGCAGGCGCGCCGCTTTATCGCGCCGGATGGCTGGCTGGGTCTGGTCTTGCCCGATCCGCTGCTGGCGCGGGGCAATGCCGCCGAGGCGCGGCGGCAACTGTTGGAGGCGCTGACGGTCAAGCGCCTGGTTCATCTGGCGGGGGTCTTTCGCGCCGATGTAGGCACGCTGGTCCTCATCGCGCAGCGCGCCGCGCCGCCCGTGCAGTATGTCATCCCTTGGAGCCGGGCGCACTGGCGGGATGCGTGCCGGGCTGAGGTTCCAGCGCAGGCGCCGGGGGCCGGGCGATTGAAATCGCAGCGAGAGGCTGCGCCAAAAAGCTCAGCTACGTGGGCTGAGCCGGGCGGCTGGCGGTTAAAACCGCGCCTAGAGGCTGCGCCACAAAGCCCACCTACGTGGGCTGAGACGAAAATACCGCTTTTGGATGGCCGCGCCAGGATAGCGGGGGCGTTTGGCGCTGAGGTCTGGCGGCGACAGCCAGGCGCTGAATTGCGCTATTTGCTGGGGCCAGAGGAAGCGGCGCTTTTCGAGCGGCTGGCGCGTGATGTGCCCTCGGCGCCGCTGGGAGAGCTGGCGCGCATTAGCCGGGGCGAAGAGATCGCCAGAGGCGTTGCTCTGCCTGCCGACGCGGGCGATGAATCGCTCCTGCCGGTCTTGCGCGGTGGGCTGGATGTGCGCCCGTTTCATTGCCGCTTTGCGGGGGTCTATCTGCGCCGCGAGCAGGTTGCCAAGCCGCTGGAGCGCTATCAGGCGTCGAAGCTGTTGGTGGTCAAAAGCACGGGGCTGCTGCAAGCGGCGCTGGATGAGCAGGGCTATGTGGTGGTGCAGACGCTCTATCTGCTGCATGCCAGAGCTGAGCAGCCGCCGCTGGCGTATCTGCTGGCGCTGCTGAACTCGCGCCTTTTGCGCGGCTACCTCTGGCTGCATCACACGGCGTATAAGCTGGCGCAGCCGCAGATTGAGCAGGAGGCGCTGGCGCGAATCCCGATTCCGCTGGCCGGGCCGGAGCAGCAAGCAGAGCTTGCCGCGCTGGCCGACCACTTGCAAGGCTCTTATCAAGAGCGGCTGGCGAATGAATTCGCGCCGATGGGCCTGCGGCCACGAAACCCGCCTGCGCGGGTGAGGCCGAACGCCACGCCAATGGAGGTTGGGGGCGTCCGCGCAGGCGGAATTGGCGCCTGCACGCCCGTAGGCGCGGTTTTAATCGCCAGCCAGGCTTGCGCGGATGAAGCGGCCTGGATACAATTAGAGCAGACGATTGCGGACCTCTCCACGCGCCTGGATGCCAGCGTGGCCCGGCTGTGCGGCCTGACGGCGGCTGAACAGGCGCTGCTTGCGCGACTCCCAACGATGGGATAGCTGTGGTATCGAATGATTCTGTGGAGGAGACAAAGATGGAAAACGTGGAGCAGGCAGACGCGGGCCAGCCGCGCCAACTTTATCCTGGAATCGAGAGCGACCCAGATATTCTTTACGGTAAGCCAGTTATCCAGGGGTCGCGCCTAAGCGTTGAGGTAGTCTTAGAAAATCTTGCGAGCGGTGATACTTTTGACGATTTAATGGAGGATTACCCGTTTCTCACACGCGAAGACATCATCGCTGCAATCAGATATGCTGCCTATCTCGCTGCTCAACCTCCCGCTCCAACAAGCCATAAAGAGCCGGTAGTGTCATGAAGTTCGTTGCGGATGTAAACGTTCCCAAGCCTCTCATTACCCGCTTGCGGGCAGATGGGGATGAAGTGTTGTGGATAACCGACATTAATCGTAAACTCAAAGACCCACCTATTCTCAGCCTTGCACTGAGAGAGAAGGCAATCATCCTGACTAACGATTCGGACTTCAGGCGGCATGTTCTCGAAGAGAAGCGGCCTGTATATGGTATCGTCTGGCTTCGCGTCGGGTGGATGTCTCGCACACAACGCAATGAGCGCGCTTACGAGGCTATCCGTGCCTATCAGGATCGCCTCTTGCGTCACTTTACGACGATCTATCCTGATCGCGTGGAGCAGGAGCGGCTACCGGACCCAGGCGGGCGCGATCCATCGGCAGGAGGTTGATTGCCAAACTATCGGCGGAGCTATCCCCTGATCTCTCTTGATACGGAGCAATGGAGGATGAATACGTACTATGGCTGAAGAACACAAGATTCGGGTGCTGGTTGCCAAACCGGGATTGGATGGGCATGATCGCGGGGCCAAGGTGATCGCGCGGGCGCTGCGCGATGCTGGTATGGAGGTGATCTATACGGGCATCCGCCAGACGCCGCAGATGATTGTGGAGGCCGCTATCCAGGAAGATGCAGATGCCATCTTGATGAGCATCCTCTCCGGCGCGCATATGGCAATCTTTCCCAAGGTGATGGACCTGCTACGCGAGCAAGGCGTCGATGATGTGCTGGTGGTGGCGGGTGGCATTTTGCCCGATGAAGATCTTCCGGCAATTGAGGCGCTGGGCATCAAAGGCAACTTTGGGCCGGGCACTTCCACCGAGGAGATCATTGACTTTGTGCGCAACAATATCCACCCTTCCCGCCTGGCGGGCGCTGCCGTGACGAAAGACGCGGCGAGCGGGCAAACGGAAAAGGCGGCCCAGTGAGTACGGATATTGTTGAGCGCGTGCTGAGCGGAGACCGCCGCGCGCTGGCGCGCATGGTGACTTTGATTGAGAATGAGGCGCCCGAAGCGCGTGACTATCTGGCGCGGCTCTATCCGCAGAGCGGGCGCGCCCAGATTGTCGGCTTTACTGGCTCGCCGGGAGCCGGAAAAAGCACGCTGGTGACGCAGGTGGTCCGCGAACTGCGGCGGCGCGATCTGCGTATCGGCGTGGTTGCCGTAGACCCCAGCAGCCCCTTCACCGGGGGCGCGATTCTGGGCGACCGCATCCGCATGCAGGAACTGGCGGGCGATCCGCAGGTCTTTATCCGCAGCATGGCGAGCCGGGGCAGCCTGGGTGGGCTGGCGGCTTCGACGCGGGATGTTGCGCGGGCGTTGGATGCGGCGGGCTATGATGTCGTGATTATCGAGACGGTGGGCGCGGGGCAGGCGGAGGTGGAGATTGTGCGCGCCGCGCATACGGTGCTGGTCGTTACTGTGCCGGGCATGGGCGATGATATTCAGGCGCTGAAAGCGGGCATTCTGGAGATTGCCGATATTTTTGTGGTGAATAAAGCTGATCGCCCCGGCGCAGACCAGACGGCGGCGGAGCTGCGCATGCTGCTCAGCCTGGCCGGGAAGCAACCAAAATCTGCGGAGGTCTGGCGCGTGCCTATCCTGAAGACCTCGGCGACGCTGGGCGCCGGCATCCCTGAACTGGTCGATGCGCTGTTCCGGCACCGCGCCTTCCTCAGCGAGAGCGGACAACTGACCCAGCGCAATCAGCGTCAGGTGCGCAGCGAAGTGCTGGCTTTGCTTCAGCATACGCTCGGTCAGCGCCTGAGAAGCGCGGTGGCGGAGGACGAATGGCAGCGGCTGATCGATGAGGTAGTTGAGCGCCGCGCTAATCCCTACAGTGTGGCTGAGCTGCTGGCGCGCCGCGTGGGGCTGGGCGATTCTAAAGAGGACGCCGTTTCTTCCAGGGAGGGAGCCACGTCGGCATCCTGATCCGGCAAAAATAGTTCCTCCTCGTTCGCGTGGTACGTGTCTTGCACGCTTTTTCCTGGTCTAGAGATTGTTGCAAGCATCCATTCGCGGATAGAGGAGGAAATCTTATTATGCCGACCACCTTGGAGGACGTGCGTGAGACCTTTACCGGCCAGCCGCGCCGCCGCTGGTTGCCCTGGCGGCGCAAACCGACATTGGCTGAGCGTGTTGGGGATGTCACCGGGCAAGTAGGTCAGACCACCAGTACCATCGCCG
>Ga0070730_10001492_pt1 | contig 22430 bp, 16 predicted proteins | sample Coa_R1_3_FD_66447 | JGI IMG/M metagenome (GOLD analysis project Ga0070730, IMG submission 66447) | Surface soil microbial communities from Centralia Pennsylvania, which are recovering from an underground coalmine fire - Coalmine... | ecosystem: Environmental > Terrestrial > Soil > Unclassified ... | reverse complement strand
AACTGCAGAGAAGGATTGGAGGCGCGGGTCGGAATCGAACACCTTATGATATTGAAAACAAAGGAAATAGCTTTAGAATCAGTCGTTCTTTCCGTTGAAAATCTTAACATCCGCCGGGGTCTAGCACAAAATTAGCACAAATTCCGACCTTCGCCCGCCGCCACCCTACAAAGACCATTCCGTAGGACCGACCCGCCCTCATTCGCCCAACACCACCCCTCGCACTTCTCGATGTGACCAAACGCACGGTGCTTGGGCTTCTCTTCGCTTATAGTCGACCTTCTCCAAATGGACTCAATGAGGTATCTCATGAAGCGACCCTTAATTGTTGGTCCGGATGGCGTGGTTGCGTCCGCTACCAGCCGCGAGATGGCGCACCTGACTCACTGCCTCGAAAGAGATGTGAAAGCCAGTCCGAGTAAGGTTGTGAGTCAGAATGTGACAAAACAGACACCCTGCTCTTGCGGTGGTTCGAACGAAAACTGTGCACGTTGTTATGGGCGAGGCTTCATCGAAGGTGGAGGGCACGGAACCAGAGCAAGCAGGACGAGACTGCCCAAACGGAAGAACACAGTCGGGAACCCACATCCCAGCGTGCCTGCTGTTCCGCAAGCAACGATAGGCATGCGCTCCGGAAACACGACTAGGGTTTCGCTGAAGAACTGCCCACTGTGCAACAGTCAAGTTCGGGACGACAAACTGCAAAGCCATATGAGCGGCAGGTGCCCTTTGAGGCCCGACAAGTCGTTGCTATCGACCAGACCCGTGCGCCCCAACCGGCGCAATCGCAACAGACTTCAAAATGCCGTACCCATCGTGCAGCATGGTATTGCGGAAACCGTTCAGCAATTTCATGCACCCAGCAAACCCGAGCGTCCGAGCAAGCTCGGAAGGCGGGGGCCGAAGTACCAGCAGGTCAAGAAGGGGCAGCATTCAATGGGGACCGCCTCGCCGGAATCGGCAAGGCACAAGGGCAAAGTAGAGGTCGAACGGCCCGCATGGTGGGACAATCTTGACGCGACCAAGAATTGCGGATACCCAGCGCGGGAGGAGGGGCGTTACGGTTCATACCCCTCACATGATGGATTCGACGATGAATCCAAACCGTAGGGTAAGGAGTGTCGCTGCTCCAGCACGAAAATGTGCATGTACTCGGACGTGAAAGCGCCTCCGGGGAGGATTGAATGAGCAAGCGCGAGAGAAGGCTATGGACCGAATGGCCATTGGCGGGGGTCAGCAAGGAAACTAGACGATGGCTGGACAAGACGCGCGGAGTCAAGCGGCCAAAGAAGGAATCGAGTTCAGTATGGGCCGTGTCTGGCGGATTGCCGGATTCCAATAGACTGAGGCACTGAGAATGAACTTCGAGTCAATCTCCGCCCAGATGATTAACGCCAGATCGGAGACGGCGGCCACGAAGCCCGCGTTCCGCGACCCGCTAACGAGTCGTAGGTGGCCTCGTCCTGGCGGACGGATTTTACGAGTGGTTGCGAACGGGCAAAGCGAAACAGCCGTACTGCTTTGAGGTCAATGTAGGGGAGTTGTTCGCATTCGCGGGGTTGTGGGATCGCTGGAAAGACCCGAGCGGGCAGTGGGTCAAATCCTGCTCGATCCTGACGACAACGCCGAATGCCGTGACCTCCCCCGTCCACGACCGTATGCCAGTCATACTTGACCCAGTCGATTACGATCTGTGGCTCGATCCGGGGATGACTAATGTCGAGGCGGCATCTGATCTGTTGAAGCCCTACGATGCCCGGATGATGCGGTCCTATCCCGTGAGCACTCGGATCAATCACGTTGTCAACGATGATGAGGAGTGTTCGCGTCCGATCGAGATAGCTGAAGTTCAACCTCGGCTCTTCCGGGAGATGAAATCCTTAGAGCTACTCGATCTTCGTTGCCAGCATCACGAGTGCATTCAGAATTCGTTCAGGTCGTCGGAGTCATCAAAGATGTCAGACATGGAAATTGAGGGTTGCGTCACGCTTGCTATCGCTGTGTAGAGCCTGAAAGCGAGACTGCCAGGCTCGCAAAGCGCCAGTAATTTCGCGGCGGCGTCTTGTTCGAACTGTATTGGTACGCGACCCGCTGCGGGCATCATCTGGATAAACCCGGAAGAAAAACAGTTGCTAATCAGGCGTCGCATAGCGGCGCGCTCCAGTTCCTCGCTGCGGGTCGCACACTCTGTTAGAACATGAAGCCCGAACATGGGATGATTCACTGCAAGTCCTCTTGGAGCGCCGATAAGCAGATCGATCACCCGTGCCCGATCATCCGGGTCCGTGGTGTGAAGCAGTTCATCAATTACGAGGAATGTGGTCGTGTCAGTCGTGCCCATGTGCCAGAAAATCGGCATGAGATGAAGTGCGAGCGCCGGATAACGCTTCATCAACTCGCGGAAGTGCCGGAGGGCAATTTCGTAGTCTGAACTCTTGCGAATCTCACTCAGCGTGGACCAAGAGAAGGATGATGGGATAGCTTCGTAGTCCGTATCCTGGCCAGCAGCTTCCAGCCTTTGGGCATTAGCAATACGTGCTTCGAAGAATGAAACAATGCGTAAGGGAGCGATACCAGAAGCGTTCGCGAGAAAACCGCCAAAGGCATCTTGATCTAGCTTTTCCACCACCACGAGGTTGACGAGGATCTTCTCTAGCGCGGCTTCGTTAAGAAGAGCTGGGGATAATCCGTAAGGGCCGAAAACTTCGCAGTACTCTTTCGCCAGGATTTCATCGTTGCCGACATTGATGTCAGTGATGAGAGTAAGTGCAAACTCGGAAAATTCATCGGTCTTCGCGAGCCGCTTTAAGCCGAAGAGTACGGGCGTTACTACAAAAAGTTCCTTCTGCCGCGCTAGAACAGTCAGAATCTCGACATCTTGGGGGATGGGGTTATTGAGCGGCGGACCATAACACACAACGCTTGCGACGGACCCCGCCGTTGAAATATTCGGGGACTGAGCCAATTCGACACCATATCGGGCATATTTAATAGCGTCGACATCACGCCATTCCCTCACCGGAATTCCAGCTACTGAAGCAAGAATCGATTCTTCATTTTTCAGGACGTAGTCTGAAAGAGCTTCCAAGAATGTAATGTCTGCGCACATCTGGGTGAGGACCGAATCCACCGATTTGGGTTGTATACCTGCAAGTACGGCCTGTTCTAGCAGCTGTTCGATGGTCTGGATCTGATTTTCGACCTGAGGAACCTTCTCGCGAAGAGATTCGATGGCCGATTTCTGTCGGTCACGTCGCGCGGCTGAAGGGAGAGCAAACCCATCAGCTTCTGTGTTGTCCTCCCATTCGCTTGTGCACAAGACGTCGAAGAGATCAAAACAATCAGTACGTGGTATTTGCGGTAACAGAATTGAGGCAGATTCACGTATTTTGAGTGACTGTGCGGCACGGTTGGCGGTCCATTTCAACGTGCGAGTGATCTTCCACGCGACCTGTAACGGCACGTTGCCAGCCCTAAGTCGCTGACTCAGCAACTCTAGAACGCGTAATCGCTCGGCATCCTGCCAGGTTTGTTCCTCTTGCGTTGGAGCTGATCTGAACTTGGGCTGGAACTCAGCCAGACCGGAGGCAAGTGAACGCACGGCCCGAACAGCGATCTTCGCTTCCCCGGCGTACAACGCGTTATCGATGATCCGTAGGGCCCGTTCTCGCACTCCCTTGATCACTTCGTAATTCACTGGCAGCGCAGATATTGAGAAAGCGCGTCCTTTTAGCTCGGTGTCGTCGACTTCCCGGTCCAGAAGCTCATCCATCAGGCTGAGGGGCGTGAAATCTCCCCGATAGGCCCCCAACTCTTTAGCTCGCTTTTCCACCAGCGTCAGAATGCGTTCGTTGAAGAGGACGTTCTTATATTTCCTGTACCCTATAGCGTCCTCGAGCGATTTTTGGGCTCGCCTACTAACCTTATCAGACTCATGTTGGCTGAGTTGCCACAGGCGATCAAAAGCATCAATTGAGGTCTCTTCATTGAAGATCGTCACGCCAAGAAGGTCGGGAATTTCAGACAGAATGTCCAGTTGCGTATATCTGAAAATTAATTCTTTAACCGGCTGCACCGCTTCGTCCATAGCGATTCTAATCAGTCTTTGGATGTTTGCCGGTTGAAACACCGCTATGCCCTTCAACTCACGAAGGAATTGAGTCCGCCGAGCTGCATTTTGGCCTCGGAAACGACTCAGGATCGAGGACCATATATTTTCAAGGAGCTGAGACTGAACTCCACTCTGGATGATCCGCCAATCTAACTCAGCGAAGTTCTTTAGCAAATTTGAAAGGTGGCTCTCTTCAAAATTCTCAAAGACAGCGTCGGCGAATCCATTTGCGGTTCCGTTTCCGTCAACCGAGGCAGTTTCGAGGAGATAATCGGCAAATAGATCGGGAACAATTCGCAGCTTGCGACCGCTGCGCACCAGAATCTCGATCTGTTCGAGTGCGGTCACTCCCTTGCGAATCTCATCTGGGCGCAGCCGAAGAAATACCGAGGCTTTTGCTACGAAATTGTCTAGTTGCTCGTCAATTGGCTGTACTGCTGCAATCAGTTCCAGCAATTCACGTCTGGGACGACCACCCACCGGCAGTTGCCCCGTACATTCCTCCGCGAACTTAGCAAAGACGGTTCGTCGGAATTCTTCGTCATTCGCCAGCAAGTCGGGAGCAACTTGGCCTCGCACGATGAGCTTGCCTCCCACAACGGTGATCAGAGGTGTGTCCTTCGAGACGTCCGCCAGCCAATTCGCTAAATGTGCATGTTCAGGGCCGAGGATCTCAGTCGCAATCTCAACTGTGGCGCTCAGATCGAGTTCTCGAAGTGCTTTGTACCGGATGACTAGGCTCTCATCCGTAAGCCGAGCCAACAATTCGTCAATGTAGGACTGCCCACTCGGTCGCGTCGCAATCATGAGCTTCAGGCGTGGCTCGCCACTTCGACTGCTCACAAGGCCAATAAGCTTATCGAGATCCGAGTAATGATGCGCATCGTCAGCGACGATTAGTGTGTCTGAATTGGGGATCTCAGAGAGGCTACCGTCGTGCCATACTCCATGCTGGCTTACCCAGAGAACCCTCCACGCGGTCTGACGGCGCGACCAATCCAGCAACAGTTTAGTTTTGCCAATTCCACCTCGACCTGGAAGAACAGCGATCCGGTGTTCCGGGTCGTTTAAGAAGCTATCAAGCTCGGAAAGCCTAGTCTGCCGACCACGCAACGTTTGCTTAAAGTCGAAGAGTGGCCCTGTCCTGCTTAAAAGGTCGGAAGATGATTCCGGATCGTAAAACGTCTTCGTTCGTTCGGCAGGAATGCGTGCCTTTAGGCTGTCAATCTCTTTGCCGTACTGTTTCAGAATCAAGTTGACGCGATCTATCCAATCGCGCAGCTGCGCAGCTGCAATCAAGTCCTTTTGTGTTACTGACGTTGTCTGCAACTCTGCCACGAGGACCTCTCTCGTGAGCCGCTTGTCGTCTGGCATGCACAGCAGCCGGAAAACAAACGCAAACAGATGCTCGTACACACTCCGCGCAAGCTCTGGCGGTTGGGGTGGGTCGGATTTCTCTAAGTGCGAAATAACGTCGGCTTCCAATGCCGCGTGATTGCCGGATTGAGTTGCCCACTCAAGAGTGCTAATAATCTGTGTGAGTTGCTTCATGTCAGGCTCTGCTAACACATCAGTCAGAGCCTTCCACGCACTGTCCGAAACGCCATCTGGCTGTGAACAACTGAGAAGGAACTTGTGAATGTTGGTGATAGCTGCGCGGTCACAGGCCATTTCCTCAGTACGAAGCTTTTCCCAGGTCTCAAGCGCCGATAATGTACCGCGCCAGTCGCGTTCCCGTCCGATCGAGGCAGTTGTAACAAATCGAAAGATCAGCTTTGCACTCGGGTTCGCTTTGCGGTGCTCGCAGAAATTGGCGATTGCCTCTAGGGCGTCGGCGCTTTTGAGTGTCAGTGACCGACTGGGTTGCTGTTTGAGCTGTTCGAGGAGACGCTCATCTACCGACCCGGAATCGGAGGAAGCTTTCCGAATGAGGTCGATGTCCTCACCTGCCTCCAACTCCAGATGCTCGTCTGCCTTCAGGTGCAGCCAGCGCAGGATTGTCATGTTCACCTGGAACACAAATCCGGCGAACGTTGCATGTGCATCGCGCTTTGGATTGGAGACAAAATTCATCCGGAATCACTCAATCTTACTCCCTAAGAAATGAGCAGAATATTCTGGGTAGAGGGTCGCATAGTTGAAGACCGTAAGGCGGGTATCAATTCCCATACCTCTGGTATTCGACCGTTTCCATCCCCCACACGATCGATCCTGATTTTGAAAATGGAATGAAGGATGAGTTGCATTGAACGCGGACGATCCCGATAATTGCGCCTCATGAAAGTTAAGGCCAAAAAACGACTCGCTTTGTTCCTGCTGATCAGCGTCAGTCTGGTTTGGGGACAGTCCAGCACCAGCGGACAAGCCGGCGATTCTTCCGCGCCTCCCGCTTCTTTTCCCGCGCCAACGCCAGCCGCCCTCGCCACCGCCGCACACCCGATCTCGGGACGCGACCCCGGCCCCTCGGGCCCGAGTCCTGTCACTGACTTGCTGAAGCTGCTGCTGGCCAACGTCAACTCGACGGAAGCCTTTACGCACATGGAAGCAATCTGGGCAACCGACCGCTATTTTGACTTTGCCAGATTTCAGCAGACCGCAAAGAATGTCGCGGAGATGATGCGGCAGGCAGGACTGGACGACGTCCAGATAGGCCAGGGGCCCGCCGACGGTGTGACGCAGAGCGGTTTTTGGACGCAGCCGATGGCATGGGACGCGCATTCTGCCATGTTGGAAATCGTCTCGCCTCAAGTCCCAGAGGATATGCGCGTTCTTGCCGACTATCAGAAAATTCCAACCTCGCTCTGCCAGTCGAGCGGGCCCACTCCACCGGGAGGCGTTGAGGGTGAGCTCGTGCTGCAACTCAAGGGCATTCGCAATGCAGACCTGAAAGGCAAGTGGGTGCTTGGCCACCGCATGTCCAAGACTGATTTGAAGCAGGCAGGTGCGTTGGGCATGGTTCGCAAGAGCAGCGTAAACCGGATGCTGTTGGACGAGCGGGACTGGGAGAACGATTTCGGAGACAACGGCTGGGCCTTCAATAAAAATGACACGCCTACGGTATGTTTCTCCATCACCCCGCGACAGGAGCAATATCTAAATGAGTTGCTGCAAAAGGGGTCGGTGAAGCTCCGTGCCAACGTTGACACTCGTTACTACACCGGGACGTATCCGTATGTGACCGGCACCATTCTCGGCAGCGATGGCGCTGGCGCGGACGAGGTGCTCTCACTCGGACATCTATATGAAGAGGGCGCCAACGATAATTCCAGCGGTGTCGCTTCCATACTTGAAGCCATAACCACCCTCAACCGCTTGATTAAGGAAGGTAAATTACCCAAGCCTAAGCGGACCATCCGCATGCTGGCCATGGGCGAGCGCTATGGCACGCTCGCGTATCTTGATTCCCACAAGGATCGAACCAAGCGAACCATCGCCGCCATGTGCATCGACACACCCGCCGGATGGCAGTACATGGCAGGAACGCAGTTCATCTGGTCCATGAATCCGCAATCGGCCAGTTCCTTTGTGGATGCATTCACTGTGCGCCTTGCCGCGGAATATTTCCCTATGGTACGCCGTCCGCATTTATGGAGTGAGTACAACCGGGGCGCATACTACGGCGGAACCGACGATGATCTCGGAGAGTCCATGATCGGTATTCCCACGACCTCGGTGAATAGCGGCCACGGAATCCCTGCCCACCACACCAGCTTCGATACTCCCGCCCAGGTCGACGCTAAATCCCTGCGCGACCTCGCCGTGATGAACGCGGCGTACGCGTACTTTCTCGCATCGGCGGGTCCGGACCAGATGCACTGGATGGCTGAGTTGGCTGTGGAGCGCGGATATGATCAGATCAATTCGTGGACGGCAAACAGCCTGGACCTGGTGGCTGCGGCAAAGGACGCCGACAGCCTGGGCCATCTGCTTTACTGGGAGAAGGCTCGCGTCGATTACAACCTGGCGCGCGAGACCAAGGCGGTCAAACAGGCTGCCGATCTCCAGCAGGAGCTGGCCGCGCTTGCCTCCTTTGCCGCTGCGCAGAAAGTGCGGATTGAAGGCGCCGTAAAGGACCGTGCAAAGCAACTGCATTCGGGAACGATAAAGCCCATAGCTCCCAACTTCGGTCCCGAAGCCGAAAAGATCGTCGTTCGCCGCAAGCGAATGGGCGCTCTCCCACTGGATGAAATCCCGCCCGATCAACGGGAAGGATTTCCTGACAGCGGCTTCTGGTCGCCAACCATGGCAGCACTTTATTGGTGCGATGGCAAACGCAATCTAGCCGAGGTCATCCAAAACACAGAAATGGAACTGGGCCCGCAAAGAGATTTTGATTGGGTGGGTTATTTCAAATTCCTGCAGCGGCACGGTTACGTGGACTTCGTGCGGCAGTGAACTGCTTGGTTAAAACCAGGTGTCTACAGTCAACTGACCGTGAAGGCGAGTGAGTGGGCATTTTCGTCAATTGACATCCGGTGCTCTGTATAATCGCTCGTAATAACATAGGTTCCGCAACCATCCGGTGATCAGGTACTCGTGGAATGTTGGTCTCTCGAACTACTTCTCCGCCACAACCTCCAATCTCTCGTGCATCAACAACTTCGACTCACCACCGATCATGCTCTTTGCGCCCAATAGTCCGACAATCCTACGCAGGCCAGTGGGACTGAATAAATCCAATGGCTCAACTGGTTTGATACGGCTCGACAATTAACCGAACGCGGCGCAATCAATATGAAGCGCAGCTTACTTAAGATTGGATTGATGGCTCTTGGAATTTGCCTTTAGACTGTGGGCGACGAAGATGCGGCCCTCGACCTCTCCATCATCAGCGCGATCACTGTGGCTGATCTTTTTGCTGATGGCAGTTGTAGTCCCCGCCGTATTGTGGATTTATCGTTCAAGAGTTCCAACCAACGTAGCCTATGTTTCCGAGGAAGACGGTGCAATTAGCGTACTCGACTTAAAAACGTTGCGCGTAGTCCGGCGAGTTCAGCCGCAAGATGTCGCCCCGCGTGGCCTGGCAGTGACCGCGGATGGGAGATATCTCATAACCTCGAACAAGAATACTAAGGATGCGGCTGCCTTCAGCACTCCCGAGCTTCGTTTGGTGCGACGGTTAGATCTCGGAAGCAGCCCGGAATTCCTTAAGCTCAATCCATCCGGAGACCGGATATTTGCAACTTTCGAGCCAAGCTCAGCGGGTGGACCGGGGAGACCTCCAGCAATTGGGGCTACAAACGATGAGACAAATGGTCCGCCCGCGCAGATTGCCTCATTTCATATTGGGGATTGGAGGCAGGGGCCAACGTCGACGGCGGGTCACGAGACGGAAGGTATTGAGTTCTCACGTGACGGAGCACTCATGCTGGTCGCCAATGAAGCGCAGAACAGCATTGGAATCTTCAACGCAATCAGCGGCGCCCATCTGCGCGACATCGACCTAACCGCGTACGGAATGCGGCCTCGCGGCCTGAAAACTTCCCCAACCGGAAATCGCTACGCAATTACGATGGAAGCGTCGGGTACGCTGGTGGAGATGGACCAAGATTTTAAGGTCATCAAGGCAGTACCAACCGAGCCAGACCTTATGGCCTGGCCTTTGACCGCGCGGGCAAGAGAATCTTTGTTGCTGCTGCAGGGGCCCGAAAGCTCCAGGTGTTTTCAGCAGACTCGATGCAACTGATGGCTGAAATCCCCATCGCGCAAAGATGTTGGCATTTCACGTTTACTCCAGACGATTCGCAAATATTATTGGCTTGCGGTCGGTCCAACAACGTGATCGTAGTCGATGCACACTCGTACAGGCCGATCCGAACGATCGAAGGATTCAAGCTTCCGTGGGGCATCGTCACATACGCGAAATCGTACGGCAGCCTGGACTTGCCGTAACGATTGCATTTTTTTGCTGCATTCGTGCGCTGGCGGCTGAAGTGACTGGTGTATGGGATTGCGTACATGCCTCCAATGCGTCAGCCTGATGACCCGCATCGGATGCGACTTGTAAGACAGCACAATGGTGAAAAATGAATCGGAAATACAGACGGGAACGTATCCTCGGTATCGGACTAATTGCCTTTTTGGCATTTGCCGTTTCAGCGCAAGCACAGCCTCTACCTAAAGGAAAAGGACGAGCGGATTTTCAGCGGCTTTGTGGCACCTGTCACAGTTTAGCGAGGGCAACAAGTCAGCGTCTGACCCGAGAAGAGTGGACGAGAGTAATCAATGACATGGTCGCGCGTGGTGCGCAGGGGACGCAGGATGAACTAGATAATGTGATGGCTTACCTGACAGTAAATTTTGGCAAACCTTTAGCTGGCGCCGACGGCGTGAAGCCGAAAGTAGCGCCTGCGGTGAATGAGAAGCCGTTGAGTGAAGCTGAGATTGCCAAGGGGACGGAACTTATAACGGCAAAAGGGTGCCTCTCCTGCCACCGTATGGGTGAGACGGGGTCGTATGTTGGACCGGACCTGTCCACGATTGGAGCTAGGCGGGCCGGGGACGAAATAAGGGCCTCGCTCGTGTCGCCGAAGAAAGATGTTAGTCCCGAGAATCGGGCCGTCGATCTGATCACAAGCGATGGAAAGACGATCACGGGAAGGCTTCTGAGGCACGATGGTTTCACCGTTCAGATGATGGACAGCAACAACCAGCTCAGGTCTTTTCAGAAGGCGAATCTTCGCAAATTTGAAATTGTGACGACTAACCCTATGACGTCGTATGCGAATCAGATGAGCGCCCAGGACCTTACCGGTCTTGTTCGCTACCTGAGCTCCTTGAAGGGCAACGAGAATCCATGAACGGATTGTTTGAGAGTCCACAGCGTGGATACATGTACAGTTCCCCTTGATGAGATCACTGCCTTCGCAGTTCCCAATGCCAACTGTTTTCGCAGAAACAGACGTACACTGGCATCCTCTCTGAACTTCCTTCAACCAGCGCGGATGCGTGCAGACCGGATTGGGTTAGAGGTACGGAAGCAAGGCGTTGATCACATTCTGTATCTCGGCCCATGCATCAGGACCGCCGTCGGTCTCGATGGAGAACCAGCCTTTGAAGCCCAGCTCCTTCGAAAGCTTGATTGCGGTTGGGAGGTTGGATCTCGGGCCGTCGTTGATGTGTTGGACGGTGCGCGCGAGCGGATACAAAAGCCGCAGCCCCTCTACCGTTCCGATCTGGGGATTGGAATAAGCTTCGCTGCCTTTTATCAGCTGCACCAACTGCTCCAGCCGCTGTCCACGTGGCTCGAGAATGACGGCGACACCTTTCGGCTTGCCGTAGTCGACCAGGGCTTTTAGCCCCTCGATGCATGGCGTCAGGTCTTGTGGCAAGTAACGAACCCCCTGATTGGGCATAACACTGGGAGACTCAAGAACTGCCGCAATATCGATCCACTTCTTCGTCAGTTCGATGGCATGTGCGCGAATTGCGGGATCGGGAGAACACACACTGATATTGCCGTGGTAGCTTGTTGCGGGCGGATCAAGTTCCACTATCAGGTCCACCACCCTCGATTTGGCCTTCTGCAGCCGCTGTTTGAATTCCCCGATATACGAAGATTCCATGGAGAGCAGATTGATGTTGCAGACCTCCAGATTGTGGAGGTGGAGACGGTCCGCCACCTCACCGGGGAGATCCAACATGTTCATCTTTAGCGGCGCCGGCCGTTTGTTCCAGTCCCCCCAGGTTTCCGGCAGGAGGCCATAGAAATCGTTGGTCAATAAGCTAATGCGATCGAGCTTGGCACGAGTTGCAGCCTCTTGCGCCCGGGCTAGCGGGCTCATGGCGGATGCAGCCGCAGCCGCCGCAGCGCAGAACAAAAAGTCGCGGCGGTTCATGCCGAAAAACCGCACTGAAAATCACAAGACCTCATACTCACAACCTCCTCACGCAAATTGACAGTTGCCTTTGGTCGGCCCCCCAAAGCTCTAATCTGGCAGAGCGAATGCGTACATCGTGTCAGCACCCGTACCTATAATGTATTGTTTCCCGTTTACAGCGTAACTGATCGGGCCACTCGCATTGGCACCGCCCAGGTAGACGTGCCACAACGGCTTGCCTGTTGCGGCATCGAGTGCGATAAAGTTGCCGTCCATCCCACCTCCGAACACCAAGCCGCCCGCCGTGGAAAGCACGCCACACTCCGTATAGTTGACCATCTTGAAGTCCCACTTCTTCTCGCCCGTTTTCGGATCGATGGCCCGAATTGCACCGTACCCCTCGGCCTCCATCTTGTAATTCGGACTTGCACGCCTTTTTGTAACGGGAACGCTCGGCAGGGCAGGAGCGGGCGGCCAGTCAGCCGGGGGCGCCGTTTCCCCAAAGCCGGGCCACCAACCGTTTCCGGTATACATATGCATCTGCTGCCACGGAGGAATGGGCCGTTTGCCCGAAAAACTTTCGTAGTTGTCCCAGACGGACACATAGAAGAGTCCCGTTTGCGGGTCGTAAGATGGAGGATAATAGTTCGTGCCTCCTTGCCCACCTGGCATTGCGGCAATTCCGCCCGCCGGTTTCGGGAAGTATTTTGGGGTCCTAATTGGCCGGCCATTTTTATCGAGACCGTTGGCCCAAGTCACTTTGATAAAAGGCTCGCCCATAAGGAATTGGCCGGTCCCCCGGTCGAGGACATAGAAGAATCCATTGCGATTGGCCCAGAACATTACCTTGCGCGGTTTGCCCTGCCAATCGATATCGGCTAACACAGGAATCTGGGTGGAGTCATAATCGTACTCATCGTCTGGTGTGAATTGGAAATACCACTTTAGCTTTCCTGTATCGGCATCGAGTGCGACTACGCTGTCCGAGTAGAGGTTGTCGAATTTGCCGCCAGGCGATCGCTCATCGCCATTCCACCCTGGATTCGGATTGCCGGTGCCAAAGAACACCAAGTTCGTCTCAGGATCGTACGAACCGTCGTTCCAGACGGGGCTGCCGCCGTGCTTCCAGGTATCGCCTGCCCATGTCTTGGCGGCCGGATCATCGGCCGTATTCGGACTGGTGTAGAATTTCCAAATTTCCTTCCCGGTGTGAATGTCAAAAGCAGCGATAAAACAGTTTGCGCCCATATCGTCGGTAGCAGGTCCGACGATGACCATGTTCTTCACCACCAAAGGGGGGACGTTGAGCTGATAACCCTTTCTCCAGTCCGCAGCCGCAACTTCCCACTTGACCCGGCCGGTGCTGGCATCAATCGCGAGCAGATGATCGTCCCATCCCGTCGTCCAAAACAACGTGTTCCCCTCGATGGCCACCCCTTTGTTGACAAGGTACATACGTTGCATCGGGAAATCGTCCGGATTAAACGGACGTGAGAGCTTCCAGTACTGCCCGCCCGTGGCGGCATCGAGCGCCACCACTTCGGTCAGGCTCGTCGCATACAAAACGCCGTCCACGACAATGGGCGTGTTCTCCATCTTCTCGTCAGCAGGTGTGGTGGTGGGCCGCCAGACCCACTTTAGCTGCAGATTTTTAACGTTATTCCGATCGATTTGCGTCAAGAGGCTATAGCGATGACTTGCATAAGTTCCCGAGTAGGTGAGCCAGTTCTCAGGTTCCTGGTTGGCGTGAAGCAGGCGGTCGAACGTGACTTGCGCCTGCAGAAAACCCATCAGTACGCCGAACACCACCAACACGCGCAACTTCATATCCTCTCCTCAAGAATGGGCGGGCCCATTGACTCCCTATTTGCGTTTCGTAAGCGGCACAAGTATGACATTCCGGAACTCGACCCCACCGTGGTCGCCTTGCAACTCGATCGGCCCCGGCCGACCTTCGAACGGATCGAAGGCGATCCCCGTCAGGCCGTCGATGACTCCCTTCTCGTAAAGCTTCTGTCCATTCAGGACCGTAGTGACTTCGCGACCTACGAGGCGGATATCGTAAGTTTGCCACTCGCCTGGGGGCTTGCCCGCGTTCACACTCGGTAAAATGCGAGTGTAGAGCGCGCCGGTGCCGTGCATGCCTGGAGGCCTTCCATAGTCCGACGCTATCTGAACTTCATAGCGGCCACGCAGGCCGATGCCGCTATTGCTCTTCGCGGGGAGGTTATATTCGACGTGTAGTTCAAAATTCCAATATTTCGCCACAGTCCTCAGATCGTCCTCTTGACCGGCACACTTCAGGATCCCGTTCTCAACACTCCAGCCTTCCGCCTTACTGGAATTGACGCCCGTCCACCCTGTGAGGTCTTTACCGTCAAATAGCTGTATTGGTTTTCCCTTAGCCCAACTGCCATCGTCGTGTTCGTCAATCTCTGGTGAGCGATATCCGGTGAACGTCAGGTGTGTTGCGGGAGTTGTTGCGGGACTTGTCACTGTGCCCTGGAGCAGGCCGTTGACGTACTTCACGTCATATTCGGCATAATCGTTCGGATTCGGCGTGTGTCCGTAACGTGCCGTGGCTTTCCAGGTGAAGTGCAGTACCCCGTTCTGGAATCTTGTCATCGCTATGTTATCCAGGCTGCCGTCTGGAGATCCAACGAACTGAATCTCCATATCGGGCGTTCCCGCGCCCGTGATCCCCAGCCACCATGCCGCAGTCGTAGTGAACTGCGCAAAATCGGCAGGTTTGGCGTGCACCTGGATATCCCACCGGCCATTGAAATCTTGATCTGCGGCTCGCACCTTCGGCGTTAAAGCGATTAACGCGAACAGCATCAACGTCGCGATTAAGGATTTGAAACTATGCATATCTCTTTCTCCATGAGACCGAAGGCTGCCGCAGAGTCCCAGCTGACGAAGACACCGGTTAGCAGGACTAGGTCGGGTTTCAATCCATTAGTCATGGTGACGCAACGGCGAATCTCGTTCGTGGTCATGAAGTGGCTGATGCGAATGTCAGAAAGCTGGGCGATGCGAAAGAGGTTGAAGGCGTTGGGCAGACGCGCCAGAGCGACGCCCCGATGAGTAATTTTCCCGTCAGCGTCGGACCTTCACCATCGTCAAACGCCTCGCATGACGTCGCCTGCCGTCACGATTTCAACTTCGCCTGGTCGAATGAACTAGAACTGCAACTTGAGAGCAAACTGAATCTGTCGCTGCGGTATTACTGTTGAGGTGATTACGCCGGCAGAGCCCGGACCATCATCTATGTTGTTGTCTGGCTGGGAAAAGACTGGATGGTTGAAGGCGTTGAAGAACTCGGCGCGGAATTCCACTCGGAACCGCTCGCTCACATTGAACATTTTCCGAGCGGACAAGTCTGCACCCTTTTCTCCCGGCCCCTCCAGAATATTTTTCCCGGCATTGCCGAAGCAGTTGCAGGCTGGATCTTGAAAATCGTTAATGTTGAACCACTCATTGATACTCGGATGCGCGAGATGGCCACTTCCTATTTGTTGGGCCCGCATAAGTCCCTGCGAACCCGTGTTGGTCGGGTCGTAACTAATTACTGGCGAAAAGGGGAATCCCGAGCGGAATGTGATGATGCCTCCGAGATGCCATCCACCCAAGACCGCATCCGCGACACCACCCCGGTTCAGGTACTTCTGGCCTTTTCCAACCGGAATAGCGTAGTCGACGCTTGTGACCCAGCGTTGGCGGTTATCGAAATCGGACAGACCTTTCTCTGCGGGCAGATTGTAGCTGTTCTGAGGCCACGGCGCGTTGCAGCAGATCTCGGGTTGGTCGTTGATGCTCTTACTGAAGGTATACGCGCTCAAAAAATAGAAACCGTGGGAAGTCTTTTTCTCGGCCTTGAGTTGAAATGCATGGTAACTGGAGTTCCCTCGATTCACGATCGAAGTGAACCCGCCGTATTGTGGATAGGGGCGTGCGTTCTGATCGAAGGTCGCGCTTGGCGTGGGAATCTGGTTTCTGTCGATCAGCGACTGCAGGTGGGTTCCTTTGCTGCCCACATATGCGGGAGTAATTAAAATTGAGCCCGGTAATTGATACTCAAGGTTGACATTCCACTCGTCATACACGCCAGTATGAAGCCGCCAATCCTGGCTGGTGACTCCAAGAGTCAGGTTGCCGATATTGTTGGGATCCAACGCCGGGAAGCCAGTGCCGGGCGTCATCCCAAGCGCAGGAGTAAAGCCATCGCCGGTAAAGCTCGGCTCAAAGAAGAACGGCCAGTTGTAGTCGGTCTGCAGGGGATCGCCAGTGCGAATCTCGTTAAAGATGAAGAACCGACCATAGCCGGCACGTACAACTAATGGACGGGATGGGAACGGGCTGTACGAAAACCCCACGCGTGGCGCAAAGTCGGCCTTATCTACATTCGCAAGATGCTTGGGATAGCCTGCCGTTCCCGCCGGGATAATTTTTCCGGTCGTGTAGTCGAAATTGCTTTGTTTGTTGTGCGCCTCGTAGAAGGGTGTGGCGTAATCGTACCGCAACCCAAGGTCCAGGGTTAAGTTCGGCGCGACCTTATAAGTGTCCTCGGCAAAGGCACCGTATGAATGCTGGCGGTTGCCGAAATACGTGACGGTCGAAATCACGGCAGAAACGGGATCGCCCAGAAGCATGTCGGCTAGTGAATTGCCGCTGTCTTGCTGGTTGCCAGGATCAATCGCAGTGAACTGGCCACTGAACGAAACGCGGCCGCGGGGCTGGCCGATCTGAAGCAAATTGAATTGATCGAAGCGGAACTGCGGTCCCATCTTCAGCCAATGCTTCCCGTGCACAAAGCTCAGCGTGTCATTGAGCTGAATGTCCTGAGTCGTGCTCCTGGTCGGGGTGTACCCAGGTTCGCCGAGCCGTCGATATCCACTAGGCTGCATCAAGGTCAGCCCGTTAACGAGTGGATTGTCGGGAACGCCGGGAAACTGCAGGCCCGCCGGCGGATAATTCTGGCCATACGAAGGGATATTGGAAACGTAATGGACACGGTTGAACCCGATGCGCGCCGAGTTCACCAGGTTCGGGGAAATCGTGTGGGTGTAGCCGAGCACGAGCCCGCGGGTGCTCAAAGGCCGATTGCCCGTGTTGTAACTTCCTCCGTCCGCAAGTCCGGAAAATACGGGGGCTTGAAACCGATGATCCTGGCTGAGGGAGAATCTTTGGAAAAGCTGGATCTTAGATGAAATGCTCTCGTCCACCCGAATATCTGTCTGGTCGACACGGTCACTTCCTGGAGCATTCACTGAGTAATTGCCGCCCCCTGGGATCGCGACGACCGGATAGAGAGCTGCAAAGTTCAGGCCCAACTGGTTCAACCTGCCGCTTGGAATTATGTTTGCCTGTCCGGCGATGGGGAGACCAGTCGTCGCGTCGAATCCGAAGCCATCGCGTACCGTAGAGCCGGCAACTGTACGGGTGGTCGATGGGTCATAAATCTCACCCGAGTAAATTGGGCGGCCAAGGGCATCAGTGCCGGTTACGCTGGTGACGTCAAGAATGTCGCTGAAGTTTCCGGTGGTCTCAGCTGCGCTCGGAACCGTCACGATATCGGTCTGTGCAGATCGAATTCGCGTGCCCTCGTAATCGCCAAAGAAGAATACTTTTCCCTTGATGACTGGCCCACCGATCGTAGCTCCGAACTGATTCTGCTTGAAAGGCGCTTTGGGCAGATTCGTTCCAAAACCGTATTGCGCGGAATCCAAGGCGTCATTGCGCAGGAACTCCCAAGCACTCCCGTGAAATTTATTGGTCCCTGACTTCGTGCTGGCATTGATGACGGCACCACCGCTGCGTCCAAATTCGGGAGAGTAGTTCGAGGTTTGGATCTTGAATTCGGCGATCGCATCGACACTGCTCAAAATGGCGACGTCTCCATTGTCATTGGAGTTGTTGTCAATGCCATCGAGCATGAAATTGTTCTGGTCGCCGCGCATCCCGTTAACGGCGAAACTGCCGCCCGCGTTGCCGTTGGTTGGGGAACTGCCGCCGTTCACCGGCCCCTCGATGACTTTGGACACTCCCGACGTTAGCTCCGCCAGATCGGTGTAGCGCCGCCCATTGAGCGGCAGCAACTCGACCTGCTGGCTGGTGACAACATCGCCCAATGATGCACTCTCGGTTTCCAGCAGCGGGGTTTCGCCACTGACCTCCATGGTTTCCGAAACCGAGCCCACCTGCAGGCTGAAATCAACTCGCATCGTCTCTTGAACGTTTAGCACGATGTCTTTGCGGACTTCCTTCCGGAATCCGGTCGATTCAACCGACAGTGAATATCGTCCAATTTGCAGCGGCGCGATTACATAATTGCCTTCAGGGTTAGTCTTGACGGCTGTGGGGATACCAGTGTCTACGTTGGTTGCGGTCACGGAGACGTTGGAGAGCGCTGCGCCGCTCGAATCTTTCACTGTACCTACCAAACCGCCGGTATCGACTTGGGCGAACCCTATCGCGGTCGCACCGATAAGAAGAACGACTACCATGAAAGTGTTTCTCATCGCAGAAACTCCTTTGTGTCCTCACGATTTCGCTCTGCACTCGAAAGAGTTGCGACTTGAGCGCGCCCATCCACGCCGTTCAAGTCGCAACTAAAACCTCCCTGCATCAGAAACAGGCTTCCCGTTGTTACGATCTCTTTCGAAATCGTTTGGTTTTATATCGTTTTGGCGACCTCTGTCCAGAACAAAATAAGCAATCACTCGAATTTTTAGAATGCTGTTTCTCGTTGGGGTGGCGGACTCAGTGATCTTGCGCGTTCCTGAGCATCCTGGGCAATTTTGAATAGAACCGATTCGATACAAAACGAAACCCATGGTAATCTGACTGTCCAACGGGATCTTCGACTTCCTTTTATTAGTGGACGACGAAGCGCGCCAGGGTGCGCTACGCTTCGCCGAAAAGGAGGGCGGGCCGTTTCTGCGAGAGGAAGGTGGCAAGCGCATCCCGCCGCTCGTTGAACTGCCGGAATTACTCTCCGCCGCGGAGCACGTCGTCGAGGACAAAGACACGGAAGAAGATCTGCGGCTGCTGCTCGCGCCGGGCTCATCTCTAGGCGGCGCGCGGCCCAAAGCCTCCGTCATAGAAAAAGACGGCCAGCTCGCGATCGCGAAAGCCATGTGCCGCAATCGGCGCGACTATGCGGTGTGACTTCTTGTTCGGCGATCCAGAATCGAGACGCACCAACCTGGGCTACAAAATTCCAACTTCGCCGTCGAAAAAACTGCCTCAATAAGGCGGTCTTAGGCTTAACGGATCGCACTTGAGCCCTGCAAAACTGCAAGTCACACATTCCAAAGACTAAAAGAGGCTCTGAGAGTGGGTTAAACCATTCCATTAAGTCGTTTATTTTCAATAACATGGCGGAGAGAGTGGGACTCGATTTCCGCCACTTAGCGCAAGTCGTGGCGACGACTAGACATAAGCGATAATAGCCTGTGTTTATGCTGGTTTCAAGCACTTTCCCTACTTCGGCTCCGTTGCCTCGCAAAACCTCCAACGACCTCCATTGACCGCAAAAACGGTATCACTGGTATCACTCCGGCACCTGTACAGTTTCTCATTTCCGAATCTTGAAATTCGATTTTTGAACCTCAAAAAATGTTCAAGGAGTTCTCGAAGAATGGCGGAGAGACTTCCACTTCTTGTCTCCTTCCCGTCCTTGCGCGCGAGGCGTAGAGACTACTATCCTCTCTCCTCCACCGTGCCGTACCAGTCGGTATCAGCTCGTATCGCTATGTACTCAGATGTAGAGGAAATCTCTCCAAATCGCGCCGGCGGTATCCGCGCGCCGATTGACGGCCTGACCATATACTGGGGTGTTTCGAATCAGAAAACGGGGATTTTGGTGAAGGAACACCATGGCTGAACGACTCACCCGCAAGGCGCTTTACGATCTGGTCTGGTCTGAACCGATGATGACCCTCTCGGCACGGTTTCATATCTCGGACGTCGCACTCAAGAAGACGTGCGCGCGGGCTGGAATCCCTACTCCTGAGCGCGGGTATTGGGCGAAGAAAGATGCTGGGAAACAGGTGTTTCAGGCAGCATTTCCTTTACGCCCTCCTGGGATGAGTGATGAGATCGAGATCGGGTCCGGAGGCGGTACCTCGTAGGGTTACTGGACTGAGGAGGATATTCTTTCGCCAATCGGCCCTCCTCCGGAGTTCTCCGAGCCGATCGAGACAGGACGGGCACGCATAGCAGAAACAATCGGTGAGGTAGCGGTCCCGAAGAAAGTCTTGCTGTGGCACCCCGTTATCGATCGCCTCCCCAAAGAGGATGAAAAGCGCCGCGAAAAGCAATTGAGCGAATCCTACACATTCTCGTGGGACAAACCTCCATTCGACTCCCCCATTGATCGCCGTCGGCTTCGGATTTATAAACAGCCTGTTTTTCGCGACGGCAAAGATGAACGGTAAGCCATCAGTTAGCGGACGCGAAACACTAAATATCGGGATTTCCGTTTTCCAACAGCAACTTCCACTCAGTCTGGAAAGACTCAAGAACCCGAGTCGACGCGCGCAACCCGTTGGGAACGCCGAGGAGTCTAGCGACCCGAGACTGTGCCTTTCCATTTTGAAGGGTTGGGGCTCTGAGGAGGCGCTGGCCACCTGGCGGGACGATGATGAGCAGAAACTCGAAACGCGCATGACGGACATCGCTGTCCAGTTGATACTGGCCGCTGAAATTAGGTATCGTGAAACGCTCCGCATCATTATCAATGGCGCATCAAGCGGAAGGCAGAACTGGAGGAGGAGCAGCGTAAACGCACGCTTGAGGCCGAACGCGCAGAAAAAGAGAGGCAGAAGCGCATCGAACAAGGTCGCGTAAATCGGCTTCTCAGGGATGCAGCAGCATTTCAACAGGCCAGCGAAATAAGGAAGTACGTCGATACAATTAGGAGCACGCTAGCACGCGACGGATCCAGTTCGAGCGAGGAAGTTGAGAAATGGAGCCAATGGGCGCTGTCTCAGGCCGATCGGATCGATCCGGCTGTTGGTGGAAAGTTCTCGAAGGCGATGCAGGATGGATGAGGCAGGCCCAATGACCAGGAATCTAGATGATTGAGCCGGTCTTCGGCGGCAACTGCGGGCTTATGTTCTGGCAAAGCCCAGATCGGCAGCGACTTATTGTTGAGGACCACCGTGAGCGTTGTGTTGCGAGTGAGCCCTTACGGGTTTATTTGCTTGCGCCCTAAGTCAGCCCGCGCAGCTGTCCAGTTCCTTCGGGGAGAGGACAATGTTCAAGAAACAACCAATTCCCGGCAAAGGTCGACAGGATTGCCTATTTTTGCCAGAGCGAGTGCGGACCGTAGATGAGGAGTTTCTGGAGCGCATAAAGGAGCAAAGAGCAGGTTGAACACTCGACGTGCGGCCCCAGCCCGGTATGGTCTCCAAACAGTTCACTGTATCGCTTCATCAGACGCTCTTGCTCATCGTCATTTCTGCCAACAGCTCTGTGTCGGGGATGTCGAATCAATGCTATGGTGGACTCTCCGATGATTACCTGCGCGGCGCCGACGGAGTTCCTGACCTTTGTCGTCGTGCGGCGTATTCGCTTGTTGGACATCGAGTGGAGGCAGGAAGATGATCGTTTTCCAAACTGAAGATCACGCCAAAGGGGAATCGATCCTGGTTATAGTGATTGAACCGGATAATCTAGTTCGGATGGAGAAGGGAGACCCTGTCACCCTGACCTCGAGGCAGTTAGGCGGCAGCCTTGAGGCGGTGTCGTATCCCGCCCGTTTTCGGGTAGTGGTCACGTACGAACAGGATTCCGGTCGTTTGTACGAATTCCTGCAGCGACAAGATAGAGCGGGATTAATGAGATACCTGATGCGGGGTTACCAATTGACTGGGAGCGATGGAACGCCAGGGAAGACCGGCACAGCCTGACTAGCAACTACACAGGGAGTTTTCGTTGCTGCGCGACCGGAGTTTTGAAGTCTTCTGCCGCTGGTTCGATTATCAGCATCATTCGATGTTGATTGACCTGTGTGATGAACCGACGGATCCAGAACGTAAGGTGACAAGATTGCGGAGAAAGCGCCACCGACATCAGTACGATCGTGCCATCTAGTTTTGGGGAACCACACAATCGCATAATGTGAGCTTCCCATAGGCACGACCTTGTCCTGGGCGCGAAGCGCTCAGGAATTTTCAAATATGGCGATCCCGTCCGGGGTACACTGAGGAGGATGCAGCAGAAGCTGAAGCTTCATAGCGGCCTCGACAAGCTTTTGGATTGACTGCGGCGCCGGTCACGACGTTCGAAGCGCCACCAAGGTGTAGGCGTCTTGATCTGGGAACCTTCTTTGCTCTGTAGTCCGGTCGCGTCAGAGGGTGTGTGAGGTTCCTCCTCAGTGATCACTTCAAAAGCGGCCAACGATTATCACTTCAAAACCGGCCAACGGAAGTAGCCGATCCGGGACCAGTTTGTTTTACCCTGCCGCCTCCTGTGAAGGCAAGTCGGTCTTG
>Ga0070730_10001491_pt1 | contig 22439 bp, 21 predicted proteins | sample Coa_R1_3_FD_66447 | JGI IMG/M metagenome (GOLD analysis project Ga0070730, IMG submission 66447) | Surface soil microbial communities from Centralia Pennsylvania, which are recovering from an underground coalmine fire - Coalmine... | ecosystem: Environmental > Terrestrial > Soil > Unclassified ... | reverse complement strand
GCTGTCCTCCCGGCTGGCGCAACGGTCTCAAGCACCCGTCACGCTACCCGCGGGCAGCCCTCTTGCCTCTCCCTCTTGTGGAAACCGCCAAAGTCCAGGGGCGCGCCGCCCGTGGGCGGCGCGCTCAACCCTGCGCTGGTGAAGCGAGGCTACGGCAGCGTGGCCGGCGCAATGATGATCGACGGCGCCACGAGCATGGCCGCCGCGGCCGGGCCGCCGACGATCGTGTCCGCGCCGTTCGCCGTGTCGGTGAGCGTCAACGCCTCGGTCTGCGGGCCGTTCTCGACGTTGACGACGATCTGCGCGTCGCCGAGGGCGTCCGTTGTCACACTGGCCGGCGTCGCCTCGGCGGCGCAGCCCGGCGTGCCGTCGCCGTTCGTGCCGCAGTCGGAGACGGTGTAGGTCGTGTTGGGCGCGGCGCCCTGCAAGTTGATCGAGAACTGCTGCAACGTGCCGAAGCCGTCGAAATCAACCACGCCGACCTGCGCTCCGGTCATCGACGCGATCAGCGGATAGGACGGCGCCTCCGCCGCCGCGCCGCCGGCGAAGCCCGCCGCCAGTGGCAGCGCGGCCAGGGCCAGGGCGCAAGCGCCCGCGGCCAGGCGGCGTGTGCTCGATTTCCCGAGATTCATGGTTTTCCTCCCAACAAGTGGCTTCATGGCCGGCTCGGTGGCCCGATGCGGGGTCACATGCTCCGAACCGGTGTTCTTGCAGGCCTGCGTTACTTTCATAGACGGCTGACGAGTGCCAATTCGCCGATCGCCGCTCGTTCTTGTGATCCGCGCAAAATCGGTGGATTTACTGGCGCTGGCGCCGCGGTGGACGGGCAGACCCCACCTCTCGGGACGCTATCCGTCCACCGCGGCTGCTGACGTGGCCCCGCCGGCTGGATCACTCGCCAGGTGCAGGCCGCCCGCGCGAGTGTGGGCTACAGGTGAAGCCGGCGCCTGGCTCGGCGTCGCGGGCGCCATCCAACATCGCCGGCTAACGCTGCGCACCGAGCATCACCCCTCCTCCTGCTCTCCGCCCTTCCGTCTTCGTGGTTGCGCGACGGTCGTGCCTGCCCTCATTCACCGTACGAAGCCAGGCTGAGAGGAGCTTGAGGAAAGCGTTAAGCACCGGCAAAGATTCGGTTAGCCGGGCATTTCGCAAACGCGGCACGGGGCGGCAACTGCCGCCCCGTGCCCTCGGTTGCTCGCGGCTGCTCAGACCGCGAGAAAAACCGCCAGATTCGCGTGCCCGGCGATCGTCTTGCGTACGCCGTGCAGGCCTGCTCCGCGCTCCGGACCCGTGCTAGCAGCGTCGGATACTTGCGCTCTCTAATTCAGCCTATCCTGCGCTGAGAGGAGAGGAAGTCACGGTTCGGTAACGCCTGACTCGGAACCAGTCGGCGGGCCACCGGTCACGCCTACGGGCCGTGGCGCATGCGCAGCGTGCGGTACTGGGGCCGCGTGGATGTGGTATGCCGCTCGCCCGTGGGCAGAAAACCGCAGCGCCTGTACAGCCCGATAGCCGGCGCATTGGTCTCGACCACATCCAGCTCAACGCGGCGCACGCCTCGGGCTGCGGCCCAATCGAGCACCGCCCGCACCAGCGCCTCGCCCAGCCCGCTGCCGCGCCGCGCGGGATCGACCCACATCGCGATCAGGTAGACCGTCGGCGGCGTGTCGGCCTGCACAGTCTCCAGTACGCCGCCGACCATACCCCACCAGCGCCCGTCCGCTGCATCTTCGCCGATGAACGTCACGCGGCCGGGCAGCGCTGCAGCGCGCTCCTGCCAGAGCTGATCGGGGTAGGCGAGCGCCTCGGCGAGCGTGGTGAGAAAGGCGCCGGGCGCATCCGCCAGGGCGCGCAGGCGCACGTCGCGCAGCAGCGCCGCTTCGTCTGGACGCACGGCCCGGATGTTCATGACCGGCACGCTACCACGCCGAACGCCGCTTTGCTTGACGGCATGCGCCTGCCCTGCGATCATGCCGCCGCCGCGACCGGACGGCGCGGGCGCAACGAGGAGACGACGCGATGCCGTGGATCGAGATCAACGGAACCGACATCTACTACCAGGAGGAGGGCAGCGGCCGGCCGCTCCTCTTTCTGCACGGCAACAGCTCCTGCGGCGAGGCCTGGTTCCAGCAGTTCGCCGTCTTCCGCGGCCGCTTCCGCTGCATCGCCTACGACAGCGTCAACCACGGCCACTCCTCCAACTCGCCCCGCGGCGAAGAGGAACCGGACCGCGCCGACGAGCTGGAAGGCTTCCTGCAGGCGCTGGCGATCGAGCGGCCCGTTTTGGCCGGCAACTCGATGGGGGGTGACACGATCCTGCGCTGGGCGGCGCGCCACCCGGACCGCGCCGCGGCGCTGATCCCGTCGGGCATGGGGCTGATGGAAGCGGGCGCGCCCGGCCTCTCGCCGGCGCCGCTTGACCACGAGACGCTCTTCCTGCCCGTGGGCGATGCGCTCACAGACGGCTTCAGGCAGCGCCAGCCACGCATGTTCGAGCGCTATCTGCGCATCCGCTCCACGGCCACGCGGCTGGAGGCGCTGCGCTATCCCCGCCCGCGCGGGCGCACGCTGGCCGAACGCGCCACGCTGGGCGAGCGCATCGGCGCCGTCAGCAGCCCCATGCTGATCGTCGTCGGCGAGCTGGATCGCCTGCGCCCCGCCTGCGAGCGGCTGCACGCGGCGCTGCCGCACTCGGAATATCGCGTGATCGCCGGCGCGCCGCACAACGTCTACTACGAGACCGCGGCCGAGTACAACGCCGCCGTCTCGGACTTTTTGAGCCGCGTGCTCAGCGCCGCGCCGGCCGGCAGCCGGGCCTGAGCGCAGCACATCGGCGTCCACCCGCGCACTCTGGAGACCACCGGCCGGGTCCTGTTCGGCCTGGAGCTGGAAGCAGGCCGACGTTGTAGCCGCCGGGCCAACGCCGGCAGTCGCCCGCCCGCGGGTGCATAATGTCCGCAACGGCAGGGGCAGCGGGCGGCTGCGCCTTGCGGAGGGTATGGCGATGACTTCGACAGCGGAACCGGCCGGTCCGGCGGCGTGGTCCGGCCGCGCCGAGCAGTTCGATCTCAGTCCCGAGGTGCGCGCCGTCGCGGCCGAGACGATCGCCACACGCCGGCTGCTGCACCACCACGCCGAGCCGTCGTGGAACGAACACTGGACCGGCGAGGCGATCGAGGAGCACCTGCGCGGGTTCGGCTACGAGGCGGTGCACACCTACGCCGAGACCGGCCGCGCCACGCTGCTGCGCGGCGGCAAGCCGGGGCCGACGGTGCTCTACCGCGCCGACATCGATGGGCTGCCGCTGAAAGAGGAGACGGGGCTGGAATTCGCCTCGCCGGCCGAAAGCGGCATGCACGCCTGCGGTCACGACGGCCATATGGCGATCGCCCTCTCGCTGGCGAAGGTCCTGCGCCAGCGGCGCGAAGAGCTGCCCGGCAACGTCTACTTCGTCTTTCAGCCGGCCGAAGAGGTGGTGGGCGGCGCGAAGGCGATGATCGAAGACGGCTGCCTGAATAACGTCGACCCGGTGATGTCGCTCGGCCTGCACCTGATCAGCGAGCAGACGGCGGTGACGGCGAACATCACCGACGGCACGCAGATGGCCGCCGCCGCCATGTTCGAGATCACGATCACGGGCAAGGGCGGCCACGGCGGCATGCCGCATCGCGCGATCGACGCCGTGCTGGTCGGCGCCCACGTGGTCACGGCGCTGCAGTCGATCGTGGCGCGCAACGTGGACCCGCTGGCGCCGGCCGTGGTCTCGGTCGGCAAGCTTGAGGCCGGCGTGAAGAACAACATCGTGGCGGAGACGGCGCGGCTGGAAGGCACCGTGCGCACGATGGACTTGCCGCTGATGCGCGAGCTGCTGGAGCGCATCGGCAAGCTCGTCGCCGGCGTCAGCGAGGCCTTCGGCGCCACCTGCACGTACCGCTACGACATCTCCGCGCCGCCGGTGCGCAACGACCCACGCGTGGCGGCGCTGGTGCGCGAGCAAGCGGCGGCCTTGCTGGGCGGCTCGCGCCTCCTGGCCACGCCCACCACCGTTTCGGACGACATGGCGCTGTTCCTGGACGAGATCCCCGGCTGCTACTACCTCTTCGGCGCCATGCACGCCGACCCGGCGAAGGTTTTTCCGCACCATCACGCCAGGTTCGACATCGACGACCGTGTGCTGCCCGTGGCCGTGGAGCTGGGCAGCCGCGTGATCCAGAACGTGCTGCGCCGCGGCGGCATCGAGTAACGATCGGCCGCCGCGCCGATGCGCGCCTCAGACGAAGCGCGGCGGCTCTGGGTCGCGCCGCTCGGTCTGTGTCTTCTGCAGCTCTTCCACCGCGGTGGCGACGGCCTCGGCCTCGGCGGCGCTGTCCAGCGTACCGGCGAGATAGACCACGAGCGCGCCGAGGCCGAACGGCTGCGCCATGCCGCTCACGCCCGCCGGCTGCACGCTGATCTGCACGACGCGGCAGTGCTCGTGTTGCTGCATCCAGCGCTGCAGCGCCTCGGCCAGCCGCTGACCGGCCTCCGCGGCGGTACTGCCCTGCGAACCGAAGCCGGCAAAGCGCAGCTCGCCCGCGCTCTGATCCGAGAGCATCGCCTTCCCTCGCCGCCGCGTGTGCTGCCGGTTTGGCACACGATACTACAGCCGCGAAGCCGTGCCCACGCCGGCCACGCGGGGCAGCTTCCCTCCGCGCGGGCTATGTGAGACCGTGCAGCCGGTTGAGGTCGGCGTAGGCGGCCGGGTTCAGCTCGCGGCCGGCGAGACCGGGAAACTCCGGCGTGTAGCGGTGGGCGCGGTAGATCAGCGTCACCAGCCGGCCCTGCTGGCGGTTGGCGAAGGGATTCACCCACTCCCACACCGTCTCGCCGCGCGGCGTGACCTCGAACACGCGGCCCGGCGCGCCCTCGCAGATCAGCACGTTGCCGCCGGGCAGCCGCTCCGCGCCGGAGACATGGCCGCTGAAGAACTGCTCGAACGGCTCGCCCGTGTACTCCCAGACGATGCTGTTGTCCTTCGGGTTGACCTCGATCACGCGTGAGCGCGGCAGGCCGATGCGGTGCATGCCGTTGTCGAAGATCTGCACGTTGCCGCCCGGCAGCGCCGTGGTGTGGTGCTGGTGCGCGATCTCGGGGAAGCCGTACTTCCACAGCAGCGTGCCCGAGGGGCGCGCGACGATGCCCACGCGGCTGTTCGTCCGGCAGGAGAAGAGCAGGTTGCCCTCGGCCGTCAGCGCGATCGCGTTCATGTGCGTCCATTCCCAGCCGGCTTCCAGCGAACAGAGCGGATCGCGGCGCGGGTCCAGCGCCTCGGAGACGCGCAGCCGCGCCACTTCCTTGCCCCGCGGGTCGATCTCGATCACGTCGTCGCCGAGCAGCGGCGGTCGCTTCTCCTTCGGACGCAGGCGCGGCAGCCCGCGCACCCGCCGGGCGAACGCGGGCGGCAACTCGACCCAGAGCGGCAGCAGCGTGTTGCCGTTCGGCAGGCGGATGAAGTCGTGGTGGATGGCCGGGTTCTCGTACTGCCAGGCGATGGCGCCGTTCCAGTCCAGCTCCAGCAGGTGCGTGCCGCCGCCGCCGAGCAGCCGCGCCCGCTGCGGCCAACCCGGCTGCGGCTGGTCGAAGGGCGGCCGTTCGGGCGGCGGCAGGGCGCTGTCCGTGCCGAGCGCCAGCAGGCGGCCGTTCTCCAACAGCCGCGCGTAAAATGGCCGGATCGTGGTGAAGCGCCAGCGCTGCACGATGCGCCCGTCCATGTCCAGCAGGAAGGTCGAGTCGCCGCCCGTGGGCGTGACCAGCGTGTAGCCCTTGCACGAGCGCGCCGGCTCGTGATGGCTGAGCCCGGTATTGCGGTAGGGCGACCAGCCCATCGTTCGCCTCCGCGCCGTGGCCTACCCCTGCTTGCTGCGCAAGCCCACCCTTCGCACGGGGAAGGGGTTGGACTGAGGAGATCCGATCGTTCGCAAGCCGGCCCTTCCGTGTCGCGAGGGGAGGTTTCGCTTTAGCGAAAGCGGGGTTAGGCCACCGCGTCTCGAATGAAGGTCAGCATGCGGGCGTTCGCCTGCTCGGCGAGCGGCAGAGGAAAACCGGTGAAGCCGTGGGCGCCGCCCGCATAGACCGCGAGTTCCGCCCGGTTGCCGGCGGCCAGCCAGCGCGCGTACATGAACAGGCTGTCGTCCAGCAGCGGGTCTTCCGTGCCCACGGTAAACAGCGCCGGCGGCAGATCATGCAGGTCGGCGTAGAGCGGCGAGATGTCCGGGTCGCGCCGCATCGCCGGATCAGGCACGAACTGGTCGAAGAACCAGCGGTCGAGCGACTGGCTCAGCACCAGCTTGCGGGCGAAGCGGGCGTGCGAGGGGGTCATCGTCAGGTCGTAGCAGCCGAAGACCAGGTTGGCGCCGGCGAAGCCCCTGAAGCCGTGCCGGTCGCGCAGGCGCAGCAGGGTCACGGCCGCGAGCTGGCCGCCGGCCGAGCCGCCGCCGATCAGCAACCGCTCGGCGCCAAACTCTGAGCGCGCGTGCCGCACCAGCCAGAGCGCCGCCGCCTCGCAGTCGTCGGCCGGCGCCGGATAGGGATGCTCCGGCGCCAGGCGGTAGTCCACGCTGACCACCGCGACCTCGCAGGCGCGGGCGATGCGCTCGTTGATCAGGTCGCCGCCCTCCGCCGTGCCGATCACCCAGCCGCCGCCGTGAATATCGAGGTAGACGCCGCGCACCGTATCCGGCACAAACACGCGCACGGGCATCTCGCCGTGCGGACCGGGCAGCCTGCGCGCCTCGGCCATGGGCGAGACAGCCGGCGCCCGCAGCAGCCCCTCGGAGAGCGCACGCAACGCCGGGGCGCTCTCCGGCTCATACCAGCCGGGCACCGCGGCGAGTTGTGCCGCGAGCTGGGCGTTGAACGCCGCCGTTTCCGGGTCGATCGCGTCCGGATGAAAGACGCGCGGGTCGATGGTCAGGCTCTCGGGCATGGTCTGCCTCCTGAAAGAAGCGCCGCCGGACGCGACTGCGTCGCGACGCCGAGCTTCGCTGTGCCGCCGTGAGACCGATGCTACAGGGCGAACCGCCGCGCGGCCAGCGCGCCGGCCCGGCCGCGAGCCCGCCGCCGTCGTCGCCCTGCCGCATTTGTCCGCCGCAGGCCGCGCCGCCGGCCTCCTGGCCCCTGTACGCGAGCGATTTCGATAGATTGACGTTATCTATAGCGGCCCTGCCGTCATGGAAACGTGAGGACAGGCGACCTGCGGCGAGCTTTTGCCGGTCATGCGCCGGGGATTCGCAGCTCAACCATGCCGTGACTGCCTCAGCGTGCCGAAGCGCGTTCGCCGCCGCGGCGCGGCCGCGTGCCGTTGGGTACAATCCGCTCGGTTTGGCGTCGGGCGGGGCGGCGGCCGCGTGGAGGGCAGAGGATGGCAGCAGAGCCCGGAGTGGCCGGGGCGCGGCGCGGCCTCAGCGATCATCCGCTGACGCGGCGCGGCCTGCTCAGCGCCACGGCGGCAGCGGCCGGAGCCGGGTTCCTCGACCGGCTGCTGCACTTTCCGGCGGCACGGGCGCAGCAGGCGCCTCCCGGGGCGACCACCGCCACGGTCAATTCCAGCGATGGGCTCAACCTGCGCGGCGGCCCAGGCGAGAACTACCCGGTGCTGGCCGTGATGCCCGCCGGGGCGCAAGTCCCCATCACCGGCGCCGCCACCCCGGACAACTGGCTGCCGGTGCAGTACAACGGCCAGAACGGCTGGGCCGATGGCGTGTACCTCGCCAGCGCGGCGGCGCCCGCGCAGACGGCGGCAAGCGTGCTGCCCGCCGACGGCCTCAACCTGCGCAGCGGCCCCGGCACCGACCAGAGCGTGATCATCGTCATTCCCGGCGGTTCCACGGTGACGATCCTCGGCGCCGCGAGCAACGGCTGGGTGCCGGTCAGTTACGGCAGCCGCGCCGGCTGGGTCGAAGCCAGTTATCTGGGCAGCGGCGCAGCGGCGCCCACCGCCGCGCCGGCGACGGGTTCGACGCTCACGGCGGCCGCGACGGCATCGACGGCGGGCGCCACGATCGCGCCGCTGGGCGCGGCGGCCGCGGGCAGCACGACGGCCTTCGGCACGGCGGCGCTGGGTGTCGCCGCGCCGCCCGAACGCGGACTGGCGGCCACGCCCGCGCCGGCAGGAGCAGCGGGGCGCTTCGTCTGGCCCGTGGACTCGCGGCAGATCACCACCGTCTTCCAGGCGGCGCACCAGGCGCTCGATATCGGCCAGCCGCTCAACAGCCCCGCCCGCGCCATCGCCGATGCGATCGTCTCCTTCGCCGGCGGCGATGCCAGCCGCAGTTATGGCCTCTACGTGATCTTGCAGCACCCGGACGGCTACTCGTCGCTGTACGCGCACCTCTCCACGATCGGCGTGCAGCAGAGCCTGGCGGTGAAGCAGGGCCAGGCGATCGGCCGCACCGGCATCACCGGGCGCTCGACCGGCCCGCACATCCATTTTCCCATCTACTACCAGGGCATGCCGCTGGACCCGCTGACCGTGCTGCCGAACGACGGCGTCCAGATCATGGCCGGCGCCAACGACGTGGCGTGAAGTAGGGAACAGGGAGCGCTTGCACCCTCTTTCTATTTCCTGTTCCCTGTTCCCTCGTCCAGCGCAGCGAGGGCGGCGGCGACCACGCGCCGGTGATGGCGGTTCAGGTAGCGGGCGGTGCGCCCGATCACGGCGAACTGGCGATCGCTGAGCAGGCCGCGCTCGCGGTAGGCGCGCACCTCGTCTTCGTCCTCGAAGCGCGTCTCGCCCAGTGGGCTCACCCAGAGGTCGAGCAGTAGATCGGTGAAGACGAGGCCGTCGCGGCGGATGCGCACGCCCTCGACGACGTCGAAGCGGTCGGCGATGGGCGAGCCGTCGGCGCGTGTCATATGGTAGAGGTTGTACGTGCGGCCGCGCCAGAAGAAGCCGGTCGTGTAGCTGCCGGCCGGAATCTCGAAGCCGCCGGCGCGGGCGTAGGTTGTGCCGCTGAAGTCGAAGCGCACGGCCGCCCAGCGCGGCGTCACGGCGATCGGCCGCGTCTCGAAGCGCTGCTCGCGGCCGTCCAGCGTGCGCTTCGTCTCGATGAAGGGCGTCATCGCCGCATCGCGCATGCGGCTATTCTGCGCCGCATGTCCCTCGGGCGCCATGCCGAGCCGACGCCATCCGCCGCTTCCCTGTAACCTGTAACCTGTCACCTGTAACCTCCCACCCGTAGCCTGTCGCCGCGGAGACAGAAACATGCGCTTCGGTCTGTTCTTCCTGATGCAGCGCGACCCCAACTGGGCCGAGCAGGCGGTCTACGACGCCGAGCTCGAGCAGATGGTCGCGGCCGAGGCGCTCGGCTTCGAGTCGGTCTGGGTGGCCGAGCACCACTTCAGCGACTACGGCCTCTGCCCCGCGCCGCAGGTGCTGGCCGCCTATGTGGCGGCCCGCACGCGCAGGCTGCGCCTGGGCATGGGCGTCTCGCTCCTGCCGCTGCACGACCCGGTGAAGCTGGCGGAGGAGCTGGCGGTGCTCGACCAGGTGAGCGGCGGCCGGCTGGACGTGGGCATCGGCCGCGGCGGCGCCGGCCCGGACTACACGGCCTTCGGCGCCGGCTACGAGGAGAGCCGCGCCCGCCAGGAGGAAGGGATCGCCCTGATGCGCGCCTGCTGGAGCGGCGCGCCGGTGCAGTTCAGCGGCCGCTTCCGTTCGCTCGCCGGCGTGCGGGCGACGCCGCGGCCGCGCCAGCAGCCGCACCCGCCGCTCTGGCTGGCGGCAAACAGCACCGACAGCAATCTCTCCGCCGCGCGCCTGGGTCTGCCCACGCTGTCTTCGTTCTTCGTGCCCGCGTCCGAGCTGCAGCGGCGCCGCGCGGCCTTCCGAGAGGAAGCGGCGGCGGCGGGCTATGCCCCCGCGGCCGTGCAGGCGTTGCACGAGCAGAGCTGCGGCATGCGCTGTGTGTTCGTGGCGCGCGACCGCGCCGAGGCGATCGCCACGGTACGCGGGCCGTTCATGGCCTACCAGGAGCGGCTCTCGGCGCGAGCCAACGTGCGTGGGCGCCTAGGCTTCGGCTACCTGCGCCCGTTCGAGCAGTATCTGGAAGAGGGACTGGCGAGCTTTGGCAATCCCGACGACGTGGTGGAGAGCCTGCAACGCTACGCGGCCGAGACGGACTACGAGCGCGTGCTGATCTTGATGGCGCTGGCCGGCGTGCCGGGCGCGGCAACGCTGCGGTCGATGGAGCTGTTCGCCGCCGAGGTGATGCCGCGGCTGGCGGGCGTGGCGGCATGAGGCCCGCCCTCATGCCACGTGCATGATGATGCCGTCCTGCTCGCTCTCCGGCAGCACGCGGCTCTTGATGTACTCCACCAGGCGGGCCGTGTCGCCCTCACCGAAGATGATGAAGCGTACCGCCCGCGCCACCGGGCTGCCCGAGGTCCAGCTGCCGTTCAGGTGCACCTGGCAGCGGTACTGCTTCACCAGCACCAGGCTCAGCGCCACGATCCCGTTCGGCACGGCCGGCGCCGAGCAGCGCAGCACCGAGTACGGTCCGACCCGGCGCCCGTGCACCACCATGCGGTCGGCAAACGCCGAGGGATCGTGCGTCTCCATCTGCACCACGAGGATGGGCTCGCCCGGCGGGAAGTAGTGTACCCGCCGTTGCCGCCGCTCCGTGTGCGCGTACTCGGCGACGTCGTCGCCGTTCCCCGGCTTGTGCAGCATCAGGTGCAGGCGGCGGTGGCCGTGCCCGTCCACCGCGATCGCCTGCTCCACCAGTTGCTGCGCTTCCGCGTCCAGCTCCACTTCTTGAATGCGCAGCTCCGTGGAGCGCAGCACGCGCGAGACCAGCGAGACGCCCACGATCGCGATGATGAAAATGCTGGCGATCTTGATGCCGTCCGGCCGCTCGCGCACGTTCTGGGCGGTGATATAGATGAAGGCGGCGACGATCAGCGCGTATGCCCACCAGATGCGGCTGCGCATTCTATGCGCGGCGATCGCCACCGCCACCGACGCCGACATCATCAGCACCAGCACGCCGGTGGCGTAGGCGCCGCCCTGCGCCTCCACGTCGGCGGCGAAGACGACCGTTACCACCACGGCGATCGCGGTGAAGACGACGACGAGCGGCCGCTGCGCCGCCGTCCACCCCGGTGCCAGGCCGTAGCGCGGCAGGTAGCGCGGCACCAGGTTCAGCAGCCCGGCCATCGCCGAGGCGCCGGCGAACCAGAGGATCAGCATCGTGGAGAGGTCGTAGCCGGTGCCGTAGATGTTGCCCAGGTAGATGTGCGAGAGATAGGACAGCGCCCGGCCCTCCGCCGCGCCGCCCTTGGCGAAGGCCGCCGGCGGAATCAGCAGCGAGGTCACGATGCTGGAGGTGATCAGAAAGGCGCTCATCACCAGTGCGGCCGTGGTCAGCAGCTTGCGCGTGTTGGCGATGCGCCCCGCCGGGTTGGCGCCGGTGTCGCTCGCCCGGCCGATCACCAGCGGCATCACGGCCACCCCGGTTTCAAAACCCGACAGTCCCAGGGCCAGCGCCGGAAACTTGACCAGCGCCTCGCGCACCATCGCCAGCGGATTGCCGTACTCCGCCGTCAGGCCGTGGCGCCAGGCGTTGACCACGCCCGGATGGCGGGCGATGTGCTCCAGCGCCGCCGCGATCGTGATCGTGTTCAGCACCAGGTAGACCGACACCAGCACGATCGCCAGCTTGATCGCCTCGCCGAAGCCGCGCCAGAACACGAGCCCCAGCAGTCCCAGCAGCACCAGCGTCACGGCAAACTGGTGCTGAAAGGCAGCCGGCGTGTGCTGCGCGACGAAGTGATTTTCGACGAAGTGCTTGGCCGCATCGGCGGCGGAGAGGGTGATGGTGATGATGAAGTCCGTGGCGGCGAAGCCGAGCAGGACCAGCACCAGCAACTTGCTCCACCAGCGCGGCAACAGCCGTTCCAGCATCGAGATGCTGCCCTGGCCGTTGGAACTCTCGCGCGCCACCACGCGGTAGACCGTCAGCGCGCCCGCAAGCGTGAAGGCGACGAGCACGGCGGTGGCGATCGGCGAGAGAAAGCCGGTGGCGTTGAAGGCGATGCCGGGCTGGTAGGCCAGGGTCGAGAAGTAGTCGACACCCGTGAGGCAGAGCACGAACAGCCAGAAGTGCCGCGTGTGCGGGGCGTGTTCCTCAGACGGCGCGGCGTGATAGCCGGGAATCGTGGCGACGGTGGGTTGCCGGCGGATGGCCGGCGCGGGCAGGGGCGCCGCGGCCCGCGGCGATGCGTGCCTGCCGTTCACCGAGGCTTCGGGCTCGGGCGGCGCCACGCCGTTGTGGCGCGGCACCACGAACACCGAGGTGCCGGGTTTGCTCCCCCGGCGCAGGTACCCGCGAGAGGTAGCGGGAGGCGGACCCTGCTCGCTGCTCATGACAGACGCTGCTCCTCGCGCCGGGGGCGCGGCTTACGAGGACTCGGCGGTGCCGTCGTCGGCTGGCGCTTCCGCCGCCGGTGGCGCCTGCCAGCCTGCGGAGCGGCGCAGCACGATCACGCGCGGCTCGGACGGCGTCCGCTCTTGCGGCTCCGCCTGTTCCGGCGTATGGCGCTCCTCCGGCTGGGGCCGGGTGGACGATGCCACTATGTAACCTCCTGTCCCGGTGAAGGCACGCGGCCGCGCAGATCGCCTGCGGCGGTGCTATCCTGCGGCGCGGCAACCCCTGGGCGCGCGCCCGGGGTGTTTTTGATATGCTCTCAATATACTCGGTATTGGACGCCAATATAGCGAACTCGCCGCACCGTGCACAGAGGCGCTGTGCTGCCGGGCCCCCACAAGCGGCGCGCGCACGGTCCTGCGGCGCCGCGGAGACAGGCGCGGGTTCGCCGGCGCGCCGGCGCCGCGGCCGGCAGAATGGCCGGCGCGCGGCGGGATGCGGCTGGGCGCCGGTAGGGGCGAGCAGCGCGCGGACCGCGATCAGGAAGGCCGGGAAATCAGCCGGGTCGCGGCCGCCTCAGCGGGCGCCGCGGCCGCGCCGGCGCTGGCCGGGAGTCGTGCGGCCGGAGGCCGGCGTCGCCGCCGGCGTCAAGCGGTAGCCCACGGAGCGCATGGTCTGGATGCCGTCGAAGCCCGCCGCGCGCAGCTTCTTGCGCAGCCGCGCCACATGCCGATCGACCGCCCGCAGCGTCTCGGCGTCGGGCGCGGCGGCGGCTTCGCCGGGCTGCACCACGGCCCACAGGGCCGCGCGTTCGATCACGCGGTACGGCTGCCGCGCCAGCTCGCGCAGCAACAGGAACTCGGAGACGGTGAGGAAGACATCGTTGCCCGCGACGCTGACGGCGTAGCCCTCCGCGTCCAGCGCCAGGTTCCCCACCTGCAGCATGGTCTCCGCCGTCAGCGGCGTTGGTGTTCGGGCCGCCTGCATGCCGCCTGCCTCACGCGCCGCAGAGCTTGCCCGGCCGGCGCACATCGTAATCTCTCTGTGTTCTCTCAGTGTCGCATGGCCGGCGTTGGGGCCGTGTGAGGAAGGCAGCCGCTGCTGTGAGGATTTTGCGAGGATTTGCGCCGGTGGCGTGACGCGGCGTCAGGCATCGAGCAGCAGGCGGTAGCCGATGCCCGTCTCGGTCACGAGGTGGCGGGGCTGGGCCGCGCTGTCGCCGAGCTTCTTGCGCAGTTGCGTGATCGTGTAGCGCAACACCTGCGTATCGCCGTTGTATTCCGGCCCCCAGACGGCGTGCAGCAGCATATGGTGCGTCACCACCCGGCCGGCGTGCACGGCGAGGTACTTCAGCACCTCGTACTCGATCGGGGTCAGGTGGATCTCGCTGCCGCCGCGGCTGAGGCTGCGCCGGCCGAGGTCGAGCACCAGCTCACCGCTGCGGTACACGGGCTCGTCGCCGCCCGAAAGCGCATGGGCGCGGCGCTGGGCGACGCGGATGCGGGCCATCAGCTCGTCGAAGCCGAACGGCTTGGTCAGGTAGTCGTCGGCGCCGGCGTCGAGCGCGGCGACCTTGTCGTGCTCCTGCCCCATCACCGAGAGCACGATGATCGGCACCGGCCAGCGGGCGCGCAGCCGCTTGCAGGTTTCGAGCCCGCCGATGCCGGGCATCAGCAGGTCGAGCAGCACCACCTCCGGCCGCGCCTTCTCCAGCGCGGCGATCGCCTCTTCGCCGCTGGCCGCGGCGGCCACGCGGTAACCGCGCCCTTCCAGCGCCAGGCGCAGGGCGCGCCGGATCTCGGCCTCGTCGTCCACGATCAGCACCAGCGGGCCGTTCATCGCCGCGCCCCGGCCAGCGGCGCCGCGTCGCGCGGCGGCACACTGCCGGCGGGCAGGTCAACCAGCATGCTCACGCCGTCGACCCCGGCTTCGGCGCGGATGCTGCCGCCGTGCGCCTCCACGATCGCCTTGCAGATCGTCAGCCCCAGCCCCGTGCCGCTCGCGGCGCCCTCGCGCCGGTAGAATTTGTCGAAGACGTGCTGCCGGTCCTGGGCCGAGAGCGGGGCGCCGGCGTTGCGCAGGCGCAGGCGCACCTGGTCCGCCTCCGGCCAGACGTCGAGGCGGATCTCGCTTGCGGGCGGCGAGAACTTGACCGCGTTCTCGAACAGGTTGGAGAGCACCCGGTCGATCTGAATCGCGTCCAACGGCAGCGGCGGCAGGTTGTCGGGCATGTTCAGCACGAGCTGCCGCGCCTCGAACAGCGGCTGCAGCCGGTGCACCACGGAGCCGACGATCTCGGCCAGATCCTCGAGCGCCTTGCGCGGCGGCAGCCCCTCCGCCTCGATGCGCGACATCTCCAGCAGGTTCTCCACCAGGCGGTTGAGACGGGCGGCCTCGGCGTCGATGCTGTGCGTGAGCTGATCGAGCGTCGGCGTGAGGCGTGCGCCGAGCGCCTCGCGCAGCCCCGCCGCGGCGGTGCGGATCGTGGTCAGCGGCGTGCGCAGGTCGTGCGAGACGCTGGCGAGGAAGATCGACTTCATCCGCTCGGAGGCGGCGGCCTGCCGCGCCCGCTCCTCTTCGTCGGCCAGACGCGCCCGTTCGATCGCCAGCGCCGCCTGGCTGGCGAAGGCGTGCAGCAGCCGGTCGTGCTCGGCCACGCTGAATCCGTCCTTCAGCTCGGGCGAGACCGTGATCGCGCCGAGCGCCCGTGCGCCGAGCGTGATCGGCACGGCGGTCGTGGGCGAGGCTTCGTGCAGGCGATGCGGCTGCGGCGGGCGGCGCAGCGCCGCGCGATCCAGGGCGCGCTGCGCGGCGGCCCGCTGCGCCGCCGAAGCCTCGCCGCCCAGCAGCTCACCGGCGGCCGCGGCGGGGGAGAGCGAGCCGTCCCCCTCCAGCAGCCACAGCACGGTGGTGCGCGCCCCCAGCGCCTCGCTCAGCCGGCCGGCGATCGCCCGCAGCACGTGGTCGAACTGCGCGTCGCCCAGGATCGTCACGCTCAGATCGTACAGTGCCGCCAGCTCCTGCGCGCGACGGGCGGCCACGGCGGCGCGGTTGCGGAAGCCGGCGGTGAGCTGGCCGGTGAGCACCGCGACGCTCAGGAAGAGGATCAGCGCCAGCCAGCCGTCCAACCCGGTGACGCCCAGGTGACCGACCGGCGGCACGAAGTACCAGTCGAGCGCGACGACCGAGAGCAGCGCCGCCAGGATCGCCGGCCCGCTGCCCGCCGCCACGGCCAGCACCAGCACCAGAGCCAGGTAGATCAACGAGAGGTTGCCGGGATGCGTGTGCCGCAGCAGCGCGTGCAAAAGCCAGGTGAGCGCTGCCACGCCGGCGATCGCCAGGCCGCAGCCGGCCGGCCACGGCAGGCGCGGCATGCGCTGGGCCGGCACGTTCACGATCGCCCCCTCCGCCCGTCCGCGGCCGCGCAGGCTGCCCGGCCGATCTGATAATGCCATGATGCGCCTGCGCCCGGAACAACACGCCCGCGCCGCGCCGAGATGCGTATACTCGCAGCAGCCGCCGCGGCGGCGACGCACCAAACCTTGGGAGCGATGGGAAAACGGGTCCGGGCGGCCCGCAGTGAAATCACCACGGCCGCGGGCCGTCTCACTGCTGGGGGTGAGCGGGGGTTTACCCCCTGAGACCAACGGAGTTGTCAGATGGGCAGGCTGGATGGCAAGGTTGCGCTGATTACGGGCGGGGCGCGCGGCCAGGGCGCGGCGGAAGGCCGCCTCTTCGCCGCCGAGGGCGCCGGCGTGGTGCTCACCGACGTGCTGGACACCGAGGGCGAGGCGACGGCCAAGGCCTGCGGCGGCGTCTATCTGCACCACGACGTGACCAGCGCCGAGCAGTGGGAGCGGGTCGTGAGCGCGGCGCTCGACCGCCACGGCCGGCTCGACATCCTCGTCAACAACGCCGGCATCTGGATGACCGGCCGGCTGACGGACACGACCGAGGCCGACTACCGCCGCGTGATCGACGTGAACCAGGTCGGCGTCTTCCTCGGCATGCAGGCCGCGTCGAAGCCGATGATGGCCGCGCGTTCGGGTGCGATCGTCAATATCTCCTCGATCGCCGGGATGCGCGGCGCGGCGGCGGGCTTCGCCTACGGCGCCAGCAAGTGGGCCGTGCGCGGCATGACCAAGTCGGCGGCGCAGGAGCTGGGCCGCTTCGGCATCCGCGTCAACTCGATTCACCCCGGCCTGATCGACACAGCGATGCTGCACCAGTTGCCGGGCATCGACGCGGGCGGGCTGGAGAACCGCCTGCGCTCAATTCCGCTGGGCCGCGTGGGCGAAGCCGAAGACGTGGCGAAGCTCGCCCTCTTCCTCGCCTCGGACGACAGCGCCTATTCCAGCGGCCACGAGTTCATCATCGACGGCGCCCTCACGGCGTAGCGGGTGGCAGCGTGGCCCTCACCCTCACCTCATCTGTGTGGCCCCTCTCCCTCTCCCAATTCTGGGAGAGGGAGAGGGGCGATCCTGGGGAGGAAGGTCCGGGGCTGCGGCGAGTTGGCAGGCTGCCGCGGGGGCGCATGCCGCGCGCCCGTCGCGCCGGCCGAGTCACGCCTTCAGCCTCCAAACCCACCGGCCCCAAGCTCCCCTCGCCCAGGATTCGGACTGTGAGATTGACCGGGGGTGAGGGCCGAACACCCCGCCTAAAACCCCTTCGCGCTCACGAAGGCGCAGAGGTCGGCGACGCGGCAGGAGTAGCCCCACTCGTTGTCGTACCAGGAAGCGACCTTCACCAGGTTGTCCACGACGACGTTGGTCGAAAGGCCGTCCACGATCGACGAGCGCTCGTCGCCCTTCATGTCCATCGAGACGATCGGCTCCATCGTCAGGCCGAGGATGCCCTTCATGCGGCCCTCGCCCGCGCGGCAGATGGCGGCGTTGACCTCTTCCACCGTGGTGCTCTTCTCGGTCAGCGCCACGATCTCCACGATCGAGACCGTGGGCGTGGGCACGCGGTAGGCCAGGCCGTCGATCTTGCCGGAGACCTCGGGAATCACCAGCCGCAGCGCCTTTGCCGCACCGGTCGAGGTCGGCACGATGTTCATGGCGCCGGCGCGCGCCTCGCGCAGGTCCTTGGAGGCGAGGTCGAGGATCTTCTGCGAGTTCGTGTAGGAGTGCACCGTCGTCATCTGGCCCTTGACGATGCCGAAGTTGTCGAGCAGGACCTTGACCACCGGCGCCAGGCCGTTCGTCGTGCAGGAGGCGTTGGAGATCACATTGTGCTTCGCCGGGTCGTACTTCTCGTCGTTGACGCCGAGCACCAGCGTCACGTCTTCGTTCCGCGCCGGCGCCGAGATGATCACCTTCTTGGCGCCGCCACCGCTGATGTGCGCGCTGGCCTTCGTCGCGTCGGTGAAGACGCCGGTCGATTCGACCACCAGCTCCACACCGAAATCGCGCCAGGGGATCTTGCCGGGGTCGGAGTGCTTGGTCACGGCGATCTTCTTGCCGTTCACGACCAGGGCATCGTCGTGCGCCTCGACGGTGCCGTGGAAGTGGCCGTAGTTGGAGTCGTACTTCAGCAGGTGCGCGTTGATCTCGGTATCGACCAGGTCGTTGAGCGCCACGACCTCCAGATCGTTGCCATGCCGCTCGCCGATCGCCTTCAGCACCTGCCGGCCGATGCGCCCGAACCCGTTGATGCCGATTCGCGTCGCCATAATGACGTCCTCTCCTCGAATCTGCCCGGATGCCGCCGGCCGCCGTGCAGCCGGTTGCTTCGCCTTGCATTGAACAGTATCGAACGATGTCTCTGAACAGTATCTACCGTTATCTCCCGTGGCCGCGGCGAGCGCAAGCGCCGCCGGTGGGATTGCGGCGCGCCGGGGCGCTGGTCGCTATACTGGCACGGGCGAGCCCCGGCCGCGGCGGGAGGAACGACGATGACGATCCAGGCGCGCTACAGCATCGACGACTTCGTGGGCGACATGACCGGCCTGCTGGCGGGCAAGCCAGAGCAGCGCCTGCTGTTCGAGCGCGGCTCGGCCTATCTCGAACGGTTGGTGCGCGATCCCGACGGGCTGCCGGAAGAGTTCCGCCGCCCGTCGGGCAAGGGCCGCCGCGCCAACCACGGCAGCTACGCGCTCTACCGCGGGCCGGGGCTGTTCGTCAGCGCCGTGGTCTGGGGGCCGGGCGACGGCGTCGGCCCGCACGACCACCACACCTGGGGCATGATCGGCGTGCTGGGCAACGCGATCGAGGAGACGCGCTATCGCCGCGTGGACGACCGCGACCGCGACGGCTTCGCCACGCTGGTGAAGGACCGCGCCACGCTGGTGAAGCCGGGTGAAGTCTCGCTGCTGACGCCGGAGATCGACGAGATCCACGCGATGCTGAACGAGAGCGAGCGCTCGACGGTGGAGATCCACGTCTACGGCGCCGACCTCGTCGGCCTGGAACGCTGCCAGTACGACCTGGCGACGGGCGCGATCCGCCCCTTCAAGAGCGGCGGCTTCGACAACTGCTGAGGTCGGGCACGGGCCCTCATCCTCACCCCCTTCTCATTCCTCTGGTCCTTCTCCCAATCCTGGGAGAAGGAGCGGGGCGATCGGGCGTTGCTAGTGCGGGGGGCATCGGGTTAGCCATTTGGCGTAGAGGCGCACCGCGGGCGCCCTTCGCGCCCGCAGCCGCGAGCAATGGCTGCGCGCGAACTGGATGCCAGGGCGAGTGGGTTCGGCAGGCAGGGCCGCGCCCGTACATCACAGCAGCAGCTTGCGCGGCGCGCCGCTCGACTGCCGGCGGAAGTTGCCGATCAGGAAACGCGGCTCGAACTCCTCTTCGATCTCCTCAACGCGGCAACGGTCCGGCGCCGCCAGCGCCTGCTCGGCGCGGGCGAGAAACGCCTCGGTTGCCGTGCGCGTCTCCTCCGTGGCGCCGAGCACGCCGTCGGCGGCCAGCGCCATACCGTGGCGCAAGACCACGCTGCAGAGCGCGATCAGCCAGCCCAGCTCGAGCTGGGCCCAGGCGAAGTGAAACGCCTGGTCGCCGAAGAGCACGGCCAGCTTCTGCTGGTTCGACTCCGGCGCGACCTCGACCAGCGTGGCGCCGAAGTGCGGCCGCGCCAGCTCGGTGCTCGCCCGGTAGACGCGGCCCAGCAGCTCGTCCGCCGCCAGCGTGCCGCCGGCGTGATAGCTGCCGCGGCCGATCTCCGTCGCGTGCAGCCCCTCGTGCGGCCTGAGCGAGCGGGCCAGGAAGATCTCGAACTCGAACAGCTCCTCGCCCCCGAGCTGCACCGCGGCCGAGTGGCACTCGCAGGCCGTGCGCACCAGCGGCGGCACGCCCACGTACGCGCCGCGCGTGAGCAGCAGCGCCGCGTCGCCCAGGCAGTGGAAGACGCGCGACCAGAAAAGCTGCACGGCGGCGGCGCGGTGCGTGCGGAACTTCGACGGATACGTGTCGCCAACCACGCGCAGCACGAGGTTCATGCCCTCGTGCAGCAGGCGCAGGTCCGGCCGCAGCTGGAACTCGGTCTGGCGGTGGCTGTCGAGCGCCTGCGCGTTGCCGCCGTCGGGGCGGCCGGGCAGCGCCCAGCTCTTCGGGAAGACGACGGGGGAAACGCGCTGCGTCGGCGTCTCGTCGGCCACGGCGTTCAGGCTCCCCTGCGCAGGTTCAGGTTGTAAAACGCGCCCATGCCGGCGAAGCTTGCCGCCGGCCCTAGCTCGCGCTCGATCTGCAGCAGGCGGTTGAACTTGGCCACGCGCTCGCTGCGGGCGGGGGCGCCGGTCTTGATCTGGCCCGCACTCGTCGCCACCACCAGGTCGGCGATCGTCGTGTCCTCGGTCTCGCCGCTGCGGTGGCTGACCACGGCGGTGAAGCCGGCGCGCTTCGCCATCTCGATCGCGGCCAGTGTCTCCGTGAGCGTGCCGATCTGGTTGAGCTTGATCAGGATCGAGTTGCTGGCATGCTCGCGGATGCCGCGCGCCAGCCGCTCCGTGTTGGTGACGTACAGATCGTCGCCCACGATCTGCAGGCGCTCGCCCAGGCGCGCCGTGAGCATGGCCCAGCCGCTCCAATCGTCCTCCGCCATGCCGTCTTCGATCGAAACGATCGGGTACTTCGCACACCAGCCGGCCCAGAGCGCGGCCATGCCGGCGCTGTCCAGCTCGCGGCCCTCGCGCGCCAGCTTGTAGACGCCGTGCTCATGCAGCTCCGTCGAGGCCGGGTCGAGCGCGATGAAGACCTCGCGCCCCGGCTCGTAGCCGGCGGCGCGGATCGCTTCCAGCACGATGGCGACCGCGTCCTCGTTGCCAGGCAGCGAGGGTGCGAAGCCGCCCTCGTCGCCGACGTTGGTGTTGAGGCCGCGCCCGTGCAGCACGCCCTTGAGCGCCTGGTAGACCTCGGCGCCGATACGCAGCGCCTCGGCGAAGCTGGCCGCGCCGGCGGGCATGACCATGAACTCTTGAAAGTCGGTCGAGTGCTCGGCGTGCTTGCCGCCGTTGAGGATGTTGAACATCGGCACGGGCAAGGTGATGGCCGCGGGCCCACCCAGGTAACGGTAGAGCGGCAGGCCCACCGCCGCGGCCGCCGCGTGCGCCACGGCGAGCGAGACGCCGAGGATGGCGTTGGCGCCGAGGCGGCCCTTGTTCGGCGTGCCGTCGAGCGCGATCATGGCGTGGTCGATCGCCGCCTGCTCGAAGGCGGACGTGCCGCGCACCGCGTCCGCCAGCTCGCCGTTGACGTGGCCAACGGCTTTGAGCACGCCTTTGCCGCCGTAGCGGCTCTTGTCGCCGTCGCGCAGCTCGACCGCCTCGTGGGCGCCGGTGCTGGCGCCGGAGGGCACGGCGGCGCACCCGCGGGCGCCTCCATCGAGCGTGACCTCGACTGAAACGGTAGGGTTGCCGCGCGAGTCCAGGATCTCCGAGGCGCGCACGTCCGTGATGCTGCCCGCTGCCACGCTGCCTCCCGCGGCGCCGTTCACAGCACGCCGCGATCGTGAAGCTACCACAGGTGGGGGCGTAGGGCGTAGGGCGGGAGGGCGTAGGCCTTCGGCCAAGGCGGTCGCGTTGCGAAACTGAGGGGTTGAGCAAAGGGGAGAGCGATGGCACGTCACCGAGGCGTAGACGTCAACGCTGCCACACGGCGTGTCCGTGACCGGGACGGCTGCTGGTATCGGGCCGAGAATGTCGTGGTCAGCGAAGCCGGCCTCTACTATTACCGCGACTTCCCCGGCGGCACCCTCTTCTCCCGCAACGAGAAGTGGCTGCTGCCCGGGCCGGGCTGGGTAGTCAACCGCTTCAACTTCCTACCCCACGTGCCAGATCCGCTCGACTGGTATATCGAGCCGGACGCGGTGCTGGTCGATGGCGCTGTCTGGCGGGTGCGCGATGCCTTCTTCGACCTCGAAGTCTACGAAGGGCGCCACTATAGGCTGCGCGACGCGGACGAGTTCGCGGATGGGCTGGCGGCGCAAGAGATGACGCTTACCGAGGCGCTGGTCGCATTGCGTTCCCTGCAACGCCTCTGCGAGGCACTGCGCCGGCACGACTTTTCGGGCAAGGCACTGCTCGAAGAGTTCGCGGTGGACCTGCCGCCCTGAGTACAGGCTCCGATCACGGCGGCGAAGCCCGCGGCGTTCGACGGCGCACCACGGCGCCGACCGCCGCGACCACAAGGCCAAGCGTGACTAGCGCGATCGTGGCGAGCGCAGCAAGCAGTAGGCGTCCGGCCGTGCCGCTCGTATGGATCGGCGTCTGGCCGACCAATATCGCAGAGGCGACGGCCACGCTCGTGGCAGTGGGTGTGTCAGAGGACAACAGCTGCATCGGCGCGGTCATCCGGGACAAAATAGGTTGGAATTGTGGACAGATGTCCGGGCGAGGCGCTGCGCCGCAGTAATTGCCTTGCGATTCGCCATGATAGGCGGCGATGCGGCCACCGCTGATTTCAAACGTCGCCTCGAAGTAGGGTGTGACAAGTTGTAATGGGTCAAGTGATTAGGCGGCCTGGGCGAGTTGCGTGGCGTGCTGGGCGCGGAGTGCAACCATGACCTGGCCGCCAGCATCCGACCAGCGTGCCCCGGCCC
>Ga0070730_10001488_pt1 | contig 22467 bp, 16 predicted proteins | sample Coa_R1_3_FD_66447 | JGI IMG/M metagenome (GOLD analysis project Ga0070730, IMG submission 66447) | Surface soil microbial communities from Centralia Pennsylvania, which are recovering from an underground coalmine fire - Coalmine... | ecosystem: Environmental > Terrestrial > Soil > Unclassified ... | reverse complement strand
TGAATAAGCGACGCGCGAAGCAGGCCGCCATCGTCGCCAAGCAGGTACACTCAACTGAACAAGTGCGGGCTGTTCTGGCGTTCGCCAAGGATCAAGGGCCGAACGTCGAGAAGGCCACCCGGCGCTTTGAAGTGCGGCGCGGGCTGATGGAAGACCTTGACGTAACGGCGACGCTCGCCATCGCGCCCGACGGGGTGCCCGAAGTACACGCGACCTGTGTCGTGGGCAAAGAGACGTTGCGACAGGTGTCACCCACTACGAGTGGTACATCGTGCCCCAACGGATCGACGGCCTCCCGTTCCATGAATTCTTGATGACCGAGGCGGCGCGCACCAATGCCGCGCCGATGACGGGCGAGGCCCTGGCTCCCGGGCGCGACCGCCCCACCGAGCGCCCGCGCATCCACTTCGACCTTGCCAACTACCGGGAGCAGGTTTATGGCGAAACGGCCATTTGCAGCTACACCCTGCTCATTTCCACCAGCGCCGGCGCCGGCGTCAGCGTGCGCAGCTACAATGAAACGCGCGTCATGGTGAGGCTGGCCGAGGGCTGGCGCGTGGTCCACGTTCACAAATCGCCGACGTACACGAGTCCGTTGGCGCCAGCGGAGCGCTAGGCGGCGCGAGCCGACGTGGCCCAGGCCATTGACTTCAATCGCCTCGTTGCCACCGCCTACTACAATCGCGCCAATGCCTATGCCAGACAAAGAGAGCACCCGGCGGCGCTGGCAGATTACGCCAAGGCGATTGAGCTCGAACCGGCTCTCGCGGCCGCCTATTACATTCGGGGCAATTCGCGAAATAGTACTTAACGCCTAAGCGCCCGCCATCCCCTGGCACCGTTCTTGCTCCTGTTGGCATGTCGCAATCGCAGCAAGCTCGCCTGCCGGAGGTTTCATATGCTCGGTCTACTGGCGCTAACGTTCTTTGCCGGATGTATTGTGGGGGCCGCGATTAATGATCTGGCCCGTTGGCAGCAACAGCGCAGCGCGGCTCAAAACCTGCTGCGCGCGCTGGACTCGGGCACGCTATACTACGGCCAAAATCGCCGCAGTGCGCCAGCCGACCAAAGGCCTGACGATCACAAGTGAGCCAACCCCTGTTGGTTCTAATTGCCGGCCCCTACCGATCAGGCACCCATGATGACCCGGCGGGTCACTCTGAATTCACACAAATGCCAGCGGCGACAATCGTGCTCACACGATTGTCGCCGCTGGCATTCCTGACATTTCTTCGCCTTCGCCAAATGGGCCAGCCAATTCCACTTCGGCGCGCGGCGTGATACACTCTCCCCGACCAGGGAGAATTCGATGCCAACCACCGTCGAACCCGCCGAAATAGCTGCTATCGCCGGCGCGTATCATGGCACTCCATTTGACGTCCTCGGCCAGCACCTTGTCACCACCGCTGGCGGCCCGGCCGTCGCCATCCGCGCTTACCTGCCCCAGGCCGCCAGCGTCAGCGTGCGGCGTGGCGACGCTTTGTACCCTATGGTGCCCGACACCACCGCGCCGGGCTTCTTCGAAGCGGTTTTTCCGGGCGAGACCGAATTTTCGCCATATCAGCTCCAGCTTACCCTGCCCGACGGAACGTCCCTCGTTCAGGAAGATCCCTATCGCTTCGGGCCGGTGCTCACCGAGTTCGATCTGTATTTGTTTGCCGAAGGCAAACACTATGAGCTTTACGAAAAATTGGGCGCGCACGTCATCGAGCACGAAGGCGTGGCGGGCGTCGTCTTCGCCGTGTGGGCCCCCAACGCGCAACGGGTGAGTGTCGTCGGCGATTTCAACCAGTGGGACGGCCGGCGCGCTCCCATGCGGCCGCGCGGCGCCACCGGCCTGTGGGAGTTGTTCATCCCCGGCCTGGTGCAGGCCGACCTGTACAAGTATGAGATCAAGTCGCGTTTTGGCGGGTTGCTGGCAGTCAAGTCTGATCCGTATGGCTTTGCCATGGAGATGCGCCCGGGCACGGCCTCGATTGTGTGGGATCTCAGCCGCTACGAATGGCACGACCAGGGCTGGATGGCAGCCCGCCCTAAGCGCCAGGCCCTGGATGCACCCGTGGCCGTGTATGAAGTGCACTTGGGCTCGTGGCAGCGGGTAGGCCCACAGGCCAACCGTTGGCTCACCTATCGCGAGCTGGCCGACAAGTTAGTGCCCTATGCCGTCGACCTGGGTTATACCCACCTGGAACTTCTGCCCATCGCCGAGCACCCCTTCGATGGCTCGTGGGGCTATCAGGTGCTGGGCTACTTCGCGCCCACCGCGCGCTTTGGCACCCCGGACGATTTTCGCTACTTCGTTGACACCGCTCACCAGGCCGGCCTGGGTGTGATCCTCGACTGGGTGCCGGCCCATTTCCCGAAAGATGCCGCCGGGCTGGCCTTCTTCGACGGCACGCACCTTTACGAGCACGCCGACCCGCGCCGGGGCGAGCAACGGGATTGGGGCACGCTGATCTTCAACTTCGGCCGCAACGAGGTCTCGGCCTTCCTGCTGACCAACGCGCTCTTCTGGCTCGACAAATATCACATCGATGGCCTGCGGGTGGACGCCGTCGCCTCGATGCTCTATCTCGACTATTCGCGCAAGGCCGGCGAGTGGCTGCCCAACGAGTTCGGCGGCCGCGAGAATCTGGAAGCCGTCCGCTTCCTCAAGACCTTCAACGAGCTGGTCTACTTGAAATTCCCCGGCGTGCTGACCATTGCCGAGGAATCCACCTCCTGGCCCATGGTCAGCCGGCCCACCTATCTGGGCGGACTAGGCTTTAGCCTGAAGTGGAATATGGGCTGGATGCACGACATGCTCGATTTCATGAGCAAGGACCCCATCTATCGTCGTTATCACCACAACAGCCTGACCTTTTCGCTGGTGTATGCCTTTAGCGAAAATTTCGTCCTGCCGTTCTCGCACGATGAGGTGGTGCATCTTAAGAACTCCATGCTCGGCAAGATGCCGGGTGACGAATGGCGGCGCTTCGCCAACCTGCGGGCGCTGTATGGCTATATGTACGCCCACCCCGGCAAAAAGCTGCTGTTCATGGGCGGCGAGTTTGGCCAGTACCACGAGTGGAACTTTGCCGGCCAGCTCGACTGGAACCTGCTGGACTACCCCATCCACCGCAAGCTGCAGCACTTCGTCCGTGACCTGAACCACCTCTACCAGGCCCAGCCCGCACTGCACGAAGTGGATTTTAGTTGGGAGGGCTTTCAGTGGATTGACTTGCACGACGTGGATCAGAGCGCGCTGTCATTCCTCAGGCGCGCCAGGGCCGAGGACCCAGCCGTGGCCGAGTGCATTGTCGTCGCCGCCAACTTCACCCCCGTGCCGCGCGAGGGCTACCGGGTGGGCGTGCCGGCCCCCGGCTTCTACCGCGAATTGCTCAACAGCGACTCCGACGCCTACGGCGGCAGCAATATGGGCAACAAGGGCGGCCTGCCCGCTGACCCCATCCCCTGGCAGGGCCAGCCGTATTCGATCCTGATCACCCTGCCCCCGTTGGCAGTGGTCTATTTCAAGCCGGACCAGGGCACTACCCTACAAACCCCGCTGCCCTGACGAGCGCCACGACCCCAGCGATGAGCGCCATCTGCCCCAGGTGATAAGCGAAGATCACGAATAATTTGCCACCGCGCACCGGCGCCACAAACCGATTCCACGCCAGGACCGCGTCCGACACAAAAAACAGCACGGCTCCCAGCCCGACCAGCAGCGCGGGGCCCAATGGCACGCCTGGCCGGAAGGGGACAGCCAGCGCCGAAACGACCATCAAGCTAATAACAACCGTGTAGACAATCACCGGAGCTCGAAGCTTGCCCCGTCCGCTGGCTTTGAGGGCGCTGGTTACGCGCCTGGCCAACCAGGCCCCGATGGCCGCCACCGGCACAAACAGCACCGCTTCAATGGGCAAAAGCCCCCCGATATTGAGCCCCACAATGTAGACGACATGCCCAAGCAAGAACGCGATCAGCCCTGCCGTGAACAATACTTCTGGGAGCATGAGCAGAACATCGCCCGCCAGACAGCACAACAAGCCAATAGAAAACCAACTCAACGCCAAGGCCCCCGTTGGGACAATGTTCAACCACAGCCACGCCAGCAATGCGACCATCGCCCCTGGCTTGGCAATGTACTCCAACTGCTTCCATGATTTGGCCACTGCCACCCAGTCAACCGCCATCACTGCCAGTGGCCACCAAATTGCTAACAGTCCCATCAGCGTCTCATACGCCTTTCCGTTTGCCAGCCAGACCCCTAGCGTCGCCTGTCTTCCTGTCCGCTTTTCCCCGCGCTCTCCGCGCACTCAGCGGTGAGTCTTTCCCGACCCGCTCACACCGCCGCCAGCCATTTCCCAAACTCATCCGAGTCCATCTTACTCGTCGCGCGGGACCAGCGCTCCACCGCCCAGCCCCAAAAGTCGAAATCAATCGTCGAGATCTGCGCTTGGATGGCCGCCCACAGCGTCCAGCCCACATCCGACATGATCATCTGCACCTTCATCCGCGCCAACCAGTGCGGTTCGGCGGCGCCAAAATAGGCGGCGCACATCTCCGCCTGGCGAGCGTCGTCGAACTGCTGCTCCTGGCAGGTGTTGCCCAGCTCGAATGTCGGGTCATTATTGCCGCTGTACTCAAAATCGATCAGCCACAACGCCTGCCCGTCGTCAATGTAGTTCTCCGCCAGCAGTTCGTTGTGGCACGGCACCATGGGCAGCGGCCGGCGCGCCAGGGCGCTTTCGACCTGCCCTACGCGCTGCAAGTAGGCGCGATAGCCGTCTGGGATCCGGACGGAGTGCTCGTCCACGATATGCAGGTAAAACTCGACTAGTCGGAACATGTTAAAGTCGGTCAGGAAACGCGGCCCGGCGTGTAGACGCATAAGCGTCTGGGCCATGCGGCTGGGCATGCCTGGGGCCTGCAGCGCCGGGATGCTCATGGTCTGACCGGTGATAAATTCCAATACCATCACCGACTCATTCGCCAGATAGTGCACCACCCGCGGACTGGTGCCGGCTTGGGCTGCGGCGCGCGTGTTGTGCACTTCGTTGGCGCGGTCCACCGCCAGCAGCTCGGTGTTCGCGCCCGGGATGCGCACCACGTAGGGCGTGCTGTCGACCTCCACCCGATAGTTGGTGTTCATCAGGCCGCCCGAGAGCGGCCGAATGTCCACCGCCCGGCCCTGCCAGTCGGGGATACGCCGCACCACGTCTTCAATCGAGATTGTCATCGTCGTCAGGCGCGAATGCGCGCGCCGCGCGGATCATAGAGCACATCGGGGGTTACTTCCGCCGCCAGCCGTTCACCAAAAACTTCCACCGCCAGCGCGGTTCCTGGCACCGACAATTCCTTCTGTAAATAGGCCAGGCCAATGACCTTGCCGACCGTATAGCCAAATCCGCCGCTGCGCAGCCGCCCGAGCAATTGCCCATGGGCCGTATACACCGCCTCGCCGCCATACACTGCCGGCTGGCCAGCGAGGGTCAGGGTACATAGCCGTCGCGGGCTGCCGCTGGCCTTGATCGCTGCTAACGCCTCGCGGCCGATGAAGCGGCCCTTGTTGAGCCGCACACAAAAGCCCAGCCCGGCCTCATACGGGTTCTCCACCGGCGTGATGTCAGTGCTCCAATATCGGTAGCCCTTCTCGAGCCGCAGCGAGTCCAGCGCCTTGTAGCCGGCCGGTGTCAGGCCATGCGGTGCGCCCGCCTCCATCAGCGCGTCCCACACCGCGCCGGCGTGTTCGGGCTGCAGATAGAGCTCCCAACCCAGCTCGCCAACGTATGTGACACGCTGAGCCAGCAACGGCGCGCTGGCCACAATTAACCGGCGCGCGCTTAGATACGGGAAAGCGCTGTTCGACACGTCGTCATGCGTGGCCGACTGCAAGATATCGCGAGCGCGCGGCCCCCATAGTCCGATGCAGGCCCAGTCGTCGGTGACCTCTTGAAGCGTCACATGTTCCTCCGGCTGCTGGTGCATCCGCATCCAGGCCAGATCACTGGCCGCAAAATTGCTGCCGGTGACCACGCGGAAGTGATCGGCGGCCAGCCGGGTGATGGTCAAATCGCTCTCGATGCCGGCGCGCGGATTGAGGAACTGCGTGTAAACCACGCTGCCCGGCGCCCGGTTAAGTTCGTTGTCGGCCAATCGTTGCAGCAGGCCGAGCGCGTCGGGCCCGCGCACGTCGATCTTGCCAAACGACGTCATGTCCCAAATTGCTGCTTGCTCACGCGCCGCGCGGTGCTCGGCGCCCACCTGCTCAAAAAAATCCGGCCTGCCCCAGCCCCAAGCGCGCTGGTCAGCGCCCGCGCGGCGCCCTCGGTGGCCCGGGTCAAAATAGTTGACCCGCTCCCAGCCGTTCTTCTCGCCCATCACCGCGCCAAGCTTTAGCAAGCGGTCGTCCAAGGGGCTCAGCCGGCGCGGCCTGGCCCACTCATTCTCGTCATGCGGGAAACGCAGCACGTAGTAATACTTATAGGCCTCGCGGGCGCGCTCGGCGGCATAGGCCTGATCCTGATAAATGGGGCCGAAGCGCCGCACGTTCATCTCGCTGACGTCATACGGCGGCTCACCGTGCACCAGCCACTCGGCCAGGATGTCGCCTATGGCGCCACCCGCGCCAAAGCCGGTATGCGACAGCCCGGCCGCCACCCAAAAGCCCGGCACGCCCGGCACCGGCCCCAGCAGCGGGCGGCTGTCAGGCGTGATAGCCTCCGGCCCATTCACCAGGAGCATCAGCTCCGCCCGCGCCAGCGCGGGCACCCGCCGTATGGCGCCCTCCATGATCGGGGTGAACAGCTCCCATTTGGGCGGTAATAACTTTTGAGTAAAGTCCCAGGCCACGCCATCCACCGACCAGGCCAGCGGCTCACGCTCGAACCCGCCAATCAAAAAGCCGCCCACTTCCTCGCGCATGTACACCAGGTTTTCGGGGTCGCGCAGGCAGGGCGTGTCGCGTGGCAGCTCGTGGCCGGGGATCGGTCGCGTCGTCACATGCTGATGGATCAACGGGGTCATCGGCAAATCAACGCCGGCCATCTGCCCCACCTGCCGCGCCCACATCCCGCCGGCGTTCACTACGCAGTCGGTGGCGATCTCACCCTGGTCGGTAACCACACCTGTGATTCCGCCCTGCGTTGTACGGTTGAACCCCGTCACGCGCACGCCGGTGTGCATCACCACGCCCTGCTGCCGGGCGCGCCGGGCCAGCTCCAGGGTCACGCCGCTCGGATCCAGGTAGCCATCCCCCGGCAGATAGATCGCGCCATATAGCTCATCGGCCGACATTTCGGGAAGGATGCGCCGCGCTTCGGCGGGCGTGATGATATCCACCTCCAGCCCGATGGCGCGCGCCATCCCCACCTGGCGCTGGAGAAATTTAAGCTGGTCGCGGCTGGAGGCCACCCGCAAGCTGCCCACCTCGCGCCAGCCGGCGGCCGGGTTCTCGTTCTGAAGCTGGCGGTAGAGCTCGATACTGTACTTGCGCATGCGCATAAGGGTGGGCGAGGTATGAAACTGGGTCACCAGGCCAGCGGCGTGCCAGGTGGAACCACTCGTTAGCTCGCCCTTGTCGAGCAGCACCACACCGGTTTGCCCCAGGCGCGCCAGGTGATAGGCCAGGCTGCATCCGGCGATGCCGCCGCCGATGATGACGATGTTGGCTTGTGATTGCATTCCAATCCGCTGCTGAGGGGGTTCAGTATCGAAGGTTTCTGGTCAATTGGCAAGTTGGAACGGCCCGACTATAATCGCGGCAGGACTCCTGGTGGACGTCGGCTTTCCGGTTCTGATGGAGAAAAGGGAACAGCACTGGTGGTCAAACGCGTGCGGGATCTGATGCGTCCCAACCTCATTACCTGTCCGGCCGGCACCTCCCTCAGTGATGCGGTCAACATGCTGGCCCGTTATCGCATTCACGCACTCATCGTTTCAGATCCCGGCGGGCTGGCCATGGGCGTGCTCTCTGATTTTGATATACTGGCCGGCGAGTGGCTGGCCGCCGGCGAGGGCAGCCTGGCGGCCATGCGGCGGGTGACGGTGGGTGAGCTGATGAACGCCCACGTGCCCTCGGTGGACGTGGAAGCCAGCGCTTCAGACGCCGCCGAACGTATGCGCACCGAGCATATTCACCGCCTCGTGGTAACCGAGCTCGACCGGCCAGTCGGCGTGATCACTGTCTCCGATCTCATCGGCGGGCTGGCGCCCCTCGCCTCTGAACATACCCTGGTCAGCCAAGTCATGTCGCGTGGCATCGTTGTGTGCCGCGAAACCACCTCCATCACGGCGGCGGCGCGCGCCATGCGTGAGCGCCGCTCGCGCTCGGTGGTGGTGGTCAACTCGCACGGGCGCCCATTGGGTGTGGTCACCGGGTTCGATCTGCTGCCGTTCAACGGCCAGGGCGACCCCAGCCAGCCCGTATCGCTGGTCATGCACCCGCCCTGCACCATCCATCCCGATGCCACACTGCGCGCGGCAGCCGACCTCATGCTCAGCGAACACGCCCACCGCCTGCTGGTAGCGGACCCGGCTGAGCCCGACAGCATGCCCACGGGGCTCATTTCCACCTCCGACATCGTGCTCGAAATGGCCGCGCCCGGGTCAAACTGGGAAGCACGCCGCAAGGTGAAGTGACGGAAAACGGAGGACGATCAAATCTGACGAATGACGAAGGACGAAAGACCAAGTTAGAGGCGCATCCGTCATCCGTCCTTCGTCCTTCGTCTGAATCCCATGCCCTCCCCCATTGACGCCCTCCTCCAGCGCATTCCCCAATGGCGCGGCCGCACCGACCTGCAGGTGTCGCAGCTATCGGGCGGCATCACCAACCAGAACTACCGCATCGACGTGGGCGGCAAAAGTTTTGTGTTGCGCGTAGGCGGCGCCAACACGGAACTGCTCGGGATTGAGCGGCGCAACGAGCGCGCGGCCAACGCCACGGCCGCCGCTGCCGGCCTGGCGCCCGAAGTGCTGTATTTCATCGAGCCAGAAGGGTATTTGTTGACGCGTTTCGTCGAGGGCCGGCCCGTCACGCCCGAAGAGATGCGCCTGCCGGCCACCGTTGTTGAGTCGGCCAAGATTTTGCAGCGCATCCACGCGCTGCCCCCCATCCCCGGCGCGTTTTCGCCCTTCCAGGTGGTCGTTGACTACCAGCGCTTGGCCGAGGCGCGCGGGGTCACCGGCTGGCCGGAAGACCATGCCTGGCTGATGGAGCGGATGCGGACCGTGGAGGCCGCTTTTGCCAGCGCCCCCAACTTCCCGGTGCCGTGTCACAACGACCTGCTCAACGGGAATTTCGTGCGTGAAACCGGCACCGGCGCTATCGTCGTGCTGGACTGGGAATACGCCGGTATGGGCGACTCGTACTTCGACCTGGCCAACCTGGCCGCCCAGCACCAGTTTGGCGACGAGCAGGACACCCTGTTGCTGGAGGTCTATTTTGGGGCGGTCACGCCGCGGCGGCTGGCGCGTTTCAAATTGCTGCGCTGCCTGTCCGATTTCCGCGAGGCCATGTGGGGCATGCTCCAATCCGGTATCTCGTCGCTGGACTTTGACTTTCGCGGCTACGCGGACACCTACTTCGAGCGTCTGCGCGCCGGCTTTAACGACCCACGCGTTGGCGACTGGCTGGCGGCGCTCGCCAGCGCCAACTGACCCGGGAGTACTCATGCCCCCTCTGCCCTCTACCGCTCGCGTCGTCATCATTGGCGGCGGCGTGGGCGGCTGCAGCATTGCCTATCACCTCACCCAGTTGGGCTGGTCTGATGTGGTGGTCGTCGAGCGTGCTGAGCTGACCAGTGGTTCCACCTTCCACTCGGCCGGTCTGGTGGGCCAACTGCGCACCAACGCCAACCTCACCCGTATGATCCGCTACAGCACCGACCTCTACCGGCGGCTGAAAGACGAGACCGGCGTGGACCCCGGCTGGCGCCAAGTTGGCAGCCTGCGCCTGGCGTCTTCGCCTGAGCGGTTGGAAGAACTAAAACGCCTGGTGGCCGTCTCGCGCTCGTTCGGCCTGCCCCTGGAGCTGATCAGCCCGCGCGAGGCCCAGGCCCTGTTCCCGCTGATGACGCTGGACGACGTGCGCGGGGCAGTGTATTTGCCCACCGACGGCTTTATCGACCCCACCGGGCTCACCATGGCCTTGGCCGCCGGGGCGCGCAGCACTGGGGCGCGCTTCTTCACCCAGACGCGCGTCCAATCCATCGGCCTGCGCGACGGTGGTGTGCATTCGGTGGTCACCGACCAGGGCACGATTGAAACCGAGGTCGTGGTCAATGCCGCCGGCCAGTGGGCGGGCGAGGTCGGCCGGATGGTTGGGCTCAACTTGCCTATCATCCCAATGGCGCATTTGTACCTGATCACCAAGCCCATCGAAGGCGTCGGCCGCGACATTCCGACCATGCGCGACCCGGACCTGCTGGTCTATTACCGCGAGGAAGTCGGTGGGCTGATCGCCGGCGGCTACGAGCGGCAGCCCGCGCCCTGGTCGCTGGACGGCATCCCGGCCGACTTCAACCATAAGCTGCTGCCGCCCGATTGGGACCGTTTTACGCCCCTGATGGAAAACGCCATCAAGCGTGTGCCGGCCCTGGAAACCGCCGAAGTGGTGATGCTGCTCAACGGCCCGGAAGGCTTTACACCCGATGGTGAGTATTTGCTCGGCCCCACCGCCGTCAAGGGCTTTTGGATCGCCGCCGCGTTTTGCGCTCACGGCCTGGCCGGGGCGGGCGGCATCGGCAAGGCCATGGCCGAGTGGATTATTGCCGGTCACCCCGAATGGGACTTGTGGCGGCTGGATGTGCGCCGCTTTGGCGCCAACTACGCCAGCCAGGCTTACACCCTGGCGCGCACGGTTGAGACGTATGCAAAGTATTACGACATTCATTATCCCAACGAGGAACGAGCTTCGGCCCGCCCGCTGCGCCTGTCGCCAGCGTACGCGCGCCTGCAAGCCCTGGGCGCCGTGTTTGGCGAAAAGACGGGCTGGGAGCGGCCGAATTGGTTCACGTCCTATGAGCCGGGCGCCGACCATGGGCATCAGCCGCGCGGGTGGGCGCGTTTTCACTGGTCGCCGGCCATTGGCGCCGAACACCTGGGCACCCGCCAGCGCGCCGGCCTGTTCGACGAAACCTCCTTTAGCAAAATTGAAGTGCGCGGCCTTGGCGCGCGGGCCCTGCTCCAGCGGCTGTGCGCCAACGATGTGGACAAGCCGGCCGGCGCGGTCATCTACACCTCTATGCTCAACCCGCGCGGCGGGATCGAGTGCGACTTCACCATTACGCGGCTGGCAGCCGACCGTTTTCTGATCATCACCGGCACCGCCTTTGGCGAGCACGACCGGTCGTGGATCCGGTTGAACATGCCCGAGGATGGCTCGGTGAGCGTGGAGGATGTAACCTCCAGCCGGGCCTGCCTGGGTCTGTGGGGGCCGCGCGCGCGCGACATCCTGCAGCGCGTGACGCGCGCCGATGTCTCCAATGCCGCCTTCCCCTACCTCACCAGCCGGGCCATGACCGTGGGCGATGTGCCAGTTTTAGCGCTGCGCGTAACCTATGTGGGTGAGCTGGGCTGGGAGTTTTACAGCCCCATGGAATATGGACAGCGGCTGTGGGACACGCTTTGGGAGGCCGGCCAACCCGACGGGCTGGTGGCCGGCGGCTATCGCGCCATCGACACCCTGCGTTTGGAGAAGGGCTACCGCTATTGGAGCGCCGACATTGGACCAGATTACACGCCCTATGAAGCCGGACTGGGCTTCGCCGTGCGATTGGATAAGGGCGAATTTATCGGCCGCGATGCCCTTCAGCGACAGAAGGTAGAGGGCCTCCGGCGCAAGCTGTGCTGCCTGACCCTGGCTGACCCGGCCGCTATCGCCATCGGCAACGAGCCTGTGCGCGCCGGCGAGGCCGTGCTGGGCTGGATCACCTCCGGCGGCTGCGGCTACGCGGTCGAGAAAAGCATCGCCTATGCCTACCTGCCGATTGAGCATGGCGCCCCTGGCAGCGCGCTGGACGTCGAAATCCTGGGCGAGCGCGTACCGGCCGTGGTGGCCCGCGAACCTTTGTGGGACCCAAAGGGTATACGGATCAAATCATGAGCAAGGAGGCACAACGTGGTTAGCAAAGTGAATTTGGCAGAGAAATTTGGCCGGTTTCAGGAAGTCTACCAGCCCAAGATTGCTGGCGAGCTAAATGACTCCTATTTGAAGCTGGTCAAGATCAAGGGCGATTTTGTGTGGCATCAGCATGAGGCCGAAGACGAGCTGTTCTGGGTGGTCAAGGGCCGGCTGCTCATCAAGCTGCGCGATGGCGAGATCTGGCTGGAGCCCGGCGAGTTCGTGGTCATTCCGCGCGGCGTGGAACACTGCCCGTTTGCCGAAGTGGAAACGCAGGTGGTGCTGCTTGAGTCGAAATCCACCCTCAACACTGGCGACGTGCACAACGAGCGCACGGTGGACCAACTGGATTGGGTTTAGCCGCGGGGAGCTTTTCCATGACACAACGAGGCCATTTCGTCGACGAAAACGCGGCGTCGCAACAAGAGCTGCGCACCTTGGTGGCCGGCTTAAGCGACGACGACTTGCAAATTGAGATAGGAGCCGGCTGGACGGTGGCGGCGTTTCTGGCGCACATGGCTTTCTATGATTTTCGCGCCGCCGCCGCCGTAGACCGTTGGCGCAGCGACAGTGAAATCAACCCATTCCCGCTGGACGCCCAACTCACCAACGCCGCAATGGAGAAGCTGCTGCTGGCTATTCCGCCGCGCGCAGCGGCCCGGTTGGTATTAGAGGCCGCCGAGGCCGCCGATTCTGCCGTCGCCGGCCTGACGGACGAGCTGCTGGCGAGGATCGCAGTGTCCAATCGGTCGGTGAATATGTTCCGCTCCGTGCATCGGCGCGAACATCTCGAGCAAATCGCCGGCGCGCTTAAGAAGTGATCCCGAAACGTTGTATCACCGACACATCGTGTCGGTGATACAACGTTTCGGGAATACAGTATTGTTTATTGCGGCAACTGCCCCACGTACCGCGCCCGCGGCCGGATCATCGATTCGGTTTGATATTGCTCAATGGCCTGGGCGATCCATCCGGCCGTGCGACCCAAGGCAAACAGGGCAAGCGCTGCCCCGGACGGCAGTCGCAGGGCCCGGGCCACCACCACCAGGGCAAAGTCAATCGTCGGCGCGTCGCCGACGAGTGACCTCGCTTCGTTGATCACGACCTCGCTGAGGGCCAGCTCACGCGAGCGCGGCAGCGCCACTCGAATCATGTCCAGCAAGGCCCGCGCCCGTGGGTCGCCCTCCGGATAGAGCGGATGGCCAAAACCAGGCAGGCTCTCACCCCGCTTGAGCCAGCTTTCCAGCGCCGGCCGGGCGCGTTGCGGCGCCGCCACGTCAGCGAGCAGCGCCTCCACCCGCGCGCTGTATCCGCCATGCCGTAGGCCCTGGAGCGCGGCCAGGGCGGCCATCACCACCTGGTAGGGTGTGGCGCGGACCGAGGCCACACAGCGGGCGGTAAAGGCCGAAGTATTCAATTCGTGGTCCGCCGACAGGATCAGTGCGGCGTCAATCAGCCGCGTCGCACGGTCTGGCTCCAAGCCGCGCGCCCCCTTTGACATCCAGCCTAGCCCTAGACTCTGCGCGATGCGCTCTGCCTCCGGCCGGGCGGGATAAATAGCTGCCGCCGCCAGCAGCCCGATGAGCCGGCTGCCGGTCTGTGCCACGGCAGCCGGCCTAAGGTCGTAGGCCGCGGCGTCGCGGGTGGCAGCCAGCGGCAAAATGGCTTGCATTCTTTCAACTGGCGTTGCCTCCGGCAGCAGCTTCAACCAGGGCTGATAAGCGCGCAGCGAGGCCTGGCCGGCGCCCATTGCCCAGCTGGCTTTCGGTGCGGGCGGGCCGCCCAGCCAGAGGTGATGGGCCACCTGTTCAAACGTGCTGGTCTCGGCCAGCCTTAGCGCATCCTGGCCGCGATAGTACAGGCGCCCGCCGGTGATCAGGGTGAGCGCCGACTCAAGCACCGGCACACCCCAGCTCAATGCCTGCTCAGCGGCCCGCTCCGGGTTGCGCCGCCGCGCCCGCCGGGCCAGAAGCTGGTCCACATCGTCACGCCGATAGCACCGGGCGCGCCGGTTGCCGGCGGCGGCCTCGGACCGAATGAGCCCGCGGCTGACATACGCATACAGCGTTGCCAGGCTAATCTCCAGGGTCGCGGCGGCTTCGGCGGCGCTCAGGTAACGCTTGGGTGTCATATCGGCATTATATATTGATTTGTAAATCAATGTTGACGACAACGTCCAGCCTGGATACAATTTTTGGCATAAATACCGAACAGAACGTCAGCCACTAGAGCGCGCACCGCTCGGAATGATGGCAATAGCGTGCCGTTCGTACGCGCCACGCGGTTAACCCTGCCTTACAACCGAGCAGCAAGCGCTCTAGTGTCACGCGCATGATTGTCGCCAGGAGGCTTCACCATGAACTCTGCCGCGCCCTCACCCGCCCACAACGGGAAATCGAAATTCGTCCCCGGCCTGGAAGGCGTCGTCGCCGCCCAAACCCGGCTCAGTCGGGTCGATGGCGACGCGGGAGAGCTCATCATTGCCGGTTTCCCCGTTGAGGCTTTGGCCGCCCAGGCCAGCTTTGAGGAAGTGGTCTACCTGCTCTGGAACGACGCTCTGCCGAGCCGCCAGCAACTGGAGGCATTTCGGACCAGCCTGGCCGCTCGCCGCGCGCTCCCGGCTATCACCCTGGAGCTGCTGCAGGCCGCGGCCCAGCAGCGCCTGCCGGCGATGGACGCTCTACGCATGGCGGCCGGCACGCTCTCTCTAGATGATGCCGGCGGGGATACGCCCGACGAGCAGCGCGCCACCGGGATCGGAATTTTGGCGCGCATACCGGTGCTGGTAGCAGCCTACTGGCGGCTGCGCCAGGGTCAGGCGCCCGTCGCGCCCAGCGCCGTTCTGGGCGAAGCCGCCAACTATCTGTACATGCTCTTTGGCGCCGAGCCCGCCACGGAGCGCGTGCGCGGCCTGGAGACCTATTTGAACACGGTGGTAGATCATGGGCTGAATGCCTCGACCTTCACAGCGCGCGTCATCATGTCCACCGGGTCCGATCTGGTCTCGGCGGTCGTGGGCGCCATTGGCGCGCTAAAAGGTCCGCTGCATGGCGGCGCCCCGGGCCCGGCGTTGGACATGGTGTTTGAGATTGGGGATGCCAGCCGGGCCGAGGCCTATCTGCGAGCCAAGCTCGACCGTCACGAGCGCTTGATGGGGTTTGGCCACCGGGTCTACCGTGTGCGCGACCCGCGGGCCGATGTGCTGGCCGCCGCTGCGGAGCGGCTTTATCGCCGCGCTGGCGACATGGCACTCTATGAGTTGGCCAAGTCGGTGGAGGCCGCCGCCCTGGCGCTGCTGGCCGAGTATCAACCGGATCGCAAGCTGCAGACCAACGTGGAATACTACACGGCCCTGCTGCTGCACGGCCTGGAGCTGCCCACGGACCTTTTCAGCCCCACCTTCGCCATCAGCCGCACCGCGGGCTGGCTTGCGCATTGTTTCGAGCAGCGCCAGCAGAGCCGCATAATCCGCCCGCAGTCAGAATATGTTGGGCCGTCCGGCCGTGAATGGATGGCATTAGAACAACGGTAAATCTAATTACCTCTGAATGTCTTGAAAAAAACGCATGGGGGCGGGCCGTCGATTTCATCGACGGCCCGCCCCCATGCGTTTTTTTCACCAATTCACTGATGTTCGATGGTGAGCCTGAGCAGTTATCGGATTAATTCCTATGCGGCCAGGCCGGACGCTTGCGACTCCAGCTCATGCCGAAATTGGGTATCATACAGCCGAGCATACAGGCCGTTCATTTCCATCAGCTCGGCGTGTGTGCCGCGCTCGACAATGCGGCCGCGGTCAAAAACCAGGATGACGTCGGCCGCCAGGATGGTGCTCAGCCGGTGCGCAATGACGATGCTGGTGCGGCCCGCCATCACCCGTTTGAGCGCGTCCTGGATCAGCGACTCAGACTCCGAATCGAGATTGCTGGTGGCCTCGTCCAGCACCAGCAGCCGCGGGTCCTTCAAAATAACCCGCGCCAAAGCCAGCCGCTGGCGCTCGCCGCCGCTCAAGCGGTAGCCGCGCTCCCCCACCACCGTGTCATAGCCCTTGGGCAGGCCCATGATAAAGTCGTGTATGTTCGCAGCGCGCGCGGCGGCCTCCAGGTCAGCCTGGCTGGCATCCAGCCGAGCATACAGCAGGTTGGTGCGGATGGTGTCATGAAACAAGTGTGTTTCTTGGGTGACCATACCAATCTGGGCCGTGACCGAGTCCAGGGTCACGTCGCGCAGGTCATGCCCGTCCAGCAGGATGCGTCCTTGCGTCGGGTCATACAGGCGCGGAATCAGGTAAGTCGTGGTCGTCTTGCCCGCGCCGCTGGGTCCCACCAGCGCCACCAATTGGCCCGGCTTCACCTCGAATGAGATGTGGTCTAGCGCATTCGGCCGGGCCTGGCTGGCGCCGGCCGGAGTGAGTGAGCCCGACTGGCCGGCTGGAAGCTCCACCTTGAACAGGCTATCCCCCACGCCGCCCTTATCGCCGTTGTGTCCCTGGCCGTTGCCGGCGCCATTGCCCTTGCCCAAGCTCTTGGGACGCTGGCTCACCGGCGCCCCCGAGAGCACGGAGTCGACATTTTGCATCTGGCCCGGCCGGTACACCTGGCTGAGCAGTTGCTGGTTGCGCACCTCGTATTGGAAGCTGACGTCGTCAAACGTCAGCGCCCCGCGCACGTCGCGCAGCTCATACGCGCCGGGTTTCTCGTCGATCTCGCGCGGCAGGTCGATCACCTCAAACACGCGCTCGAAGCTCACCAGCGAGGTCGCAAAGTTGACCGGCGCGTTGGCCAACCCCTGCAGCGCACCATACATGCTGCCCAGGTAAGCGCCAAAGGCCACGATCGTGCCGACGGTGAAGGCCCCCGAGATGACCAGGTAGCCGCCATAGCCAAACACCACTGCCGTGCCCACGGCGCTGACCAACCCGATGAGCACGAAGAAGATCGCCCCGGTCACCGCCTGGCGGATGCCCAAGGCGCGCACCTCGCCCGCCCGGCCTTGGAACCGTCCCACTTCCACCGGTCCTCGCCCAAAAAGCTTCACCAGCAGCGCCCCGCCCACGTTCAGCGTCTCGTTCATCATGGCGTTCATTTGCGCGTTGGCTTCCATCTGCTGGCGCGAGATGTCTCGCAGTTGGCGGCCCATGCGCCGCGCCGCCAGTATGAACAGCGGCAGGATCACGATGCTAATCAGGGTCAGCCGCCACTCCAGGCTGAGCATGACTGCCAATAGCGCCCCGGCCTGGACCAGGTTGGTGATGATGTTGACGATGGTATTGCTGATGGCGTTTTGCGCGCCGACCACATCATTGTTCAGGCGGCTCATCAGCTCGCCGGTTTTGGTGTTGGTAAAAAAGCGCAGCGACATATCTTGCAGGTGTGCGAACAACGCCACCCGCAGATCATAGGTCACGCCCTCGCCCACCGAGGCATTCACGCGCCGCTGCCACACGCCGATGATGCCGTTGATGGCCGGGATGGCCAGCAGCAGCAGCGACAGCCAGATCAATCGGGTCAGGTCATGCTGCGGCAGAGTCCGGTCGATCAGGTCGCGCATGACCAGCGGGTTGAGCAAACCCAACCCGGTCGTCAACAGGATCATCAGCAGCATGCCGGCGATCTGCCAGCGGTACGGGCCGCTGTAAGCCATAACCCGCTTGAGTAGGGTCCATGTGATACGCGGCTTTTCATCCGTCGCGCGCATGGACATAAACCAACCACCGCCACCACCGTGAAACATCATGAATACGCCTCCCGCGGGCCGTCTCTTTGCCCGTTGTTATTCGGACTTTTATTATACGTCCGCGGACCGGCGCTGCGACGCCGCCTGTCCAAACGGCCAGGGGCTCCCAGTTGGCTTTACCGAAATTGAAGGGGGCCATGGCCACGCTTCGCATGGCCATGGCCCCCTTCAATTTCGGGCCTTCTGCCCAGCGCCGATTGGGCAGCGCTTAGCGCGCTTTCTTCACCCGGCTGACGAATACCGTGCCCAGGATGAAATAGACAATCGCCGCGCCGAACATGATCGTGTAGCCCAAGGTAGGCAAGCCTTGCGCCTTTCCCAGCCGCTGTCCCGTATCCAGCAGGAAACCCGCCAGGGGCGTGGCGATGAGCTGCGGAACCGTCAGCGCGATGTGCCAGATGCCCATGTCCTTGGCGGCGTCGTCCATGTTGGGCAGCACGTCGGTCGCCAGGGCCCAGTCCACGCTGGTGTAGGCCCCATAACCGATCCCAAACACCGCCCCGATCACCAGCGCGATCGCGTATTGTTGTGCCACGATCAAGCCGACGGCCGCCACCGCCATGGCCCCGCCCGAGATGTAGACGAGCAGTTTGCGGCCGTATTTGTCAGAGAGCTGCCCGCCGAGAATTGAGCTGCCCACCCCGAATACCAGCAACAAGAGCAGCACGAAGGACACCGCGCCCTCGGCCGTGGTCGCCAGCGTCGCACCGAACGCCCGGAAGTCGACCACCACGTCGCGCATGTAGAACACCAGGAAATTGGTGATGCTGAAGATACCCATCATCACCAGAAGCCGGGTGAAGAACACCCAGAAGAAGTCGCGGGAGCGAAAGGGGTTGAACAGCCCAGCCCAAAACTCAGCCCAACGAAAGGGCTTTGGCTGCGTCGTCAGCGGCGTCTCAGGCGTCCCAAACACTGTGACGAGCACGCCGATGACCAGCACCACCCCAATGATAGTGTAAACCAGGAAGATCTGGTTTTTGAAGTCCGGCAAGGGGGCCGTGCTGTTGACAATGCTGCCAGCCACCAGCACGCCAAGCAGCGTGCCCAGGATCGTCATCAGCCCCAGCCAGCCCGAGGCCGCGCCGCGTTGATCGGGCGGCACCGCATCGGGCATGAGCGCCGCGTAGGGCGCCGTGGCAAAGTTGCTCGAAAAGTTCGTCACCAGGTATGCGGCTACAAAGTACCAGAAGGCGACGGTAAATCCCCACAACGGGTTGGCCGACAGAAACGGGAAGTAGGCCAATCCGGCCAGTCCCAGCAGGTTGATGGCGGTGCCGATGAGCATAAACGGCCTGCGCCGGCCCATTTTGAACTTGGCCCGGTCGCTCCAGGCGCCCATGAAGGGCGGCAGCAAAATGCCCGATATTGAGCCCAGGCCAACGGCCAGCCCAACGGCCGTGCCCTTGACGGCGTCGGGCACCATGCGGATGACCTGGCTCTGCACCAGCACGATCAGCACCGCCCCCCACAACACGTTCGACGAGAGCCAGAAGAAGCTCAGGTAGAACTGCTCCAAGGTGCTCATGCGCTTCATGGGTAACGCGGCCGCTACTGCCATGGGTTCCTCCTGGTTGAATGTCGTGTTGCCCCGCCCAACCGCTGCTCGTCAACCCGCGACCCACTGTACGATTGAACATTCAAGGGCTACCATGCTAAGGCAGCGAGGTAACCAGCACGTCGTCGAATCGCACTTCGGCTGGAACCTTTTCAAATGTGCGCACAAACAGCCCAATTTGGCCGCTACTATACGTTGAATCGTTAACCGTCGCCACAGCGCTTCCGCCAACGCTAAGTGACAGCCGGCCATCCGCGGCGCAGTCGGCCCCCACCCGGTACGAGCCGGCATTCTGCGCAAACTTCATTGACTGAACCCACTTGCCGTTCGGGCTGCTGAGGATGGTCTCAACGTTGTCGACTTTCTTGCCGATCGCAAAGTAACCGTCGGGGGTGATGCCCAGGAAGTAATAGTGCCCAGCATCCGTGAAGTCGCACACGATGCCGAAGCCTTCGTCCGTCGCCTGGCCGGTGCTGCTGATGGTGACTTCGGCATGCAGGTCACTTAGGTCGGTCACCGCGGCGTTCGACCAGGCTTCCCAGTTCGGCTTGGCCACCTGGATCACAAATTGGTTCTTATCAAACAGGCGCCGGCTGCCCTCATCGGCGCCGATTTGCCACCCGTTGCTGACCGTGGAAAAGTCATCCTTGAACAGGGCGGCGCCGCTCGTCGGCGCGGGAGTCGGCCGGGGCGTATCGCTGCCGAATAATAAGGGCAGGGCCAGCGCGCTGCCCAGCGTCGCCGTGCCGGCGACAGCCAGGCATACCAGGATCACCACCCCGATCACCACAATCCACACCCAACTGCCGGAGCGTTCCTCGGCCTGGGGTGAACGCACCGTAACTTCCGGCCACAACACCGTGCGCATCTCGGCGATCGACTGATAGCGCTGCTGCGGGTTAAGCGCCATGGCGCGTCCAACGGCGGCGCTCACCACTGGCGAGATGCTGCTGTCCACCTGGTGCGGCAGCACCAGATCGTCGCTGTTATAGCGCTGGACGCTCTCCGGCGGCAGGCGCGCCGTCAACAGGGTGTACAGCGTGGCCGCCAGGGCGTAGATATCACTGCGGCGATCGGTCGTGCCCTGCCCATATTGCTCGGGCGGGGAGTATCCGGGCGTCACGGCCCGGGCCCCGATCGTGGTTTCTAGCTGCGGTCCAAACATCTTCACCAGCCCAAAATCCACCAGCACCGCCCGGCCCTCCGGCGTGATTTTGATGTTGCCCGGCTTGATGTCGCGGTGCAGCACCGGCGGCTTGAGCGAATGCATATATTCCAGCGCGTCGGCCACCTGCTTGATGATGTTGAGCGCCCGTTCGGGCGCAATGGGTCCCTCGCGGCGGACAAGCTGGCCGAGGTCCAGCCCGTCCACATAGTCCATCACCAGGTATTGGCCCAAACCGGGGATGATGAAATGATCGGTCACCCGCGGCAAGTTTGCGTGCGACAGGCTGGCCAGCACGGTCGCCTCGCGCGTAAACTGGCGGCGGGCCACATCCGATGTGTCCAGGTTCTCTTTCACCGCGCAGGCCCGCTCGAGGCTCAGGTCCCAGGCCTTATACACGGCGCCAAAACCGCCCTGCCCCAACAGGTCGTCAACGCGATAGCGCCGGTTGAGCACCTGACCATTTTGAAGGGTCATACCACTTGTCTGGCTGTCGGTTTACCGGGCGTCGCCGGCGGGGCGGCGGCTATATCGCTAGGCCTGCACCACTTCGACCAGCACCGCCGTGATGTTGTCTGGGCCGCCGGCCGCGTTCGCGGCGGCGATCAATGCGTCACACGCGGCTTGCGGCGTCGCGGCCGTCATGACAATTTGGTGGATGACCGAGTCTTCCACCTGGCCCGACATGCCGTCGCTGCACAGCAGCACCCGGTCGCCGGCCGCCAGCGCGTGAACCGACGTATCCACTTCCACCTCGGCCCGGTCGCCCATGGTTCGGTAAATCACGTTGCGCTGCTCGTGCGTGCGCGCTTCCTTTTCGGTTATTTGGCCGGTTGAAACCAGCCGCTGCACCAGCGAATGATCAGTCGTCAGCCGCGTGATCCCGGCCGCGTTGACCAGATACCCGCGGCTGTCCCCCACATGCGCCACATAAATCTGGTCGGCGTCGAGCACGAACATCACCAGGGTCGAGCCCATATCGGTGCCGGCGGCCTGGCGCATATCGTAAACTTTGCGATTGGTCGCGGCCACCACGTCCTGCAGCCAGGGCAGACGGTCGGCCCGTCCGCTGTTGGCCGGCGCAAGGTCGATCAGCGCGCGCTGAGCAATCTGGTTGACAATGGTACCGCTGGCCACCTCGCCGGCCGCGTGGCCGCCCATGCCATCCGCCACCAGAAAAACACCCATTGGCCGGCTGATGGATTGCTGATTGCGAACCAGATCGATTGTCAGGAAGCTGTCTTCGTTGAGCGTGCGCATGCGGCCCACATCCGTGCGCCGGCCAACGCGGTAATCGAGCGACAGCGGCGTTGACACCACCGTGCGCACCTGCTCCAGGCCCGCCGCCAGATCACCAGCGCTGGCATAGCCTTGGGGGCTCAGGGCGCGTCCGAAAACTTCGTTGGCAATCGCCGGCAGCTTGGGATCGGGCCCGAACTGGGTTTGCCCGGTGAGCCACCAGAAAAGCTGGCTCGCCAGAGCACGCACGTCCGATGGCCGGTCACGGCCCGCGCCGTCGGGGTTCACCTGGGCCTGGGCAAAGTTCGCCCACACCGCCTTACCGTCCACCTGCCCGAATGTGCCTGGCTCGACCCGGCCGCCAAAGTTGATGCCAACCCCGTGCAGATACTTGAGCGCTTGCGCCAGCCGCGGGCCCCAGTCATACACCTGCGCCGCCTCCACGCGTTCGGGCAGCGCGCTCACCGCGGGCGCCACCACACTAAAGCGCGGCTCACCCCCCACGCGCTCTTCAAAGGCCGCCAAAGGCGCCCGCAGCCCGCCATGGGCCAGCCCGCGCGCCGCCAGGTCGTAGGATGGGCCAAAGAATTCGCGTGCGGTGGCCTCGGTCAACCCCAGCGCCGGGCGCAACATGCCCTGTGGCGCGCCGCAAATAGGACA
>Ga0070730_10001486_pt1 | contig 22477 bp, 22 predicted proteins | sample Coa_R1_3_FD_66447 | JGI IMG/M metagenome (GOLD analysis project Ga0070730, IMG submission 66447) | Surface soil microbial communities from Centralia Pennsylvania, which are recovering from an underground coalmine fire - Coalmine... | ecosystem: Environmental > Terrestrial > Soil > Unclassified ... | reverse complement strand
TACGCCATGTTCCACCTGGACCGAACGTCCGGGGCCAGCGCCCTGGCCGAACTGGCGCACGCCTCCGGCGGCGGCATCTACCTCGAGGTGGCCGCCGCGGTGACCACGTTCCTGCTGGCCGGGCGGTTCTATGAGGCCCGGGCCCGCAGCTCGGCCGGGCAGGCGATGCAGAAGCTGGCCGCGGCGGCCGCGAAGGACGTCTGCGTCCTGGGCGCCGACGGCGCGGAGCGCCGCGTCCCGGTCGCGATGCTGCGCCGCGGCGATACGTTCGTGGTCCGGCCGGGGGAGAAGGTCGCGGCCGACGGCGAGGTGCTGTCCGGCGAGTCGGCGGTGGACCGGAGCATGATGACGGGCGAGTCGATCCCGGTCGAGGCGGCCGCGGGGGACACCGTGGTCGCCGGGACCATCGCGCTGTCCGGCCGTCTCGTCGTCCGGGCGGTGCAGGTCGGCCGGGACACCCAGCTGGCCCACCTGATCGCGCTGGTCGGCCGGGCGCAAGCGGACAAGGCCGCCATCCAGCGGCTGGCCGACCGGGTGTCCGGCGTCTTCGTCCCGCTGGTGCTCGCCGCCGCGGCGGTGACCCTGGCCGGCTGGCTGCTCGCGGGCGCCCCCGCCGAGCAGGCGTTCAGCGCCGGCCTCGCCGTGCTGATCATCGCGTGCCCGTGCGCGCTGGGCCTGGCCACGCCCGCGGCGCTGGTGGCGGCCTGCGGCCGCGGCGCGCAGCTGGGCATCTTCATCAAGGGCCACCACGCGCTGGAGTCCTCGGGCTTGATCGACACGGTGGTGTTCGACAAGACCGGCACGATCACCACCGGCCAGATGACGGTGAGCGAGGCGATGGTCGCACCGGGGACCGGTCAGAGCGACCTGCTTCGCTACGCCGGCGCGGTGGAGCACGCGTCCGAGCACCCGGTCGCCGCGGCGATCAGCGAGGCGGCCTCGGTCCGGGTCGGGACGTTTCCGGTGGCCGAGGGCTTCCAGGCCCTGCCGGGCCTCGGCGCCCGCGCCGTCGTGGACGGCCGCCAGGTGATCGTCGGGCGCGAGAAGCTGCTGCGTGATCAGGGCGTCGACATCCTGCCCGGGCTGGCCGGCCAGTGGGGATCCTGGGAACGGGACGGCCAGACCGCCATCCTGGTCGGCTGGGACGGCCGGTTCCGGGGCGCGTTCGCCGTGACCGACACGATCAAGCCCTCGGCGCAGGCCGCGGTGGCGCGGCTGCGCCGCCTCGGGTTGCGGCCCGTGCTGCTTACCGGCGACAACGAGGTGACCGCGCGGGCCGTGGCTTCGGCGGTCGGCATCGACGACGCGATCGCCGGGGTCTTGCCGGCCGACAAGGTCGCCGCGATCAAAGACCTGCAGGCCCGCGGGAACCGGGTGGCGATGGTGGGTGACGGGATGAACGACGGGCCCGCGCTGGCCGCGGCCACCTGGGCATGGCCATGGGCGCGGGCACCGACGTGGCCATCTCCGCCGCCGACCTGGTCCTGCTCCGGCCGGACCTGACCGTGGTGCCCGACGCGATCGCGCTGGCCCGCGCGGCCCGCCGGACGATCAGGCGCAATCTCGCCTGGGCCTTCGGCTACAACGTCGCGGCAGTGCCGCTCGCCGCGGCCGGTTTCCTCAACCCGCTTATCGCCGCCGCCGCGATGACCATGTCCTCGGTCCTGGTCGTGGCCAATAGCCTGCGGCTGCGCCGGTTCCGCTAGCATCAAGTCGGAGCAAACCGTGACCCAACCTGATGATGATGCCCTGCGGGTGTGCGACGCCGAGCGCGACGCGGTGCTGCGCACGCTGGGCGACCACGCGGCCGTCGGCCGGCTGACCCTGGACGAGCTCGAAGACCGCTCCGGCCGGGCGCTGACCGCCAAGACCCGCGGTGAGCTGGCCACCTTGACCAGCGACCTGCCGCGCGAGGCCGGCCAGCCGGGCGCGCAAAGCCCGGTGCCCGCCGGCAAGAAGCCGGTCCGGTGGATGGTCGCGATCATGGGCGGCTCGCAGCGGCGTGGCCGGTTCCGCACCGTGGGCAGCATCAACGCCGTCGCGATCATGGGCGGCGACGAGATCGACCTGCGCGAGGCCGAGATCGAGCGCGGCCAGCTTCCCGCGCCGGACTGACCGGATGGATCTTGGCCTGCGCGGTCGCCGCGCGCTGATCACCGGGGGAAGCCGCGGCATCGGCCTGGCCATCGCCGAGGCCCTGGCCGCCGAGGGCGCGGCCGTGGGGCTGATCGCCCGCGACCCCGGCGGCCTGGCCGCCGCCGCCGCGCACCTGGCCGAGCGCGGGACCCAGGTCGCGACCGCGGCCGCCGACGTCACCGATACGCCCGCGCTGGACCGCGCGGTCGACCAGATCGCGGCCGCCCTGGGCGGCCTCGATCACCTGGTGGCCAACGCCGGCGGCACGGTCGGCGGCGGCAACCTCACCAACGCCGACGCGGGCGAGTTCACCGCGACGTTCGCGCTCAACGCGGGCCACGCCGCCGAGCTGATCCGGGCCGGGCTTGTTCACCTGCGCGAGGCGGGCGGCGGATCGGTGGTGATCATCTCCTCGATCACCGGCATGCGCCCGGCGCCGCGCACCGCCTATGCCGCCGCCAAGGCGGCGGAGATCCAGCTGGCGGCCACCGCCGCCCAGGAACTGGCGCCCGCCGGGATCCGGGTCAACGCGGTCAGCCCCGGGTCCGTCATGTTTCCCGGCGGCAGCTGGGACCGGTTCCAGCAGCAGAACCCGGACGACTTCGCCGCCTTCGAGGCCACCCAGTTCCCGCTGGGCCGCCTGGGCCGCCCGGCGGAGGTCGCCGACGTCGTCGCGTTCCTGCTCTCGGCGCGGGCGTCGTGGATCACCGGCGCCAACATCGTCGTGGACGGCGGGCAGCGTTACCCGAGCGCCCGCCGCTTCGACTGAGCCAGCACGCCGCGCACGTACTGCGATTCGGTCCGGTACACGTGCGCCGACTTGACCACCATCAGCAGCCGCCCGGCCGGCCGCCCGAGCTCACCCGCGACGAACCGCTGCAGCCCGGCCAGCTCGACCAGGTTGCCGTAGCCCTTGGCCCCGAAGTCGATGCTGTGGGCATAGCTGACCAGTTCCAGCGTCATATGCGAGATCTCCCGCACCGGCAGGCCGTCGTACGCGCTGGCCGTCCCGTCGGCCAGGATCCGCTCCGCCACCGCCAGCCACGCCTCGCCGATCGTCGCCGCCTGCAGGACCCGCGGGTCGTCGCCCGTCACGACCGCATGGTATGCGCTGGTGACCCGCCGGATGACGGCGGCGCGACGCATCGGTGACGGGTCGTTGCGATCCTCGGGGCATGAGCAGTCCGATGGTGCTGCGCGCCGTGAGCGACGGGATCCGCCGGATCCTGTGGAACTCGTTCGCCGCCGATCCCACGGTGCGCCCGCTGGTCGGCACCGAAGAGGCGATCGTGTTCCTCAACCCGACCCAGACCGCTCAGAACTCCTCGAACCGCGTCTCCCTGTGGCTGTACCTGATCGCCGAGAACGAGTTCCTCAAGAACTCCCCGCCGCAGCGGTCGGCCGACGGCACCGAGCAGTTCCCGCCGCTGCCCCTGGACCTGTACTACCTGCTCACGCCGTTCGGCCCGTCGGCCGAGGCGGACCTGCTCATCCTCGGGCGGGCCATGCAGGCGCTGTACGACAGCGCCCGGACCACCCTCATCAACCAGCAGGCCGTGGTCGCCGAAGACCTCAGCATCACCTTGTTCCGGCGCACCCTGGACGAGCTGAGCCGGGTATGGGAGGCGTTGCGGGAGCCGTACCGGCTGTCCGTCTGCTACCAGGTCCGGGTCACCCGGGTGGACAGCACGATCAGCACCACCGTGTACCCGGTGCTCGAGATGACCGCCGACTATACCCAGGACCTCACCCTGGCGGGGCTGCCGTGACCACCGCCCCGGTCGAGGCGCGGGTCACCCGGCCCTGCGCGATCATCTCGTTGACGGACAGCTTCGTGGTCCTGCGCGGCGTAGCCGGGCCGGGTGCGGCCCGCCAGGTCCGGGGGCCGGTCGCCTTCGGCCTGACCGCGATCGGCAGCGGCGCCGCGCGCCAGGAACTCGCCGCGGGCTGGACGCTGCCCGTCGTCCGGGGCATCTCGGGCGCGTTCATCAGCTACGGGGTCATCGCCGACCCGGCGGGATGGCGGTCCCGCCCGTCCGGCCCGCCGCTGGCCGTCGAGATGACGGTGACCGGCCCGGCCTACCGGGCCACGTCCCCGGTCGCCCTGCAGCTGGTCAACCTGGACCCGGCCCAGCCCACGGCCGCGGTGGCGCCGGTCCCGGTCCAGCTCGCGCCGGGCTACGGCTACCCGTTCCCGGCCACCCCGGTCGGGTATTCCCTGGTCCGCGGCGAGGCGGTTACCAGCGCAGGCGGCCCCGGAGTGAACCAGGCGCAGGTCACGGCCGCGGATACGGCGGGCAACTGGTCGGACGCGTACCTCACGGACGGCAGCGGTCAGTGGGTGTTCGCGATTCCGGACGCGCAGGCCGGCCAGCTCACCATCACCGCCCGCAACCCGGCCGGTGCCGAGGCAACGGCCCAGGTCACCGTCACGGCGTCCAGCACGATCGCCGTTCCCCCGCTCATTCCGCACTGATCGACCGAACGGAGCATCATGCCTGAATACCTTGCCCCCGGCGTCTACGTCGAGGAGATCAGCACCGGGCCGGTCCCGATCGAGGGCGTGAGCACCAGCACGACCGGCATGGTCGGACCGACGCCCCGTGGGCCGCTGCATCCCAGGCTGGTCACGTCGTGGCTGCAGTTCCAGCTCTGGTACGGCGGCCTGACCGAGCTCGGCGCCTCGTCGGCCTTCGCCACCTCGGCCGGGGCGGGGTTCGCCTACACCACGTGGGCGGTGAACGGGTTCTTCAGCAACGGCGGCACGGAGCTGTTCATGGCCCGGATCGTCGGGGACCAGGCCCCGAATCCGCCGCCGAACCCCGCGACGCCGCCCAGCCCCGCCGCGCTCGACCTGACCTGCACGACGCCCGCCGGCGCCACCACGCTGACCGTGCAGTCCGTGGGGGCGGCCGACCTGACCAACCAGATCTTCGTCCGGGTCGCCGATCCGACGCTGCGGGATCCGGCTCAACCGGGTAATCCCGATCCGACCCGCAGGCGGATCAGCATCGCGTTTTACGACGTCGCGCCGCCGGTCAACCCGTTCGTCGACCCGCTGTCACGCGCCGCCAGTGACCTGCGCAACCCCAACCGGCGCGACCCGACCATCCTGGAGGACTACGACAACCTGCAGGCCGGGGACATCCTGGTCGCGCTGAGCGCGTCGACCCTCATCACCGTGGCCTTCGCCGCGCAGGCCGCCCTGCCCGACAAGGTGGCGTTCACCGCCCTGGCGCCCGGCCGCTACGGCTACCCGCTGGTCGACCTGAACTACATCGGCGACGAGACCAAGCCGCTCGACCAGCGGACCGGGCTCGCCGCGCTGGCCACCCTCGACGAGGTCTCGCTGCTGTGCGTGCCGAACGAGGTGACCGATCCGACCGGCACCATCACCGACGAGCTCCGCATCCAGTGCGAACTGCTGCGGGACCGCTTCGCGGTCCTGCAGGTCCCGGCGGGCCAGTCCGACCCGGCCAGTATCTTCCCGGCCTTCGCCTCGTCCTACGTCGGTCTCTATTATCCCTGGCTTACCGTTGTCGACCCGGTGACCCAGGCCACCATGCAGGTCCCGCCCGGAGGCCACGTCCTGGGAGCCATCGCCGCGACCGACGACGCCCGCGGGGTGCACAAGGCGCCGGCCAACGTGGAGGTGGCCGGCATCCTGCTCAACGACCTGCCGGGCAACATCAAGCCGCTGGAGTACACGATCTCCAAGGGTGATCAGGAGATCCTGAATCCCAGAGGGGTCAACGTGATCCGCGACTTCCGCACCAGCGGACTCGGCATCCGCATCTGGGGCGCCCGGACGCTGTCCAGCGACGCGCAGTGGAAGTACATCAACGTCCGCAGGCTGTTCATCTTCGTCGAGCAGTCGGTCCTGCGGGGCACCCAGTGGGTCGTCTTCGAGCCGAACGACGAGAGTACCTGGGCGCGCGTGCGCCGCAGCATCGGTGACTTCCTGACCAGCGTATGGCGCAGCGGCGCCCTGGTCGGGGCGACCAAGGACGAGGCGTTCTTCGTCCGCTGCGACGCCACCACCATGACCCAGGACGACATCGACAACGGCCGGCTCATCTGCCTGGTGGGCCTGGCGCCGGCCAAGCCCGCCGAGTTCGTCATCTTCCGGTTCAGCCAGATCACCGGGCAGCCCACGTCCTGACCCCTCGCTACCACCACGGAGGCAGTCTCATGCCGGCCACCGCCGATCGCCACGACCCGTATACCGCGTTCAACTTCCGCGTTGACATCGACGGCATCACCGTCGCCGGGTTCTCCGAGTGCTCGGGCCTGACCACCGAGACCGACCATATCGAGTACCGGGAGGGAAGCGAGGACATCACCGTCCGCAAGCTCACCGGCCTGAACAAATACCCCAACATCGTGCTCAAGCGCGGCTACACCAGCGCGAAGGAGCTCTGGCAGTGGCGTAAGAGCGTCCTCAACGGTCAGGTCGACCGGCGCTCCGGATCGATCACCCTGCTGGACGAGGCCCGCAACCCGGCCCTGGAGTGGAAGTTCCGTGAGGGCTGGCCGTGCAAGTGGGAAGGGCCGACCCTCAACGCCAAGAACAACGAGGTCGCGATCGAGACGCTCGAGATCTGCCACGAGGGCCTGGAGCTGGCATGACCGTCCCCGTCACGGCCAGCGCCGCCCGGGCCCCGGGGGTCAGCGTGGAGTGGGTCTCCGCCGACGTCCCGGTCCCGGCCGCCGTGCGCACCGACGTGGCGGGATTCGTCGGGCTGGCCCAGCGCGGACCGGCCCACCAGCCCGTCCGGCTGACCAGCTGGAGCCAGTTCCAGGCGGTCTTCGGCGGGTACGACCCGCGCTGCTGGCTCGCCTACGCGGTCAACGGCTTCTTCGCCAACGGTGCCGACGCCTGCTGGGTCGTCCGGGTTGTCGACCCGGCCACCGCCATGCCCGCCACCGCTCTGCTCACCCCCGGGCTCCTCGCCGGCGTCGGCGCCGGGCCGGGGCAGCCGGTACTCCAGGCCACCGCGATCAGCCCCGGCCGCTGGGCGCAGGGCGCCCGGCTGACCACGGTCGACCTGGGCAGCGGACGGTTCTCCATGACCGTGGACCTGCCCGGGACCCGGGAGATCTGGCCTGAGCTGAGCCTGGCCGGTACCGACGCGCAGTTCTACGGCACCGTCCTCAACGACCCGGCGCGTGGCTCGCAGATCGTCAACCTGGCCGGCCCGGCCGGCGCGAGCGTCGGCACCGGCACCGTCACGCTGTCCGGCGGCACGGACGGCCTGGCCGGGCTGCAACTCGGGCACTTCACCGGCGACCTCACCACCAACGACGGGCGGCCATGCGGCCTGGCCGCGCTGGACACCGTCGAGGAGGTAGGCCTGGTGGTCATCCCGGACGCCATCAGCCGCCCGGCCCCGCCGGCCGCCGGCGAACCGCCGCCGCCGCTCAGCCCGGACCAAACCGCCTGGCTCTACAACGCCCTGCTGGTGAGCTGCGCGAGTCACCGGCGGTTCGCGCTGCTGGACGAGCCCTCCGCCGGGGACCTGCCCGCGGACGCCCTGGCCTGGGCGCTGACCCTGCAGCAGGGGACCACCGCGGCCGCGTTCGGCGCCCTGGGCTATCCCTGGCTGCTGGTGGCCGACCCGCTCGGCGAGCCGGGCGCAGTGCTGCCCGTGCCGGGCAGCGGCCATCTGGCCGGCGTTTTCGCCTGCACCGACCTGACCGTCGGCGTGCACAAGGCGCCCGCCAACGCGACCGTCGTCGGCGCGCTGGACGTGGCGTGGCTGATCGACGTGCCCACCCACGGCCGGCTGACCGCCGCCGCGGTCAACGCGATCACCATGCGGCCGGGCCGCGGCATCCGGATCATGGGCGCCCGGACCTTGGATCAGGGCACCACCTGGGCGTACCTCAACGTCCGGCGGCTCATCTCCATGATCGAGCTGTCCCTGGAGTCAAGCCTGGCCTGGCTGGTCTTCGAGCCGAACACGCCCTCCCTGCAGGCCGCGGTCGAACGCGAGATCCGGGCCTTCCTGCTGACGCTATGGCAGCGCGGCGCCCTGGACGGCGCCCAGGCCGCCGACGCGATGACCGTCCGCTGCGACGGCACCACCACCACCCCCGACGACGTCGCCGATGGCCGCCTCATCTGCCTGATCGGCGTCCAGCCCCCCATCCCGGCCGCGTTCGTGACCGTACGCATCGCGATCACCCAGTCCGGCGTCCAGGTCGTGGGCGAGCAAGGAGGAACCGGTGGCCAGTGAGGGCAGCCGCAGCGACCCGTTCCTCGCCTTCCGCTTCGAGGTGAACCTGGCCGGCCTGCCCGCGGGCGGGTTCTCCGACTGCTCGGGCCTGGCGTCGGAGACCGAGATCACCGAATACCCCGAGGGCGGCCGCAACGACGCGGTGCACAAGCTGATCGGCCGGTCCAAGCAGGCCAACCTCGTGCTCAAGCGCGGGATCGCCGACCGCCTGCTGTGGGACTGGTACTCCGACCTCACCCAGGGCCTGATCGTCACCCGCCACGGCACGCTGGTCATCCGGTCCCCGGACGGCGGATCCGCGGTCGCCGAGTGGGAATTCAGCGACGCGTTCCCGATCAAGTGGACCGGGCCCGAACTCAACGCGGGCCAGTCCGCGGTAGCCGTCGAGACCCTCGAACTGGCCCACAGCGGGCTGCGCAGGAGGACGTAGATGCCCATCTTCATCGAAGAACTGTCCGCGCAGGTCACCATGCATTCCGGCGCGCTCCCGCTGACCCCCGCGCAGCTCGACCAGATCACCGAGCACGTGCTGCGCCGGCTGGCCGAGCGCCAGCGCGACGAGCACAGGTCCCGCGCCGCCAACGGCGTGCGCGGCTCAGCCCTGCCGCAGGAGCACTGACATGCAGGTAGCTCCCCTGGTGATCGAGATCCTGGACACCGACGCCATCGACGGCGGGCGCGGCCTGCAGCAGCGGATGGAGGTCCAGTACAACCCCACCCAGTACAGCTTGTCCAAGAGCGCGCAGATCGCCGAGATCGCCATCCCCGGCTTGGACGCCCCCCTCCAGCAGTTCATCCGCGGGCAGACCGAGAAGCTGACCGTGGAGCTGCTGTTCGACACCGCCGCCCAGGGCATGGGCGTCGGCGCCCGCGACGTGCGGACCCTGACTGGGCCGATGTACGAGCTGGTCAAGATCCAGCCCAAGACGCACGCACCGCCCAGGCTGCGGCTCACCTGGGGTCACAGCGGGCTGTCGTTCAAGGCCATCGTCGAGACCATCGACCAGAAGTTCGTCCTGTTCAGCCCGGAAGGCGTCCCGCTGCGGGCCACGCTGACCATGACGTTCCGCGGCTACGCCACACTCGAGGAGCAGCTCGCGGACCTCAAGCTCGAGTCGGCCGACCAGACCAAGCAGCACGTGGTCACCCGCGGGGAGACCCTCAGCCAGATCGCCTGGGAAGAGCTGGGCGATCCCGCCCAGTGGCGGGTGCTGGCCGACGCCAACCCCGGCGTCGACCTCCTCGATCCCGCGCCGGGCACCAGCATTACCATCCCGCCGATCGCCATCTTCGGGTCCGGGTCGTCATGACCGCCCAGCCCATCTACATCGGCCAGGACTTCTACGTCCCCGGCTTCGAGATGCGGTTGCGCGGCGCGAATGTCCCGCGTGACGTCATCCGCGACGTGATGCAGGTGAGCTTCAAGGACAGCCTGACCGACGTCGACAGCTTCGACATCACCATCAACAACTGGGACGCCGGGTCGCGGACGTTCAAGTACAGCGACGACTACCTGTTCGATCCGGGCTCGGAGATCGAGCTGTGGATGGGCTATCACGACAGCTCGCTCAGCCTCATGATCACCGGCGAGATCGTGGAGCTGCGGCCGTCCTTCCCCGCGGCCGGCCAGCCCACCCTGGTCATCCACGGGCTGGACCTGCTGCACCGGCTGCGCAAGCAGCAGCAGTCCAAGGCCTGGGTGAGCAAGACCGACACCGAGATCGCCCGGCAGATCGCCAGCGGCCTCGGGATCACGCTCGCCGAGCAGCCGCCTGACGTGCTGGCCCTCGAGCCGCGCAACGACTACCTCATCCAGGACAACGTCTACGACATCATCTTCCTTCTGGACCGGGCCCGCCGGATCGGGTACGACCTGCGCGTGCTCGAGGCCGGCACGGACGGTTCGGTACAGGACCGCCAGCTGTACTTCGCGCCGTCCACCAGCGTGCAGCGACCCACCTACGAGCTGGTATGGGGCAAGTCCCTGGTCGAGTTCCAGCCCAGCCTGAGCACGGCCAACCAGGTCGGCTCGGTCACGGTGCGCGGCTGGGACGCGGTCCGCAAGCGGAAGTTCGAGCACACCGCGACCCTCGATGATCTCAAGACCCGGGGCCTGGGCCCGCAGGGCCGCAACCAGACCCTGTACCGCTCCTTCTCCGACCGCAAGGAGGTCGTCGCGACCAAGATCGTGGCCAGCCAGGCCGAAGCCGAGCAACTCGCCCTGCAGACCCTCCAGCTCATCGCCAAGGGCCTGGTCACCGGGACCGCGTCGGTGCCCGGCCTGCCCGACCTGCGCACCGGCAACGTCGTCATGATCTCCGGGATCGGAACCCGGTTCGACGGCCGGTACTTCGTGACCGACAGCACGCACACGATCAGCGACGCGGGGTACGTCACCCAGTTCGGCTTCCGCCGCGAGGAAATCCAGGGGAGCGCGTGATGACGACCCAGCCCGGCGTGGTGATCGGCGTGGTCGACGACCTGAACGACCCTGAGGGGCTCGGCCGGGTGAAGCTGACCTTCCCGCACCTGGCCGACGAGCCGAGCAACTGGGCCCGGCTGGCGCTGCCGATGGCCGGCGCCGGCCGGGGCACGTTCTTCCGCCCGGAGAAGGGCGACGAGGTGCTCGTCGCCTGCGAGCACGGGGACATCCGGCAGCCTTACGTGGTCGGCAGCCTGTGGAGCAAGACCGACCAGCCGCCCGACCAGACCGGCGGGGCAACCGACAACAACATCCGGGTCATCGTCTCGCGGAGCGGGCATCGCATCACGCTCGACGACACGTCGGGCTCCGAGCGCATCGAAATCACCGACCACGCCGGGAAGCAGGCCGTGGTGCTCGACGGCTCGTCCATCACCGTCCGGGCCGACGACGGCCAGGTGACCGTCCAGGCATCGAAGGACGTGACCGTCTCCGCCGGCAACAACCTCAACCTCACCGCCACGGGCACCGTCAAGATCAGCGGCGCCCAGGTCACGATCAACCCCTAGGGGAGCACCATGGGCCAGCCAGCCGCGAAGCAGAACGACCGGATCGTGGCCATCGACATGCACCTGGTCCAGCCGACCGGCCCGACCTCGCCCGTGCCGACACCATGCCCGTTCTCCGGCCCGATCACCGGCGGCCTCAGCGCCAACGTGCTCATCCAGGGCCAGCCCGCGGCGACGGTCGGCTCGACCGCCACCAACACGCCGGGCCACGTGCCGGTCGGCGGGTCGTTCGTCATCCCGCCCACCAACCAGGGCCAGGTGATCTCCGGCAGCGCCACGGTGCTCATCAACGGGAAGCCCGCGGCCCGGAGCGGGGACACGGCACAGACCTGCAACGACCCGGTGCCTATGCCGGTCGGCACCGTGGTCGCCACCAGCACCGTGCTGATCGGGGGCTGACGTGGCGGGCATCCTCGGAGCCGGCTGGGCCTTCCCGGTGATCCCCGCCGCCGACGGGTCGCTCAAGCTGGTCAGCGACGAGACGCGGATCCGGCAGAGCATCTGGCTCATCCTGGCTACCGCGCCGGGGGAGCGGGTGATGCTGCCCGCCTTCGGCTGCGGGATCCACGACCTGGTCTTCCAGCCCAACACCGTGGCCGTCCGGGGCTCGGTCCAGGCCGAAGTCAACGACGCCCTGACCCGGTGGGAGCCCCGGATCGACGTCATCGACATCGCCGTCAGCACGCCGGCCGATCAGCCCGACGTGATGCTGATCGACATCCAGTACCGGCTGCGCGCCACGAACTCCTTCTACAACCTGGTCTACCCGCTGTTCATCTCCGAGGGAGTGGCGGGCGGCCGCGGCACCGGGGGAGCGCTCAATGCCACCTGACCCGCCCAACCTGGTCCTGCAGCAGTACCAGGACATCCTCACGGCTCTGCAGCTGAGAATCCCCGGGTACACCCCGGAGTGGACCGACTGGAACAAGAGCGACCCGGGCATCGCCATCGTGGAGCTGCTGGCCTTCCTGGGCGAGTCCATGGGCTACCGGCTCAACCAGGTGCCCGCGGCGTGCTACCAGAAATTCGTCGAGCTGATCGGCATGCAGCCGCTGCCGGCCCTGCCGTCGGTGGTGTACCTGAGCTTCACCCCGACCCCGGCCAGCCCGGCCTCGCCCATCCTCGTCCCGCAGGGCACGGCGGTCTCCGCGACCGGCACCGACGGCCAGCCGGTCTGGTTCGAGACCGACACCGCCCTCGCGCTGACCCGCTTCCCGCTAACCGCCGTACAGCTCTACGACGGGTCCCCGCACGGCACCGGCGGCGGCCCGTTCAACCCGTTCGGCGCCTCGCCCAGCCCCGGCAACGCCGTCTACCTGGGGTTCGGTCCGGCCAACCCGTCGATCACCCTGCCCGCCTTTCCGGCCCAGATCAGGTTGCACGTGGTCGTGCCCGCGGCCAGCGGCGGCGCGGTGCGCTCCGATCAGGCCGCCGCCCAGCCGGCCCCGGTACCGCCGGTAACCGTGCAGTGGGAGTACCTGGACAGCACCCAGCCGGCCGAGCACTGGACCCGGGTCAGCCTGTACGCGGACGCCTCGGTCGCGTTCACCAGGACCGGCGACGTCCTGATCGAGGGTCCTCCCGCGGCGACCCAGGCCCAGCCGGGCATCGGGGCGTTCAGCGATCCCTACTACTGGATCCGCTGCCGCCTGACCGGCGGTATGTACTCCGTGGCCCCGGTCGTGACCAAGATCCAGGAGAACACGGTGTCGGCCACCAGCCTGCGGACCGTGACCGGCGAAACGCTCGGCCAGAGCTCCGGCCTGCCCGGCCAGCAGCTGACCCTGGCCAACTCGCCGGTGGCTCCGGCCACCATCGCGCTGACCGTGACCACCGGCGAGAACGCCCCCGTGCCCTGGACGGCACAGGAAGACCTGTTCGCCGCCTCGCCGACCGACACCGACTACACCCTGGACCCGGGCCCAGGCACCGTGACGTTCGGCGACGGCGTGCACGGGGCCATCCCCCCGGCGGGCAGCGACATCACCGTCTCCTACCGGTACGGCGGCGGAGCCCGGGACAACGTCGCCGCCGGCGCGGCCGCCGCGCTGCAGGCCCCGGTCCTGGGCGTGTCCGCCGTCACCAACGCCAACCCGGCGGCCGGCGGCAGCGACGCCCAGACCCCCGACGACCTGCAGGCCGCGGCGCCGGCCAACTTGCGCTCCCAGCAGCGCGCCGTCACCGCCGCGGACTTCGCGGCCGTGGCGATGCGGGCGGCCGGCGTGGCCCGGGTCACCGTGCTGCCCTTCGCCAGCCCCGATTTCCCCGGGGTCAGCGTCCCCGGCGCGGTCACGGTCGTCATCGTGCCGGTGCCTGCGGACCCCACCCAGGTCATGCCGGTCCCGGCCCAGGAGCTGAAGGAGGCGGTGGCCCGCGACCTGGACGCCATGCGCCCGGTCACCGCCGAGGTCTACGTCGACGGCCCGGTCTACCGCCAGGTACAGGTGACCGCGCGCATCGAGATCGTGCCCGCCGCCAGTCCCGACCAGGTGAACCAGGACGTCATGGCCGCGCTCGACGAGTTCCTGGCCCCGCTGCCGGTGACCCGGTCCGACGGCACCTCGAGCACCCCGCGCGACTTCGGCGAGGACTTCTACCCAACCAGCCTGTACCGCGCGATCCTCGACGTCGCCAACGTCGTCGCGGTGCCGAACCTGAGCGTGTCGGTGGACGTCCTCCCCTATCAGCTCACCGACGTGGTCACGCTCGCCCCCAACGAGCTGCTCGCCTCGGTCGGCGACAGCAGCTACCTGCTCACCGTGGTGCCACGGTCGGTCAGTCCGGCGGGACCGGCATGAGCCCGCCCCGGCAGGCCATCCTGTTCGACGCGCGCACCGGGTGGCGCGGCAGCGTCGTGAACGTCGGCACCCTCGGGCCGGACGGGCCGCACCTGACCGGCAGCGGCGGCACGGCGGGCGCGTTCGCCGCGATCCCGCCCTGGCTGGCGGCACCCGCGTGGGCCGACCCGGCCATCCCGCTCGTCTGCCTCCTCGGCCGGGACGGGTGGGTGCGCCGGTACGACCCGGGCAGCGGCGCCTTCGCCGAGATGTTCCGGCCGGCCGACTACGGCCTGCAGCCCGACGGCGTGGCCGCCTCCCGCGAAGACGTCTACGTCCTGGACACCCGCCAGCGCGTCATCCTCGTGATGTCCTGGCTCGGCTACCCGCGGCAGATCCTGCGGCCGCCCTGGGCGCCGGTGTCGCTCTGCGGTCTGCCCGGCGGTGCCGCGGTGCTCGGCACCGGGGACGGCACCGGAACGGTCCACTGGCACCGGACCGGTTCGCTCACGCTGTCACCGACCGGACCCGGCCTGGGGCCGGGCACCTGGACCAGGATTGCCGCGGGTGGCGACGGCCTGGTCTACGTGCTCGAAGCCGCTTCCTCGGTGGCCGCGGTCATCGCCCCTGACCCGGCTCCCGGGCACCTCGACTCGACCACCACGGACGGGCCGAGCGTGCTGGCCGCCATCCGCCCGCCCGGCGTGGACGCGGACGCGGCCGGAGCCCTGCGGCTGCCCGGCCGCGCCGGCCGGGTAGACCGGTCCGGGCGGCCGTCCTGCGAGGCGCCCGCCACCACCCTGACCCGGCCGGTGCTCTTCGGCGCCGGCCAGTGGATCAGCCCCCGGCTGGACAGCGGCATCTACCGCTGCTCGTGGCACCGGATCCGGCTGCGGGCGCAGCTGCCGCCGGCCACCGCGGTGCGCGTCAGCACCTACAGCCAGGATCAGGCCGCGCAGGATACGGACGTCCCGGCCATCGCGGACGCGGACTGGCGCCCGATGGGCCAGGTCCGCGAGGGTGACAACGACCTGCTCATCCTCAGCGGCCCGGGCCGGTTCTTGTGGGTACGGCTCGACCTGGCCGGCGACGGCTACAGCACCCCGTCGGTGTCGAGCCTGCGATTGGAGTACCCGCGGAACTCCTACCTGCGCTTCCTCCCCGCGGTGTTCTCCGCGGATCCGGGCAGCGCCGACTTCCTGGCCCGCTTCCTGGCCCTCGCCCAGACCACCTTCGAGGACATCGAGGCCGGGCTGGCGGGCGTGCCGGCCCTGTTCGAACCGGTGGCGGTGCCCGATGCGTTCGTGGACTACCTCGCGGGCTGGCTGAACGTGCCGGTCGAGGGCACCTGGACCAGCCAGCAGAAGCGGCTGCTCATCGACGCCACCCGCCGCTACTTCCGCCAGCGGGGCACCCCGGCGGCGATCAGGGCGCACGTCGCCGCGTATCTGCGCAGCATGACCGGCGTCACCCCGGCTGATGACGGGCTGCCGCAGCTCGTCGAGGGCTTCCGCCAGCGCAGGTACCGCACCTTGCCCTCCGGCGCGGACAGCCAGCACCCGCTGTGGAGCCTCGCCGTGACCGCCCGCCTGCAGGCCGACCGGTTTGACCGGCTCGGGCAGGTCCGGCTGGTGTCCGTGGGCGACCCGCAGCTGGACATGTTCACCGAGCACGCCTACCGGTTCTCGGTCTTCGTCCCGGCCGCGCTCGCTCGCCGGCCGCAGGACCGTCAGATGCTGCGCCGCGCGATCAGCGCCGAGGCTCCCGCGCACACCCAGGGCGAGCTGGTCCTGGTCCAGCCCGCGATGTGCCTGGGCCGGCAGTCGCACCTGGGCCTGGACTCGATGCTGGCCGCGCCGGCCCCGCTCCGGCTGACCTGCGCGGCCAGCATCAGCGCCGCCCGGGACTGGGGCGAGGGGGTAGCCGGAAGCCGCATCGACGGGCTGGCCGTGCTCGGCACATCCAGGACTATCCGCGGCTGGCGGCTCGGCCAGCACAACCGGGGCGGCTCGCTGCTGCCGGTGTCGTGACGCCAGTGAAGGAGGAACGGGCATGATCAACGAGGGCGCCATCCCCGTAGAACGCATGCGCTGGTTCACCGGTCGGTTCGTGACCGCCCGCGATCTCATCGACGAGCAGCACTACATGATGGAGCGCAGATGGCTGATCAACCGCATGCTGCACGGCGAAGGCGTGCTGTGCGGGCTGGACGTGGTGCCGCACGAGCGCGCCGACTGCGCCGCCACCACGGTCTGGATGGAGCCGGGGATCGCCCTGGATTGCCGCGGGCGCGAGCTGATCAACGGCTGCCGCCAGTGCGTGACCTGGCCGGTCCCAGCCGAGCCGGGCTGCGAACCGCCCGAGCACGAGGAGAAGCTGCTGGTCATCCGGTTCGCCGAGGAGGCGGTCGATCCTCAGTACGCGGTGCTGGACACGTGCACCACCAAGGTCGGCAAGGAGCCGACCCGCATCCGCGAGCTGGTGTGCTGGCGGCTGGCCGACCGGGAGGAACTGCCGCACTGCTGGCCCGGTGACCACCGGCACGTCCACGACGACTGCGATGACGGCCCGGAACGCCACCGCGGCTGCCTCGAGCCGTACTGCCCGTGCGGCGGATGGGTGCCGCTCGCGGTGCTCACCAGGCACGCGGGCGGCCCGATCCGGATCTCCGGCCAGCTGTCGCCCCGGCTGCCCGCCGCCGGGTACCTAACCAAGATCTGCGGCACCAACTGGCCGCACGGGGGCGAACTCGAGCTGGACGAGCTCGTCGAGCGCCGCGGCCGCCTGGAGGTCGACTTCGACCGGCCGCTGCGTGAGGCGGACGGCGATGCCACCGGGATCAACCAGTTCACCTTCCGGGTCCAGTACGGCGGCACCGAACGCAACCTGGAGTTCTTGCCCTCCGAAGAAGGCCCGGTCCTGCTCGACCGGACCAAGGCCGTCTTCACTATCGATCCCGACCTGTGGGACCGCAACCACCGCCCGCCCGCCCGGCGGGGCACGTGGCGGCCCGCCCTGCAAGGACAGTTCGTCCTGGTCACCTTGCTGTGTGACTTCATCCTCGATTGTCACGGCCATCCGGTCGACGGTGATCATCTGCGCGGCCGCCTGCCCAGCGGGAACGGCACGCCGGGTGGTGTGTTCCGCAGCTGGTTCACGGTGTCCTGACCTGGTGAAGGGAAGCATCATGACGACCCGGTACATAACGCCTCCCGGTTCCGCCGCGTCCTCCGGCGCGGCGGCTCCCTGCGGATGCGGAGCGCCCTGCGGGTGCGGATCGGCCCCCTGCGGGTGCGGCCCAGGGACTACCCCTCCCGGCTGCGACTGCGCGTGCGAACCGGACTGCCTCAGCCGCCCGCACTTCTACTGCGGCATGGTCCTGACCGACGATCAGCTCAACGACCTGGCCCAGTGGGTCCGGCGCCGGTCGGCCCTGCACCGCTTCGTCGAGGGCTGGGGCGCGGTGCGCGGCCTCGGCGTCCGGTGCGATCCGGCCCGCCCGGGGTGTGTCGTGATCGGACCCGGCTACGCCCGGTCCTGCTGCGGGGACGACATCGTCCTGTGCCAGGACACCTGCCTCGACGTGTGCTCCTGCCAGCCCGCGGGCCCGTGCTGCGACCAGGACACCGACAGCGGCGACGGCCGGGCGGTCGACGTGTACCTGCGGTACGCCGAGACGCCGCAGGACCCGGCCAAGGTCATGGCCAGCTGCGGGTGCGGCGGCCACGACGGCGTGGAGTACGAGCGGGTGGCCGAGACCGGCACGTTGTGCTGCGTTCCGGTCGCGGACACCAGTACCGACCCGGCCACCCTCGCGGCCCGTGACTGGGAACGGGGCTACGCGGCGTGTACCGCGGTGGTCGGCGACTACCTGCGGGAGATCTCGGACCAGGCCAGGACCGAGGACCGTCTCAAGTGGATCCTGCGCTGGATCGACCGGGCCGGTAACGACGCGCTGTGCTGTCTGCGCCAGCGTCTGTGCCGCACCGGCCTCGGGAAGGACGAGGGCGCGGGCCCGCTGCTCGAGATCGTCTCGGCGCTGCGGAACCGCTACCTGGAGGCCACCTACGGGCAGTGCCGGCGGCCTCCGGGGGTCCTGCTGGCCCGGGTCTGGCTCGCCCGGGACGAGAACGGCCGCTGCGTAGTGGACTGCATCGACTCGCAGCCGCCGTTCCGCCGCGTCATCGCGGCGCCGGGCTGGCCGGACCTGCCGGGTCACATCAACATGGCCGGGCTCTGGTGGCAGCGCCGCGCCATCGCCTGTGAGCGGGCCGGCCGGCTCGGTATGCGGGTCAGCTGGCACGAATACCGCCCGGACAGCGTGGGGAAGCTCGCCGAGTTCCTCGACGGCGATTCCGCCTTCGTGCCCTGCGGCGCCGAGTACGAGGCCTGGCTGTACCGTGACCGCTGCGGTGACTGGGGCGACGACGAGCCGGACGGACGGGTGGCGCGGCTGCGCCCCGCCTCGGCGCAGGTCGGCGCGGCGCAACCCGCGGCGCAGGCCCCCGCGGCGCAGGCCTCCGCGGCGCAGGCTCCCGCACCAAAGGCGCCCGCACCGCGCACGGCCCGGAGCCGGCCGGCCCGTAAGGACAACCAGTGACCCAGGCCACCGCGGCTCCGGCGATACAGCGGCCTACCTATCGTGAGGGCCAGAGCCTGCGGGTCGCGGAGCTGGAAGCCGAGCAGGCGGCCCGTACCGACGCGCTGGTCCGCCACGAGCAGCATGTCCACACCCCCGGCATAATCGCCGGGCTGCACGTAACGGTGACCGACGCCCTCGGCGCGCCGGGCATCCGGATCGAGCACGGGCTGGCCATCGACGGGGCGGGACAGTATGCCAGCTTGCGGCAGCCGCTGACCGTGCCCCTGGCCGACGGGGAGGACGTCACGGTCAGCATCATCCGGCGCGGCGGGACCAGCCAGATCGAGCTGTCCAGCACCCCGCCGCCGGCCCCGGCCGACCGCACCCCGCAGGCCTGGCCCGTCGTGCTCGGCCAGGCCCGGCGCTCGGCCAGCCGGGTCGCCGTGCAGACCGACATCCGCGAAGAGCTCCAGCTACGCGCCACGCGCCTGACCTCCCCGGCGGGCACCAGCCGGGTCGTCCTCGGCGGCCAGCCCGGGCGCAGCGCCCAGGTCCTGGCCGTCCAGCTGTCCGACGGCGCCGGCGGTTTCGCTGACGTCACCACGGCGGACGCGGACGGTACCGCCCACGTCAGCGTGGACACCAGCGTGACCGGCCCGGCCCAGGTCGCCGGGCCGGTAGCCTTCGACGCCCCCGTGCCCCCGCCAGCCGCCGCCCTGCCCTGGTCGCTGTACCGGGCCACGCTCACCCACCCGGACCACACCGTCGCCGAGCAACTGCGGCTCGAGGTCGGCGAGGTCAAGAGCGGGGTCAATGCCCGCAGCCTGGAACTGCTGGTCATGAGCGGCGGCACGGGCGCCGAACGCGACCTGCTGCACGCGGATGCGGGCGCGAACGTGACCATCCCCGGGAAGCTTGTGGTCAAGGGATTCACCACCCTGGCCGGTTTTCCCGGCGCACCGACCGCGCCTACGCTGAGCGCCCTGGCCGCCCAGGAAGCCAACCTGCTGGCCCTGGCCCAGGTACTGCTCAACCAGCTGACCGATACCGACCTGCGCGTCCTGCAGGTGGGCACGTGGACCCACTCGGGCAACACCGTGGCCTACACCCTGCGGCTGGTCACTTCCGCCGCCACCGCCGTGTCCTCGATCGCCATCTACGAAACCGTCATCAACCTCGCCGCCAGCACGCCGATCAGCAACCAGTTCGTCGGCCGCGACATCAACCTGGCCGCCGCGAGTACCTACGACGTTACCCGGACGATCATCGTCGGGTCCCACCCGACGCCGGTCCTCATCGCCGTGCTGGCGGTCGGCGTCGGCCAGGACGGGCAGCCGAGGACCGGGACGCTCCGCTTCCAGGCCAGCACGTGAAGGAGGACTCGTGAACGGCACTCCCACCGAGGTGCAGTACTACCCGGGTCAGCGGCTCACCGCGGCCCTGTTCCGCGCCGAGCAGGCCTACCACGTCACCATGCGGCAGCGGCACAACCTGGCTGGGCACGTCCCGGGCATCGCACTGGGCCTGGAACTGTCGGCGGGCTCCGTCGGCCCGGGCTATGCCATCGACAGCTACGGCCGGGAACTGATCGTGCCCGCCCGCACCGCGTTCGAGCCGAGCACCGCCTTCGACGAGCTCGGGGTGGACTCACTCGACGTCTCGCTCGTCTACCGCCGGACCGTCGATCCGACCGGTGACTACGCCGTGCAAACCCCCGCTATCCAGCTGGACCGCGCGCAGGGCCCGGGCACGGACCGCAGCCAGGCGGCCGTCACGCCTGGAGGCGTGGCCTTCGACGCCACCGGTACCGCCCCGGACGACAACGTTCATCCCGCCCCGGTGTACCTCGGCACGATCACGCGTGATCCGGCCAAGCCCGCCAGCGCTCCCGTAGTCAGCGGGACCGCCGACCGGCCGTACGTCGGTGCCCGGGCCGCCCAGGTGTTCACCCCGGCCGGAGACGCGCGCCTGGCGCTCGGCCCCGACGTCGCCGTCTACGCGGGTAGCGCGGATGCCCCGGCCCTGCGCTGGGCCCCGGGTGACTCCGATCCCGGCCAGCTCAAGATCACCGGCGCGCTGCTGCTCGGCGCCGACCTGCACCTGGCCGGTGGCCGGGTGGTCCTGCCCCAGCCGTTTGCCGCGGAAACGGACCCGCACCCGGGCTGGCAGCTCGACCATGTGCAGACCACCGGAGCATCCGGAACGGTCGAGCAGCTGCGCCTGATCCTAGGCGATCCCGCCACCACGGGCGCGGCCACCGAGCTCGTCATCGGCTCCTTCTCGAACGGCCAGTTCACGCCCTGCCTGACCGTGGCCGCGGACGGCACTGTGACCGTCCACGGCAACCTGGTCGTACAGGGTCACTTCGACCCGCAGGGCGGATGCTCGTCGTGATGGACGGTCGCATCGCGCGCCTGGCGTGCACCGCCAGCGTGGCGGCGGCCGATCAACCGTCGGCTACATACGCCGACGGTGTGCTGCGCACCGAGCTGCCCGCGGCGTTGTCAGCCGCCCTGGACCGCGCCCTGGCCGGCGACCCGACCGTGTACGTGGCCCGCTCGCTGCACTGCGAGGTCCGGGCCGGGTCCACCGCCACCGGGGAGGTCCTGGCCAGATCCATCGCCGCGCAGGTGCTCAGTGCCGTGCGTGACCCAGACCGGGACGGCCCCGGCCTGGTCCGCTTCGCGTCCACCGCCGACTACCTGGCCTCCTTCCTGGCCGCCCTGGTGCGTGGCGACACCTGGCGCCGCTGGTACTTCGATCCGCTGCGCCGTCTCGCCGGGCCCGAGCCCGCCGCGGTCTTGCTCGCCCTGGACGCCGAGGGCCGCGACCTGGCACCCGTGCTGCTGGCGCTGCGCCGTTCCGGCGAACTCGGCCGCGTCCTGGCCGCCGTCGGCGAGGAAGCCCTGGGCCAGCTCTGGCCGTCCGCCCGGCCCGCGCGGCCCCGGCAGGCCGAATGGCTCAGCCTGGTCCGGCTCGCCCTTGACCTGGCCCGGGTGCTCGGTTGGGACACCTCGGACCACCCGGACCTGCAGGCGGTGGCGGCCGGCCTGGCCGACCGCGCCGGCGCCGACCTCGACTGGACCGACCCGGAAGCGCTGGCGCACGCGCTGGCCGCAGCGGTCCCGCTGATCTCGGCCCGGCCCGCGCAGGCCGGCGACCCGTCAGCGGACCAGCTGCCCGCCTGGCTGGACTGGGCCGACGCGGACACGCTCGTACAGGCCCTGTCAGCGCGCCCGCGACCCGCGCGGCCGGCCGATCCACCGCCCGGCTCCCCGGCCGCCGCGGCCCGGCCACCCCGGACGCTGGCCGTCGAGGCCGCCCTGAGCAGGCTCGTGGCCAGCGGCGCCGCGGTCCTCGACCACCGGTACCCCGCGACCGGCTCGGTCGTGCTGTGGGCGGCCCTGGTGGAACAGATGCCCGAGGTCGCGGAGGCGCCCTGGGCCCGCGCCGCCGTCGGCCGGTTCGTGGTTCAGCGGCTGGCGGCCGCGCCGGGCGGCACCGAGGTTCAGGCTCGCCACCCCGCCGTCACCGGCGTCTCGTGCGGCGGGACGTACCTGCTTCTGCGCACCCTTGACGCCCTGCGCATACCCGGGCTCTGCCGCCAGGCCGGTGTTCCGCCTGGATGGCTTCTGCTGGCGCTCGCCCGGCGGTGGGCGGGGCCCGAGGTGACCCCGGACGAGGTCGCGTACGCCCTGCGCCCAGTCGCAGGGGAGACTGGCCCGGGACCGGGCTCACTCCCCCCAGACACC